>ENA-OWPL01000325-OWPL01000325.1-human-gut-metagenome-genome-assembly--contig:-NODE-325-length-34429-cov-31.285885_pt1 | contig 34429 bp, 30 predicted proteins | sample MGYA00248263_ERZ651844 | MGnify/ENA primary metagenome ERZ651844 (study PRJEB26924, sample SAMEA4378256) | human gut metagenome | biome: human gut; feature: human-associated habitat; material: faeces...
AAAATATCATTTCGTTTTGCGCTCCGCGAACATTTCGTTTTGCGGATTATACTTGTATAATAACCTATAATCATTCATACCTAAAAACACTTTTCTAGCTGAATCAGTTTCAACACTGCAAAGGTACGACATAAAATCAAGATGCGCTTTTCGATACGTAACACATACTTTAGCAATTAAAAATCTTGTAACATATATTTTTTCTCATGTAACATCGCAAAAAAACTGCTATCAAACCTGCAAAAATGCGAGAAAAGTAGCCTCTATTTCGATAAAAAGCAGTATTTTTGCAGCCTAAAAGCTAAAGACCAATTCGTCATGAAGAGAAAAATCAAACTTATTATCGCAGGCATTCTTGCCTGTATCTGCCATCTGCCAACACTGGCACAGAGCGGCAAACTTTTCAATACAGACAACCAATTATCCAGTAATCTTGCTACACAAGTGTATCAAGATACCAATGGTTTTATCTGGATTACCACCCGCAATGGACTCAACATTTACGATGGCTACAACTTCAGTGTCGTAAAGAAAGGAGGTAATGACAATCGCGAGTTGAACACCAACTACATCAACTGCATCGCACAAGATTACGATGGGTACGTACTTCTCGGCACCAACAGAGGATTGTTGCTCCACAATGGTCAGTACTTCCTGGATATTCCCCTTCCCGACGGCAAGGGTAATCCTATCTCTACCTATGTCACCCACATCGGGCGACTACAAAACGGCGATGTGCTCATCGGTACATCTGGCTATGGTATCTTCCAGATGAAAAAGCAAACACGCAACTGTACTCCTCTCAAGGCGACACAAGGCAAAATCAATTTTGTACTCACCTTCCTGGAAGGCAAGCGTGGTGGACTTTGGATTATCAGCGAAAGACACGAACTGTTCTTCCTTGACAAGAACGGCAAGCTCAACACACACATCCCTGGTACCGAAGGACTGTTGGCGCAAGACATCCGACAGGACAGCAAGGGTACGCTCTATCTTGCCACCAAGGGACAGGGTGTCTATCAGATGACACCAGGCGCAAGGAGTTTCACCAAGATTGCACAAATCGGCAACCTCCCTATCAAGACCATTTACACCAGCAAGAACGACCGCCTCTTCATCGGCTGCGATGGAGAAGGCATCTCCCTCTATGACCCTACCTTCAAGATGGTCTATACCAATCCTTTCTTCAGTTCGCAGACCAATCTGTCGAAGAGCAAGGTGGAGAACATCATCGAAGACAAGCAAGGCAACATCTGGTTCAGCATGATGCAGAAAGGCGTGTTCATGCAGCCACAAGGTCTCTACGACTTCGGCTACATGGGCTTCCGTTCGGGCAACCACAACCTGATTGGTGACAACTGCGCCACCAGCGTGCTCATCGACAAGGACAATCATATCTGGGTAGGAACCGACAAGGACGGCATCTACCAACTCGCTCCCAACACAAAGAACTGCCTAGGACATTACTTACCACAAGCCACCATCTTGGGAATTTGCCAAGACCTCAAAGGGCGCATCTGGATAGGAACTTACGAGAATGGAGTCGGTGTACTCGACGGCAGTGGCAATTACCATCCGTTGGACATCAAGGAGTTGGAAAACATTGGCACTTTCGACATCAAATGCGACAAGTGGGGATATGTATGGTTTGCTACCATGGGAAAAGGCATCTTCTGCATCAGTCCTGACGGCAAAGTCAAGAACTATCAGATGCAAAGCAATGCAGAAAATGACTCGAAGATGAATAGCCTGCCCAACAATTACATCGCCAAGATAGCCTTCTCGAAAGACCATTCTCGTGTATATGCAGCCACTTCTATCGGCTTGGCTTGTCTGGATAGAAAGAAAAACAGTTGGACATCAGCCTTTGGTGGGGGGGGGTAAACTGCCTGAATCGAGGCTCATTCTCGCATTGTGTCTTCGTGGATAGCCACGACCGCATCTGGTACGGCACAGAGGATGGTGCGTTCTGCTATCATCCACGTGATATCCAACATCCGAAGCATTATACCACAGCGCAAGGACTGACAGACAACAGCATCACCAGCTTCATCGAAGACAACTTGGGACGCATTTGGATAGGAACCACCAGCGGTCTGAGCAAAATCAACGTGAAAGAAGGTACCATCAACAAATACTACGTGGAAAATGGCGTGCAGAGCAATGAGTTCTCTGATGGAGCAGCCTGCGCCACTCCCGACCGCCGCTTCATCGTAATGGCTGGCACAGGTGGCATCAACATCTTCGAGGCTTCCCGTGTAAAGCAACATCCTTGGAACGCCACGGTCAAGTTGTCCGGTTTCTTACTGGGCAACAAGCATGTCGTTCCTTTCATGAAGTCTGGCAGTTATACCATCACCGAGAAAGGCGTCTATGACACCAAGGAGTTCCATCTCGCTCACGACGACTACTCCTTCACCCTCCAGCTCTCCACCCTTACATATAATAATGTGGAGCAAATCGTCTATGCCTACAGCATCAACGACGAGGAATGGCGCAAGGTACAAAGTGGCATCAACGAGATTTCCTTCTCCCATCTGCCTCCAGGCACCTATAAGTTCCAGGTGAAAGCCATCTGCAACAATTACGAAACTCCTATCAAGAAGTTCACCATCATCGTTCACCCTGCTTGGTATGCAGGATTCTGGGCAAAATGCGTCTATTTTCTGATATTCTTCCTGCTTATCAATGCCTATATGAGACATCGTAAGCGCCAGGAGGAAGACCGACTCGTCTTGCAACAGCATATCCACGCCGAGGAGATGGGCGAGGCAAAACTGCGCTTCTTCATGAACATCAGTCATGAGATTCGCACCCCTCTCACCCTCATCCTCACCCCATTGCTCTCGCTCATCAAGGAAGACAAGGATCCGCACCGACAGAGCATCTACGACCTGATGCACAAGAACTCCGAGCGTATCCTCCACCTCATCAACCAGATGATGGACCTCAGAAAGATAGACAAGGGACAGATGGCGATGCACATGTGCAAGACCGACATGGTAGGCTTCATCAATGATGAATATCATCTATTTGAGCAGCAAGCACTTGCCAAGCAGATATGCTTCACATTCCAGCACGACGACGAACAGTTGCCTGTATGGATAGACCGCAACAACTTCGACAAGGTGCTCATGAACGTACTCTCCAATGCCTTCAAGTTCACCCCTACTGGCGGCAAGATACAAATCAGCCTCAGCCACACCGACCATCATGTGAGAATATCCATCAAGGACAGCGGAAAGGGCATCGACAAGGATAAGTTGGAGACCATCTTCCAACGCTTCTACCAGAGTCCTACCAACCCTAACGACCGCAACGTGGGTACAGGTATCGGCTTGGACTTGACCCGTTCGCTCGTAGAACTCCACTATGGCACCATCATCGCCCGCAACAATGCTGACAGCTTAGGTATCGATGCTTCTGCTGGGGAAGAGAACTTCAAGACCGGCAGCGAGTTCGTCATCACCCTTCCGCTCGGCAAGGAACACCTCAAACCAGAGGAAATCCTCGAAGAGAAGGTGGAAGAGGGAAAAAACAAGGAAGAACTGAACGAGTTGGGAGAGATAGAAAACGAGGGTGAGAACGGCAAGGAGGGCGCAGAGCCTGAGAAACAGATCAATACCGCCAAAAGCACCATCGCCATCGTGGAAGACGATGAGGAGATTCTCAAGTACCTAGAGGCACAGCTCTCCGACAACTTCACCATCCTCACCTACCCTAATGGAAAGGTGGCTCTTCCAGAGATCATCCAACAAGTGCCAGACCTCGTCATCTCCGACATCATGATGCCAGAAATGGATGGAAAGACACTCTGCAGTAAACTGAAGAGCAACGTCAACACCAACCATATCCCAGTCATCCTCCTCACCGCCATGAGCCGAGAGGAAGACCAGTTGGAAGGTCTTGACATGGGGGCTGATGCCTATATCACCAAGCCATTCAACATGGATATTCTGCGCCGCACCATCCTCAACCTCCTCTCCGTGAGACGTATGCTCCGCAACAAGTTTACCGGACAGGAAAGCCAGGAGGACAAGGTGGAAGCCGTATCTGTCAAGTCGCCAGACGACCAGTTGATGGAACGCATTATGGAAGTCATCAACGAGAACATCAGCGACTCAGACCTCAGCGTGGACATCATCGCACAGAAAGTGGGCATCAGCCGAGTTCACCTGCATCGCAAGATGAAGGAGCTGACCAACCAGACACCACACAGTTTCATTAGAAACATCCGCCTGAAGCAAGCAGCCAGATTGCTGAAAGACAACAAGCACAACGTGACCGAGGTGATGTATGCTTGCGGTTTCAGCAATGCCGCCAGCTTCAGCACCATGTTTAAGAACTTGTATGGTTGTTCGCCACGTGACTACATGAATCAGGCGTTGGAGAAGAAAATGTAACAAACAAAGGCCTCTGTGCAACATAGGGAAAAGTCTTAGATACATAAAGCACATATAGAACACAAAGAAAAGTGGTAACTTTGCAACGGAATCATTGATATGAGATTCGCATAACTAGAAATCATTAAAATCAAAATAATCAAAATGAAGAAATTAGCAATCTTACCACTTTCTTGTATGCTCGCACTCGGCGCTCATGCACAGACAGCCGAGTTCGACTATTTCAAGTATGCCGGCAACGATGCCCGCTTCAACGTGGACATCGACAAGAGCCACCAGTACTACAACCCTGTGTTGGCAGGTTTCTACCCAGACCCATCCCTTTGTCGTGTGGGCGACACCTATTACCTCGTCAACTCCTCGTTCACCTTCTTCCCTGGCGTGCCATTGAGCACGAGCAAGGACTTGGTCAACTGGCAGCCAGCGGGGCATGTGCTCGACCGCACCTCACAAGTGCCATTGAAGGGACAGAACGTATCAGGTGGTATCTTCGCACCTGCCATCAGCTACAACAAGAAGAACAAGACTTTCTATATGATCACCACCAATGTGGGCGCTGGCAACTTCTTCGTGAAGTCTAAAGACCCATCTAAGGGCTGGAGCGAGCCTATCTACTTGCCAAAGATAGATGGTATCGACCCAAGTTTCTTCTTCGACGACAACGGCAAGGGCTACATCGTACACAATGGCCCGGTGGTAGGCGGTGCCGATTATGAGGGACAGCGTGCCATCCGCCTCTTCGAATTTGACGTGAAGGGCGACAGCATCAAGGGCGACTTCAAGCAGATTCTCCGTGGCGGTACCCACGTGGAGGCTAAGCCTATCTGGATTGAGGGTCCACACCTCTTCAAGAAAGACAGGTACTATTACTTGATGTGTGCCGAGGGTGGTACAGGCGGTTGGCACAGTGAGGTCATCTTGCGTGCCAAGAACCCTGCAGGTCCTTGGGAAGAATGCCCAAACAACCCTATCCTCACCCAGCGCACTGGTCTCGACCCTAACCGTAAGGACCCTGTATCAAGCGCCGGTCATGCCGACATCGTAGAAGATGGCAAGGGCAACTGGTGGGCTGTGTTCCTAGCTTGCCGCCCATACGAGGAGGACATGTACAACACAGGACGTGACACCTATCTGCTGCCAGTGACATGGAAGAACGGTTGGCCAGAGATTCTTGCCAAGAACACTCCTATCGCTACAGTGGGTGAGAAGGCAGGATTGAAACCAGCAGAGAAGAATGAGTTCTCCGGCAACTTCAGCTATACCGACAACTTCGATGCTAGTGAAGGCAAAAATGGTTTGAAACAGTTGAATAGCCGTTGGATGTTCCTCCGTGACTTCACAGATTGCTACAATGTAGAGAATGGTAAGTTGAAGCTCAACCTCTTGCCAGGCAACATCTACAAGCGTGAGCCAATGTCTGCCATCTGGGCTCGCCAGCAGCATGGTACCTTCACTGCCGAGACTTCGCTCAACTTCACGCCTCGCAACGACAAGGACATCGCAGGCTTGGCACTTCTCCAGAAGGAAGACCACAACTTTGTGCTTGGCAAGACGATGAAGAATGGCAAGCTGATGCTCACCCTGACTCGTGCCGAGAAGAACAACGTGACCATCGCCTCCACCCCTATCAAGGATGGCGAGTTGCGCCTCAAGGTAGAAGGTCACGGTCGCTATTATGACTTCTACTATGCAGAGCAAGGTGGCGACTGGCAGCTGCTTGCCAAGGGCGTAGATGCCAGCAACTTGAGCACCCAAAAGAGCGGTGGCTTCATCGGTGCCGTCATCGGTCTCTATGCTTCCTCCAACAAGGAATAACTTTCCTATTACTTTTAGAAGACAGATATCACTCTCCCTTCACTTTTCGAGGATTTAAGCTCACTATCAATAAGTTGCAGTGAATGGAGACTAAATGTAGAGAGCCACAAGCAATGCAAAAATGGCGTTTAAACGGGCGGAATGTGCTTAAAAAACATAGATTCCGCACGTTTAAACGTCATTTTTTACATTTATTCACTTCTTACTCTCGCATAATAATAGAAATGAGAGCCATATTTGCTCACTCAATCCCTACTCTCTTGTCTAGAATCGCCAACAAACGTTAAAAAAGTCGTTTAAACGTGCGGAATCTATGTTTTTTAAGCACATTCCGCACGTTATCTCGACATTTCTTCGTAAATTTGCCAGCAAAACAACCCACAAGATTATGATGATAGGAAGATATGAGGAAGTAAAAATACTTCAAACAGCTGCTCATGCTGACGAGTCTAAGTTTGTTGCAGTATATGGCAGAAGGCGTGTTGGCAAGACATTTCTCGTAAGAGAAACATTCAACAACACGTTTGCTTTCTACCATACCGGTTTAGCAAACGAGTCAAATCAAGTGCAACTTGCAGAGTTCAACCGTTCATTAGCGCATTATGGAAATAAGAAAGTAGCCAAAATCAAAAGTTGGTATGACGCTTTCGACCAACTAGCCATTCTCTTGGAGCAATCGCAGCTTGAAAAGAAAATCATCTTCATTGATGAAATGCCATGGATGGACTGTCCACGTTCTAGTTTTTTATCTGCATTAGAACACTTTTGGAATGGTTGGGCTTCAGCCCGAAAGGACATTTTACTCATCATCTGCGGAAGTGCGACCTCATGGATTATCAATAAAGTTATAAAAAACCATGGTGGATTACACAATCGTGTATCAGTAAGAATACATCTCAAGCCATTCACCCTACATGAATGCGAGTTATATGCTAAAGAACTCAACCTCCAATTCAATCGCCGCCAAGTATTGGAAGGCTACATGATTATGGGAGGTGTTCCATTCTACTGGTCACAGTTGCAAGCAGGCAAGAGCCTCTTACAAAATGTCAATTTACTTTTTTTCTCTGAAGATGGTGTACTGAAGCATGAGTTTGCTGATTTATACGACTCTCTATTCAAAAAGCCAAAGCCCTATTTGATGATTATCAACGCCTTAGCTACCAAGAAAGTGAGGATGACCAGAACAGAGATATTGAAAGCTACGAAGATGGCGGACAATGGCAAACTAACGGAGTTCTTGGAAAACTTAGAGTACTGTGGTTTTATTAGAAAATACAACAGTATTGGGATGAAAAACAAGAATGCCCTATATCAGCTGATGGATAATTACACCTTATTTTATTACAAGTTTATCAAAGACAATTACATCAACGATGAGCAATATTGGAGCAAGATTGCTGGTAAACCTGAATATAACACTTGGTGTGGACTAGCTTTCGAGCGTGTATGTCTCCAACATATTGAGCAGATCAAAGCAAAATTGGGAATCCAAGGCATCATTTCCACCGTATATTCATGGAGCATCATGGGAACCAAAGAAAAGCAGGGAGCTCAAATAAACTTACTGATAGACAGAAGTGACGATGTCATCAACTTATGTGAGATAAAGTATTCAAAGGCTGAGTTTCAAATCACCAGTGGCATAGACAACAATCTCCAAAATAAGCGTGAACGCTTTATCCAAGAAACAAGAACGAGAAAGGCAGTACATCTCACTATGATTACAACAATGGGGTTAATGCAAAACTCATACGCATGGGATATACAATCTGTTGTCACTATGGATGACTTATTCATATAAAGGCATAGAGAGAAGAGTATAAAACCACGACAAAGAACGATGAAAACGTGGGTTTTGGCGATTGCTTGACATATGTCACGCGATTGCACGACAAATGCCGAACGATTGCGTGGCATATGTCATACGATCGTTCGGCATTTGCTTGAGTATCGCCAAACCCCATTCTTTACACCGTAAGAAGCGAGGTTATTTCTTTCTCAAGTCCAGCACCATCTTACCGACCCAGATGGCACTCTTGCCATTCTGATCGACTGGCACAGGCTTGCCATCCATGTCTTTCACATACTGCAAATCCTTGAAGTAGGTGTGGCTATGCCCACCCAACACCAAGTCGATGTAGCGAGAACCTGGAATCATTTCGGTATCATCGTCTCCATCTATATCCCAACCTAAGTGAGAAAGACAGATGATGACATCACACTTCTCCTTTTTCTTCAAGAACTCAGCCATCTCTCGACCTTTCTCTACGGGATTCTCATACTTGACGACACCATAGTTGGCCTCGCTGACCAAGCCTTTCAACTCAGGACAAAGTCCGAAGACACCAATCTTGACACCTTGGCGATGGAGAATCACGTAAGGCTTGACGATGCTTGCCAACTCTGTACCCGTGAAGTCATAGTTGGAGCAAACGATAGGGAACTTCGCCATCTTGAAGATACGCACCATATTATCAATGCCAAAGTCAAACTCATGATTGCCGATGGTAGCAGCGTCATACTTCATCTCATTCATCAAGCCAACCTCCACATCGCCCTTGAAGAGCGAATAGTAAGGAGAACCTTGCGAGAAGTCGCCACTATCGAAAAGCAAGAGGTCTGGATGAGCCTTTCTCTCTTCCTTGATCATCGCCACACGGCGAAGATAACCACCACGATTTGCCATCGCCGTATCAGCGAGGTTCGGATTGATTGGCATCACACAAGAATGGGTGTCATTGGTATGGAGCACTACCAGTTGCTTTACTGGTCGATTAGCCTTCTTGCCCTTGGCTTGCATTTGGACAGGCTGCATCACCAACATAGTGAAAGCCAGCCCTATATATAATAATGTATGTTTCAGCATCATTTTTCTTTCTAAATTAATCTATTCAATGTTACCTAAATTAGTAGAGTTATTGAATCCCTCCCTCTTCGTTCTTCATCCTTCACTCCACTACGACTCTTCCTTCCACCTTGGATTCCACGCTCTCGCCCTTCGCCATCTTCTCACGGAAGTAGCTCATGATGATGTAGCGCACGTTGTTCTCCTTCGCCTTAGGAGCCACGACATCGGTGCCGCTCTTGAAAGCGACGAGTTGGTCGTTTCCCTCGGCGAGGTAATCCAAGGTAGCGATACGATATGGCTTCTGTGGGTCAACTGGTTCGCCATTGATGGTGGCACTCTTGAGTTGTCCATCCTTGGTAATGACAAGGCGCACGGCATGGCTCAGTCCCTCACCGCCACGATGGGCGATTTGCTGGAAAAGTTCCGTCACCTTCTCACCCGTCAAGGTCAAGAAACAAATCTTGTTCTCGAAAGGAGCCATGTCGTTGACATCCCCCACCGTCACCTTGCCCTTGGCAAGATTGGAGCGGATACCTCCCATATTATACACGGCGAAGACCGGTTGCTCTTGGAAATCTCTTCCACCCCACACGAGGATGTCGGTGAGCAAGTTACTGAGTTCACTCTCTGGGCGATGGCGAGTCATGTCATGGGCAAGAGTTCCCACTACAGGTCCCATGATGCTGTCCACCTTATTCTTATAAGGAGCGATAAAGGCAGCAGCCTCAGCATCAGGCTGGACATCCCATTGTTTGTTTATCAAGATGCGAGTACGTTCCACTTTTGCCACCTTGTATTTCTGGGCGGCACAAGGATTGGCAACGAGCAAGAAGATTGCAGATGCCAATGCTAAAAATGTTTTCTGTCGATTTCTCATACCTATTATTACTATTGTGTGTGCAAAGTTACAAAATAAATCGGCGAAATCGGCAAGAAAAAGCCATCACAATCAAAGAAAAAAGATGAAAAACGACGTGAAAGTCCAAAGAAAGTACCTGAAAATTTGCGAGATACGAGAAAAAGTCGTAACTTTGCACCCGCTTTTCGGCGTAACCGCTGTTGTCTGGGCAGAAGAGTTGCCCGTCCATGTTGCGTTGGAACGACAAACAATTTTTAATTTCTATACAAAAATGGATTTGATTAAAGTTGCTGAAGAAGCATTTGCAACCGGCAAGAAGTTCCCTGAGTTCAAGGCAGGTGATACTATCACAGTCGCTTACAAAATCGTCGAGGGTACTAAGGAGCGTATCCAGCTCTACCGTGGTGTTGTTATCAAGATCTCTGGTCATGGTGACAAGAAGCGCTTCACCGTTCGCAAGATGTCTGGTACAGTAGGTGTTGAGCGTATTTTCCCTATCGAGTCACCAGCTATCGATTCTATCGAGGTGAACAAGCGTGGTAAGGTACGTCGCGCCAAGTTGTATTACTTGCGTGCTCTTACTGGTAAGAAGGCTCGTATCGCTGAGAAGAAGACTGTTACCAAGGGTGCAGAGTAATTCTCTTGCTTACTATCCTAGTAAAAAAGATAAAAAGGAGATTTCTTGCAAGCGTGCTTGCGGAATCTCCTTTTTTCGTGTCCTTTCTTTTGTGTCCTTTCTTTTGATTGAGGATGAGTCTTTCGACAAAGGATGATAATCATAGACTAGTCGATGTCGTCCGACGAACCCTCCTTGAGTTCGTGGTCTTCATCCGTGTCATAGCTCAAGTTGCCATCGTCCTCACCATCAAGGGCCTCATGGAAGTCGTCCCAACTCTGATAGCCTACGAAGAGTGCCAACTTATTGAGTGTCTCACGACTAGGCTTTTCCTTTCCACTCACATAATTCCATACCTTATGCAGCCCCTGTGCGCTCACCATCAGATGGTGCTTCACAGAGAAGATGGAAGCTAGTTTCTCAAAGTCAGAACCGACGTGAATCTTTTTACCGATTTTCTTCTCCACTTCATGCGTGAGAAGCTTTAAATCATTTTTCATAAACGTATGAGTTTTGCAATTCTCTATAATAACATTACTAACGTATTCTCAATATCACTAACTATTTGCGTGCAAAATTACAAAAAAGTTTGTTTCCATGATAGTAAAAAGCGAGAAATTTTGTACCTTTGCAGCAAATTCTTAATAAATACATCTTTGCAATGAAAGAATTAGCACTCAAGTACGGATGTAATCCGAACCAGAAGCCTTCCAGAATCTTTATGGAGGATGGAAGCGAACTCCCTATCGAAGTGGTTAACGGCCGTCCTGGCTACATCAACTTCCTCGATGCCTTCAATTCTTGGCAATTGGTCAAGGAGCTCAAGGCTGCCACTGGTCTCCCAGCCGCAGCAAGTTTCAAGCACGTTTCTCCAGCTGGCGCAGCAGTGGGATTGCCACTGAGCGACACCTTGAAGAAGATTTACTTCTGTGATGATGTCAAGTTTGAACTCTCCCCATTGGCTTGTGCCTACGTTCGTGCCCGTGGTGCCGACCGTATGTGCTCTTATGGTGACTTCGTGGCATTGAGCGACGTGTGTGACGAGGCTACAGCCCTCCTCATCAAGCGTGAGGTAAGCGATGGCGTCATCGCTCCTGGCTATACCCCAGAGGCTCTCGAAATCTTGAAGGAGAAGCGCAAGGGTACTTACAACGTCATCCAGATCGACCCTAACTACACTCCTGCTCCTATCGAGCGCAAACAGGTGTTCGGTGTCACCTTCGAGCAAGGTCGCAACGAGGTGAAATTGGACGACCCAGCACTCTTCGAGGACATCCCTACACAGAACAAGAACTTCCCTGCTGATGCAAAGCGTGATCTCATCATCGCTCTCATCACATTGAAATATACACAGAGCAACTCTGTATGCTACGTCAAGGATGGTCAAGCCATCGGTATCGGTGCCGGTCAGCAGAGCCGCATCCACTGTACTCGCCTGGCAGGTAGCAAGGCTGACGAATGGTGGTTGCGCCAGTGCCCTAAGGTGATGAACTTGCCTTTCAAGGAGAAGATTCGCCGTGCCGACCGCGACAACACCATCAATGTCTATATCTCCGACGAGTGGGAAGACGTGCTTCAGGATGGCGTTTGGGAGCAGTTCTTCACAGAGAAACCTGAGCCATTGACCCGTGAGGAGAAGAAAGCTTGGATTGCCAAGAACACAGGCGTTTGCCTCGGTAGCGATGCCTTCTTCCCATTCGGCGACAACATCGAGCGTGCTCACAAGAGTGGCGTAGAGTACATCGCACAGGCTGGCGGTAGCATCCGTGACGACAATGTCATCGAGACTTGCGACAAGTACGGCATCGCCATGGCGTTCACACACGTTCGTTTGTTCCACCACTAATTCTATTTATTATGAACGATATTGACGATATTATCATGGGCGGCATGGTCTTCAAGTCGGGCGGTGGTCCCAAGAAGGATGACGACGGCAAGGTGAAGACCAAGGCTAAGAAGAAAAAGTATATCACTGGTGCCCACGGCAGTGGTTCTGCTCGTCAGAAAGCGAAATATCGCCAACAGCGTGCGAACCGAAAGTCACAGAAGAAATAAGAATACGTCTAGAAAGTTTCAGACTATCCTCTGCGAGGATAGAAGATACCACTAGAATACGAAAAAAGGTCAAGGCTTTTTGTAAAAAGTCTTGACCTTTTTTCGTATTTGTCCCAACCTATCATTATTTTCCGCCCTACCCCCACTTTGATTCATACCTAGTTAGGGAAAAATTCCTACCTAACTAGGCGTGAAATTTTCCCTAGGCAGGAAGCAAAAACTCACAGGGGGTGCCATAAGGTGATTCCTCCTCACCTTGTCATTATTTTTTCTTGACCTTCAAGGCTCTTCCCTTTGTCAACTGCAAGGTGGAAGACTTGAGTTGACGGTTGGCATGGTCGAAGATCAGGGCTGGGTCGAATCGCTTGCCCCCGAATGACATCTCGAAGTGGAGATGCTCGGTAGTGGCACGTCCGGTACGGCCAGTCAATCCTATCACTTGTCCAGCCTTCACCTTATCGCCCTTCTTCACCTTGTTGCGTGACTGGTGACTATAAAGCGTCTCAAAGCCAAAGGCGTGCTTGATGCGGATGCAGTTGCCATATCCATAGTAAGGACCAGAGGCTATCACCACGCCATCGAAGGCTGCCACAATCTCATCATTCGGACGAGTCTTCAAATCGACACCCGAATGGCGGCGCTTGCCACCATAAGGACTGATGACCTTGGCTCCAGGCAAAGGATAAGCCCAATGCTCTTCCTCTATTTTCTTCAAGTCGAGTTCAAAGGTATTCGTCAAGACGAATGGATCGTTTACCTCGTCTGGGTCCAAAGTCTCACCACTAGGCCATGCTGTCACCTTTCCGTCTATAGCAGGTTCCTTGTCCGAAGTCTGATTCTTCTTGCTGGATTGCGACTTGTCTGCACTTGCATTCTTATCCTTGCCCAAAGAAGAATCCTTGCCACCGATGACAGAGACGTTGACACGACTGCCGTTCTTTCGGAACTGTACTGTCTGGCGACGCAGTTTATGGCTCTTCACCTCCAAGATGGTCTCTGGGTTGATACGAGCACCATTCACCATGATAGAGAACTCACAGTAAGTCTCATTGTTCTTGGTTCCTACGATGGCAATAGTCTGTCCAGCCTCCACACGTTGCCCCACCTTCACGAGGTTCTCGGCATTGTTGGCATAGACTGTTTCCAATCCATTGTCATGACGGATGACGATGACATTGCCCTGGCTCTCTGTCTTGCGAGACAAACGCACATGACCATCAAACATCGCCTTGACGGCATCCCCCTTGGAAGTCTCAATCTTGAGCACACTATTGCCAGACAACAAGGTTGCCTTACCTACAGGAAGTGGAAAGGAATATTCCTTACTTCCGAATATCTCGAAATCGACATTGAAAGCCTGGCTACGGTCGAAAAGTCCCGGCGTAGCGATACTGATCTGCTGTTGTTCGGCAGGGGTAAAAAGATTCTTGACAGGCGTGAAGGAGGCAAACAAAGCAAAAGCGATGCCTACTATCGCCACCTTATTATATATATGCTTATTCTTCATTGATATAGTTGCCTTTCTGGACATACTCAAAAAAGTACATCCATTCTTGGTTCCATGCGAAACCAAGAATGGATGTTATCTTGAATGATCATTTACTTGATTAGGATTCCTGTATAGATTCTGCCCGACTCGATGCCTAGTTTTCTTGCAGAGAAATACTCGTCACTATGAGCATAAGTACAGATACCGCAATTTTGGATATTCTCCTCTGGCACGCCGATATGCTTCAGTATCATCTCATTGCATTTCGGAAGATCTATATGCCATTTAAGTGGTTGCTCCACATTTCCCTCCCTTGCCATTCGCTCACGCTCCTCTGCGTTTGCCTTTAAAGCAGCATTAGGATATTGAGCGGCAATTTTATCCATAGGGAAGGCGGCTTGTTCGAAAGCCTCATAGACCTCATCGCCCACCTCGAAGTTCTCCAATGAGATGCCTGGTCCAATGACCGCCTTCAATTTCTTCGGATCGGTCTTAAACGCAAAAGTCATCTCTTGAACCGACTTATGGACAATGCGCTCTAACGTACCTCTCCAACCTGCATGGATAGCAGCCACAGCCTGATGTTCCTCATCATAGAGAAGCACCGGGATGCAATCGGCAGTAGAAACGCCGATGCAAATACCTTTTTCTTTGGTGATAACCGCATCCACACCTTCGAGCACCATCTTGCGGATATTCTCTGGCATTGACAAGAACTCACCTGCTATCTGGCGCACCTCAACGCCATGTACCTGATGTGGCATAATGATATGGTCGGTAGAGATACCGAGTTCATCAGCCAACTGCTTGCGATTGGCAGCGATATTGACAGCCTCATCACCGCAATATTCATTGATATTGAATTCACCGTAGTTGCCCGTGCTCACACCACCCTTTCGAGTGGTAGAGAAAGCCTTGACACCATCGGCTATGTTATATTCCTTGATCATAATTTATATTTTTACTCGTACTCGAAATCATCGAGGTCTTCTACATCTTCGATTTCATCATCATCGATGTACTCCACGATGTCCTCGCCCTCTGCTTCGAGTTCTTGCTGGAAGCGAGACATATCCTTGTCACGATGCACAAGAGTATCCTCGGCGGTAATCTCCTGAAGCTTGTTGCTCTCAGAATTGAGTTCCTTCCAAAGCACGTCTTTCAATTCTTGAATGCCCTGTCCGGTCACTGAGGAAATGAATACCACAGGAAGGTCGGTAGGAAGAGTCTCCTTCAGCATCTCTATGAGCTCATCATCGAGCAAGTCACACTTGGTGATGGCAAGCACACGATGCTTGTCGAGCATTTCTGGATTGAAGTTCTTCAACTCACCGAGCAGCACCTCATATTCTTTCTTGATATCATCGGTATCACCAGGTACCATGAAGAGCAAGAGAGAGTTGCGCTCAATATGACGGAGGAATCGCAAACCCAGCCCCTTTCCTTCGCTCGCACCCTCGATGATGCCAGGAATGTCTGCCATGACAAACGACTGGTGATCGCGATAGTCCACGATACCCAGCGACGGTTCGAGCGTAGTAAATGGATAGTTTGCTATCTTAGGACGAGCACTGGAGACAGCAGAAAGCAATGTTGACTTACCTGCGTTAGGGAAACCCACAAGACCGACATCAGCCAAGAGTTTCAACTCCATGATGATGGTCATCTCCTGCATCGGCTCACCAGGTTGGGCATAGCGAGGAGCCTGATTAGTAGAAGTACGGAACTGGAAGTTGCCCAGTCCACCACGACCACCCTTGAGGAGCAGCACTTCCTGCCCATCATAGGTGACATCGCAAACATACTTACCCGTCTCGGCATTATAGACCACGGTACCACAAGGCACATCGATGTAGATGTCCTTGCCATCCGTGCCGTGGCACTTGTCACGTCCACCATTGCCACCATGCTCAGCGAAGAAGTGGCGTTGATACTTGAGGTGCAGCAACGTCCAGTAGTTGTGGTTGCCACGGAGATAGATGCTTCCTCCACGTCCGCCGTCACCACCGTCAGGTCCACCATTAGGTTGGTACTTCACGTGGCGCAGGTGCATGGAGCCTTTACCACCCTTACCAGAGCGGCAGTTGATTTTTACGTAATCTACGAAATTGGATTCAGCCATAATAAATAGTTAAGAAATGAGGAGTTGGAAGTCAAGGCTTCCAACTCCTATATGAATTACAAGTTGTCGATAACATCACAAACACGAGCGAAGATCTCATCTACAGTGCCGAGGCCCTCGATGTGGTGGTGGATACCTTCCTTCTCATACCAGTCGATGAGAGGAGCAGTCTGAGTATGATATACGTTGAGACGTTTCTTGATAGTCTCCTCGTTATCGTCAGAGCGACCGCTTTCCTTACCACGGTTGATCAAGCGAGCCATCAACTCATCCTCAGGAACTGCCAACTCGATCATGGCAGCTACCTTGTGACCACGCTCAGCGAGCATATTCTTCAAAGCCTCAGCCTGTGGAGTAGTACGTGGGAAACCATCAAAGATAACACCCTTGTGGTCTTTACCGAAGCTATCATATACGCTAGCGAGGATGTCGATCATCAACTCGTCTGGAATCAACTGACCATTGTCGATATAACCCTTAGCAGTCTTACCGAGTTCAGTACCGTTTTTGATTTCGTTACGCAATACGTCACCTGTTGAAATGTGACCGAGACCATACTTCTCGATCATCTTGTCGCTCTGTGTGCCCTTACCTGCACCTGGAGCGCCGAAAATTACGATATTTTTCATCTTTCTTTGTTATATGTATAAAATTTATGTTGTTCATTAATTGTATTTATCCATCCACTTCTGACCTTTTGGAGAGAAGATAATAGCAAAAAATATGCTAAAGAGAACGGTTAAAACCCCCAAATAAAATAAAGCACCCATATTATTTTCTCCTATTTTTATTATTATATCTCTTTTGACTTCTTTGCTTCTTATTTTTATCCAACTTATTTTTATAATTCAGATATATACCTATACCAAGAAAGGCTATTCCTAAAATACCACTAACCAAATAAAGTAGCCAATGCATATCTCCGAAATCGTCAACCATTGATGCAACAAATACAGCCGTCAAGAAGTACTTGGAAATATCCAAACAATAATCACTAAGTTTATCCCACATAGTCTTCGCCTCCAAAACTTTCTTTTACTCTACAATCGTATAGATGTCTCGGAGGTTGCGACCTTCCTGGTCGTAATCAAGGCCGTAGCCTACGATGAAGTCGTTAGGGATTTCCATGACAGCATAGTTGATGTCAAGGTCAACTTTCAGGTTCCCTGGTTTAACGAGAAGTGAGCAGATTTCGATAGAGGCAGGATTCTTCTTCTTCAGTTCCTCTATCATGTGAGCCATGGTGAAGCCTGAGTCAACGATGTCCTCCACGATGACGACATGGCGACCCTCCAACTCCTGGTTGATACCCATGAGTGTCTTCATGCTGCCCGTAGAGGAAGTGCCCTCGTAAGAAGCATACTTCACAAATGAGATTTCACTTGGCACGGTTATCATACGCATCAAATCGGCTGCGAAGATAAAAGAGCCATTCAACACTGCCAAGAATACAGGAGTCTTACCCTCATAGTCCTTGTTGATACGGTCTGCTACGACCTGCACTTTCTTCAAAATCTCAGCTTCCGGAATGGAAGTCTTAAAGGTTTTGTCCTTGATTTTAACTACGCCCATAGTCTAATATGATAATATTTTGTGCAAAATTACGAAAAAAATGCGAAACAACGCTTTTTCAATGGGCTTTTTTTAGTACTTTTGCATTTGGAAGTCAACAAACAACTATGTTTTGACCCTTACACTTGTCTTTTAACTCTCTTTGCAACATGAAAATATTCACAAGCGCTCAGATACATGAGCTTGACAAATACACCATCGAGCACGAGCCTATCTCATCTCTCAACTTGATGGAGCGTGCCGCCAAAGCCCTCACGAGAAGCATCGAGGAGGAATGGTCCAACCGCACACCTATCGTCGTGTTTGCGGGTCCTGGCAACAATGGCGGCGATGCCCTAGCCGTAGCCCGTCTTCTCAGCGAGGATGGCTACCAAGTCTCCGTCTATCTTTTCAATGTACACAATAAGCTTTCTGCTGATTGCGCCACCAACAAGAAGAGACTGACGGAATGCAAGAGCATCAAGCACTTCACAGAGATTACCGTCAACTTCGACCCTCCACAGTTGACGGAGGGCACTCTTGTCGTCGATGGTCTCTTCGGCAGTGGTCTCAACAAGCCATTAGCTGGCGGTTTCGCTGCCATGGTGAAATACATCAACCAAAGTCCCGCCAAGGTGGTGAGCATCGACATTCCATCGGGCATGATGTGCGAGGACAACACTTTCAATATCCATGCCAATATCATCCATGCCGACCTCACGCTCACCTTGCAGCAGAAGAAACTCTCCATGCTGCTCGCCGACATGCAGCAATACCTCGGACGCCTCAAGGTACTCGACATCCGCTTGTCGCAGGAGTTCATGCAAAAGACGGATTGCAAGTACCAGATATTGGAGGAATCAGACATCCGACAGTTGATGAAACCTCGTGAGGATTTCGCCCACAAAGGAAGCATGGGCAATGCACTCCTCATCGCTGGCAGCTATGGCATGAGCGGAGCATCGGTCCTCGCCACCAAGGCTTGTCTCAGGGCAGGTGTCGGCAAGGTGACCACCCATACCCCGAAGCGCAACTACGACATCATGCAAATCAGTGTGCCGGAAGCCGTATTGCAACTGGACCACGAGGAGACATACTTCAGCGAACCCGTAGAGACAGAAATGTTTGATGCTGTGGGAATCGGACCGGGGCTTGGCACCAACGAGAACTCCGCCATCGCCCTCATCGCACAGATACGTCGCACCAACAGTCCGCTCATCATTGATGCCGACGCCCTCAATATTCTGGCAAGTCATCGTGCCTGGATGCAGCAACTGCCAAAGGACATCGTGATGACCCCCCACCCGAAAGAACTAGACCGACTGTTGGGAAGTCCTAGCAGCAATAGTTATGAGCGATTGGCGAAGGCAAGCGAATTGGCAGAGCAACTGCAAGGCTACATCATTCTGAAAGGACACTATTCAGCCCTTTGCCTCCCAAATGGACACGTCGAGTTCAACTCCACTGGCAATAGCGGAATGGCAACGGCTGGTAGCGGTGATGTGCTCACTGGCATCCTGACCGCCCTCCTAGCCAGAGGTTATAGCAGAGCCGACGCTTGTCGCATCGGAATGTATCTCCATGGACTAGCAGGCGACCTCGCCATCAAGGACACCGGCAAGGAGAGCCTCATCGCCAGCGACCTCATCCAATATCTGCCAAAGGCTTTCCTGAGGATGGAAGACTAGGAAGCTCGAATCTGAAACACCGAAGCGGCAAGATACGCTTCGATATATCCCGCCGAACTAAGAAAGGCTACATGACCTTTCTTAGTTCGGCGATTTTCATTTCCAAGGTACCACGCAGGTCATCCTTACGATCCATGTTGAGTTTCTTTCGGATGTGGCATCGCTGACTGGTGATGTTGGATTCCGACTTGTTCAATCGTTGACAGATGTCCTTGAGACTATTGCCGTCGAGCACCAGCTTGCAGATTTCCTTCTCACTCTTTGTCAAGTCGGCGCATACCATATCCCAAGCCAATTTTTCCACCTCTTCCTTACGCAGTCGCTCGGTGGCATGATGCACGATGCGCTGACGGATTTCCGGACTGAGACGTTCGAGCAAGTTGCCTGCCTTGTCATAATCCATATCACGCAAGTTTGCCAACATTTCCAAGGCTTTCCTCTCTTCCTGGCTGATTTCCCTAGGTTGCCGCAACCCCTTGGTCACCCTACTCATATTATAGGTATAGACATACGCCAGCATCAAGACACCCACCAAGATGGGTTTCATCGAATAGTACCACTCCCCATGCGGAAGCGTATAGTAGTAGAATCCGATGAGAGGTATCACCATCAGCGTAATCCACAAGCTCGTCATCTGAAGCATCAAGCTCAAGGCGGCGATGTCGAGGATGAGCATCACAAAGATGTTGCCTATCACCGTGACATCGTCATCCCTTGCCCCAAAATAAGTGCAGAGCACGCTGTCTGCCACCAGTTTCACCGCCACGAGCAAGAAGAGTGCCGATACGCCTTGATGGAATCGGAGCACCTGCTTCCATATCATATATTGTATCAAGATGAAGGCGACGAGATGGAGGCAAACCATCGCAAACCCACTTGGTTCCCAAACCATCAGGAACAAGAAGAAATGGAAGGGGATGATAATCAATTCGATGAGCGTTGTAAACAGATAGGCAATCACACGTCGTCTATCTACCACACCACAATATTGTGGACAAAGATAGTATTCCACAAATTGAATCAGTCTTACTATACTAGAACTAAGCTCTTTCATACACAAATATTGTTTTCAGTTACCGCTGCAAAGATAGATATTTTTCTCGATACCTCATTTGCATTATCCACAAAAAAAAGTGTAATTTCGTAAAAAAAGTACCCCTTCGAGAGGGTAAATATTGACATTTTCAGTATTTTTCAGTGTTCAAATCGTAAAAATATGTGTAAATCAGTATTTTTCAGTGTAGAAAAACTTGCTTCCTACTGATATTTCTCCTAATTTTGCCATTGCAAGTTCGAAACAGAACTGCTAGTAGAATTTTAGATGAATGATTACGAATTCATTTGCTTTTGATTAGACTGATTAATCTGTCATTTGGCTTTTCTAAGAACTATTTTGAATGGAATTTCTAAGAACTATTATATATTTAAAAAGTAAAAGGTTATGAAGAAAAAGATGATGATAACAATGATTGCCTGTCTAGGTGTCGTCCACCTAGCCTCAGCGCAAAAGGCAGCCATCAAGACCAACCTCCTGTATGACGCCACCACCACTTTCAACCTTGGTGCTGAGTTCGCCCTCTCCCCGAAGTGGACACTGGATGTGTCGGGGAATTACAATCCTTGGACATTCTCAAACAACAAGAAATGGAAACATTGGGTCGTACAGCCGGAGGCAAGATATTGGTTCTGCAACAAGATGATGGGACACTTCCTCGGCTTCCATGCCATTGGCGGTGAGTACAACCTCGGTAACATCGACGCCGACTTCATGTTGCTCGGCACCGACTTCGCCAAACTCAAAGACTACCGTTTCGAGGGATGGATGCTCGGAGCTGGCATCGCCTACGGATATACCTGGGCATTGTCGAAGCACTGGAACCTGGAGGCAGAGATTGGTCTCGGTTACGTATTCTCAAAGTACGACCAATACGAATGTGAGATGTGTGGCGAGAAAGTGAAGGACAACAAGACGCACAACTATGTAGGACCGACCAAGGCAGCACTCAACCTCGTCTATGTGTTCTAAGGCATCATCCCGACGACCATCATCCATCACTATATTCTATCATTTTAAGTAAAAGATCACGATTATGAAAACTATCCATATCATCAGAACATCCCTTACGGCGGCATGGCTTGCCTTCTGCACCACGGCTACGGCACAACAGTTGGTAGGCGGGAAGGTCAGTCTGCTCAACAAGGAAGTGAAGAAGCAAGGCAACAACGTGAAGGTAGGCATGGACTTGAAGCTCGACAACCTCCACTTGAAGAGTAACCAAGGTATCGTCCTCATCCCGATGATTGTCAACAGAGACGACACGCTCCAAATGCCAGCCATGGAAATCATGGGGCGCAAGCGATACATCTATTACCAGCGCAACCAGAAGACTGCCACTTTCGCTCCACTCATCGTGGAAAAGAGAAAGAATGGCGAGCCACAAAACATACATTATACATATAGTACCCCTTACTGCCAGTGGATGAACAACTCGCAGTTGGTAATCGGACAAGATGTATGTGGTTGCAACCAAGCCATTGTGGAAGAAGGACTGCTCTCTACGGTGGGCGACATCCTCCCTACCCCAGTGGCACCTCCAAAGCCAGTCGAGAAGCCAAGACCTCCAAAGATTTGGCAGGAGAAAGGATCAGCAAGACTTAATTTCAATATCAATAAAGCTTTTATCAATACCAAACTTAACAACAATGATGCGGAGCTTGACAAGATATGCAGAACCATTGACAGGGTGAAGAACAACCCGAATGTTCGCATCGTATCAATCACCCTACATGGTTACGCCTCTCCTGACGGCAACTACGAGAACAACAAGCGTTTGGCTGAAGCTCGCACCAAGGCTGTGTATGACCATCTCATCGGCATCTACCCTGTGGAGAAGCATCTTTTCGAGTTCTCCTCTACGGCAGAAGACTGGCAGGGAGTGCGTAACTATGTAGAGTCACACGACATTCCACAGAAGAATATCGTACTCGACATCATCAACAGCGACATGACTCCAGACGAGAAGGAGCAAGCCATCGCCAAGAAGGCAGGCAATGCCCACAGATTCCTCATCAAGGAAGTTTATCCACAGTTGAGACGCACGGAATACTCCGTCAACTACGAGATTAAGGAAACTCCTCACAAGTAAGAGACAACCATGAGATAAAGAAAATAAGTAAAAGATGAAATATAACATCTATATGCGAAACACTATTTGAAATTCATTGTATAAGTAATATAAGTTTAACTTTTTAAGAACGTAATTTATGAAGAAATTAAATGTAGCCGTAATGAGTTTGCTAGCGACAGCAGCATTCACATTCAACAGTTGTAATACAGACGACGCTTTGACACCGGGTTCTGGTACAAGTAATCAAGAGGCTAGCAATCAAGAGGCAATGTTTGAGTTTGCCGTAGAGAGCAATGTGGATAACACCACAAGAACTGCCCAAAGCAATGAGTTCAACGCCATTGCTGGCGAACATGAGGTAAACAGCGGAACCCTCTACATCACCGATGCCGACAAGAACATCGTGTTCCAGAAGACCTTGACTACTGCCGATTGGGAAAAGGCGAAAGTTCCTAGCGAGTCATCAGCTGGTCGCACCACGCTAGAGATTCCGGTCAAGTACGTCACCTTCGGCGTTACCTACAACGTATATTTCTTGGCTAACACCACAGATGCAGCACCTTGGAATGGCACATACACTGCCACCACCAAGTTTACTGGCGAATATGGAAAGCCTAACCAGTTTGCGATGTTCAACCAGAATGACGCTACCGTCTCTGCTGACGCTTACAAGGTAACCTTTACAGAAGCCAACAAGGGTAAGGAGAATGCCGCTACCATCCAGGGTGGCAAGGCTATCAAGATAGAGCGTATCGCAGCACGTATCGACCAGCCAACTTCTGAGGCTGTGAAACTTGTAAATTACAAGGAGTTGATGACTCCAGATGAAATCAGAGATTTGACAGAGAAGCAGAAGGCTATCATGGACAATGCCATCGAGCGTGTTGAGTCTATCACCCTCAGCAGATATGCCATCGCCAATGCAGCCAAGTCAACTTACATCATGCAGCACTGGGGCGACAAATTCTCTTCTTTCAACACTCACGCTACCGCTTGGTGGCAGCCATACGGTGAGTTTGGTACAACAACCCGAAAGAACAACGACGCCTACTTCAAGGCTATCACCTCTACCACAGAAGGCAAGCAAGCCAACTTCGAGTATGTATTCGAGAACAATGTAGCGGGCACAGACAATGCCACCAGCATGTACTTGGAATACACCATCAACTTGAAAGATGTAGCTGGTACCCACAAGGACTTCACCGATGGTACATTCTATCGTTTCGCTAATAAGATTTACACCAGTATCGAAGACATCCTCAAGGCATACAAGAATCAGAGCAATCCATTTGGTACAGATACCAAGGATGACCTTCTCGCAGAGTTGAAGATTGTTGATGGCAAGACCACCGCTACCGAGGCAGAACTTGCCAAGTTCCGTACAGACCATGCCATTGAAATCTTCGTGGGAGGTAAGGCATACTACAAGACCACCATCGACGACAAGTTCCTCTCTTACACAGGTCGTCACCTGATTCAGCGCAACAGCGTATATCAGTTGAACATCAAGAACGTATTCAATGTAGGTGCCGATGTGCCTAATGGTGACCCTATCACAGTGGATCCAATGTACTATCTCACCGTGGAGGTTACTGTCAACCCATGGGTTCTCAACACGATCGATGTTGATTTGAAGTAATAGTTATTCATCAGTTTTGTTTTCAATCTCTCGGAGGTTTTTCTCTCTCCTCCGAGAGATTTCACAAAGAACAAAGGGAGAAACGCAGCAAAACCTTCAAGGGACAGCACAACAACTCAAAACAAAAACATCAGAACTCTATACCTTATTATATAATATAGGTGAGAATCATACCGTGCTTCACCGCAAGCACACCTTGGAATAAGAAAATCAAGATGCTGGAGCCACAGTATTCCGCGACTCCAGCACTCCACATAAGAAATCATTATTTTTCTAAGAATATTAACAAGTAAAAGATTGAACAATATGGCAAACTTCATCACTAACAGTTTGTGCCGAAGCGCACAACATACCTCCAACCATTGGGGCAAATGGGTATTCCTTTCTGCCATAACCCTCATGTCTATGTCATCCTGCATCAATGACGACTTGGATGATTGTCCTATTCCAGAACCACCTATTCCTGCCCAGAGCAAGCTATCCCTCTCGTTCGACTACACCTACAACGTGAAGAATTCCGATGCCTTTGCCGAGGAAGTCAAGAACATCAACGTGTATGCCTTCGACGAGAACGGCAAGTTCTTCGACTCCTATATCGAGAGCAAGGAAAAGTTTGACCAAGGACACAAGATGGACATCACCGGTTTGAAGGACGGCAAATATACCTTCGTCTGCTTGGCTCGTGACCGTCAACTCGCCACCAGAGCCGAGGGCGACGAGATGGAATTCTGCTTTGCCTCCCTCACCCCAGGCATCTCCACCATTGACGACCTGACCGAGCGAATGGGCAAGCCTGATGACGAGGGTTATGTAGAGAATGACAAGAACTTCGCTGCCCTCTATACCGCCCAGACCACCGTCGATTACAAGGAACTCGATGAGAATGGCAAAACGGGCAATGTGGTAGCTGGCAACCTCAGTTTGATGAAGTGTACCAAGACCTACCGCATCGTTCTCCTGCCATTCGACAACGAGCAGACCGATTTCCGTCCAGAGAACTTTGATGTCTATATCGAAGGTTCCGCAGCATGGCTCGACCACAAGGGCGACAAGGTTCGCAATGAGCCCATCTACTATCTGCCTTACAACAGCGAGCATCGCTATCAGTACTCTGACAACACAACGATAGAAGGCGACATCATCGATCAAGCCTTGGTCTATGACCTTTCCTCCTCTCGTATGTTTGAGCGAGAAAACGAAAGGGAACAACCATCTGTCAAGTCTTCAATACTGAATACCAGGCAGAGGAGAGCTGCCAATGCCAAGGAGTCCAATGGCAATGACCAAGAGGAAATCTACTCCTACGACGACAAGCGAATTGTCATCTGGGACTTGCGTGACAAGGAGAATCCTAGAAAGGTATTCGACCACTCACTCCCTTGGTTCCTCGCCCTTTGCGGAGAAAGACAAGGCAAGAATTGGGGCGACCAAGAATATCTCGACCGCCAAGACCACTACATCTTGACCTTCTATGTACCAGACAAGCGAGACTACACGCTCGATGCCAAGGTGAAGGTGAACGGTTGGGTACTCAATCTACAGAACACCGACCTCGGTGGCGACAACAAAGAATAAAGAAAGGAGGACGATATGAACAATTATATTAAAATATCGCTGATAGCACTACTGGCGATTTTCTCCTTCTCGTCTTGCGTCTATGACGACTACGAGCCTGGCACGGAGGCTTACAAGGGTGACACCTTCATCAACCTGAGCGTCATCACCTCTGGCACAGCCGAAAATCGTGAAGCCTTAGCCAAGGGCACAAGGGGAGCAGATGACGAGAACCCTGCCAATCCGACATCCGAGAGCAACATCCACAGCATCCGAGTTTGGGTGTTCGACTCCGAATCCACCAACGACAATGCCATTGCCATCGGGTATCGCAAGGAGGTCTTGCCACAGCCTGTGAATGGAGAATCAGAAATGCACTCCGTCAGCATCCAGTTGCTTCGCAATGCCATCAAGCAGAACAACCAGCACCTCGACCTCTACGTCTTGGCGAATGCCGAGAGCATCGGAACGACCTCGCTCAATGGCAAGGACATCTCCTTCGCCGATGGATTCGATGAGAAGACGCTCACTCGCCAACAGTTGAAGGAGCTAGTCATGAAGAGCCAGTTTGGTATCACCAATGAGGGTGTACCGCAAAACACGGTAGTGCCTGCCACCGGTCTTCCTCTCTCTCGTGTCATCACCCACATCCTGGTAGAAAACCACGTGGCAGACACCGAGACGGGAGCCGCAGCCAAGGCTGTGACCGTGCCACTAGTCAGAGCCGTATCAAAGCTCCACTTCTTCTTTGCGAGGAAAGCGGATGGCGGTACTGACAAGGCTACCATCACCAAGATTGAGTTGGACGAGAACATCATCCCGACAGCCAGTTATGTCTTCCCTGATGCAACCACCGAAGCATACATAGACGAAGATGGACTCACTTCCACCTTATATAATAATAGTACGGAATATGTCAACCGAAAGATGCTGCTCGAAGGAGTCGCCAACAAGTACATCAATGCCGTGGCAGACCCTCTCACCTATCGTAGAGGAAGTGCAGAGAAAGCGGCAGCCTATATGACCCGCCTCGCCGAAGCCAGCTTCATCTCTCACAACACCAGCTACTTGCGAGAGAGCAACAAACCGATCAAGGGAAGAATCTTCTTCAAACTCGACGAGACTTCACCTGAGCAAAGCACCGAGTTTGTGATACCTAGCAACATGAAGCCAGCGGCACGCAACCATGAGTTGGTGGTCTATGCCTACTTCTTCGACAGTGGCAAGTTGACCATCGAGCCATCCGTTCTCGACTGGGAAGACGGAGGAAAGTATGACTTCATCGACAAACTGGAAGTACATACCATTGTGGAAGGTGGCTACCAGACCACTGACGGCAGAATACAAATCGGTTACAATGACCCGACCTTCGGTCCGAAGATTACCTTCGAGAACATCTATACTGGTGGCAGAAAGTGGGTATTGCAAAGCAGCAATCCACTCTTCGGTTTCATCCTTGCAGGAGATGCCAGCGGCGAAATCCGAGACAACCTACAAGGATATGGCAACAAGGAAACCATCAGTTTCTATGTCGTGCCAAGACTCGTCAAGGACATCGCCAAGCCGCATACCTACGAGACCGACATCTACCTGACTGTAGTGCCTAACAAGAAAGCACTCATCAATGTAGGAGAAGACGAGGAGAAACTGCCAGGTACACCAACAGAAATCAGTTTCATACAAGTGAAATAACCCATAAAGACTTAGATTATGAAGACGTGGAACAAATATCAACTACCTTTCATCGGATGGGCGACGCTACTGATGAGTGCGCTCCTAATAGGCTGTGCCGGTGAGGAAGACTTCGACAAGGGAGTCGATGCCATGCAAGCATTGGCTATCTCTCCACAAGTCATCGACTCCAAAAACAGCACCGCCTCCGATGCAAGCCTCAACGAGGCGAAGATAGACCATTTGGATGTCAAGCTATTCGACAAGACTGCCTCGGCAATGCGGCTCAACCGATGCTTGGGCAATATGGCAAGCGGCTCACAAGCCATCCTCGACCAAGGCAACTGGAAAGACAAGAACAACCTAGTGGATGGCGAGACCTATCAAGTACTCTGCATCGCCAACGCCAAGGAAGACCTCCAATCTGTCCTAAGCCAAAGCGAGCTAGCAAGCAAGACACAAGTGGATGCCGACATTTGGAAACCATACCATGCCACTTCCAATCCTGGCAAGAAATTCTTGATGAGCAGCACCAGCGACTACCTGATGACAGCCGCTGCTACTCAAAACATTCCGGCTAGCCTCAGCAGGGCTGCCGCCAAGATCATCGCCCAACTCCACATTGAGGTGCCTGGCTATACAGCAGGGCATCCTACTTGGAGTTTCAAGAACTTCAACACCTCCACCACCCTCTTCAGTGAGAACACATCGAAGACCTTGGGCGACATGGGCGACACCTTCGAGAGTGCCAACGGCAGCAATGGCAACTATACGATTACCACCTATAGTTATGCCATGCACTGGGAAGACAACCCAGAGCAGATGCCACAACTCATCGTCAAGGTGCCTTTGACCAAGACGGACGAGAGTGCCGAGGGAGAAGGAAGCGTCGGGGAGACCATCGACAACTTCTATAGCATCCCTGTCAGAGACGTCAGCCAGACCGAACTGAAGCGCAATTTCATCTATACCATAGATGCCAAGATAACCAATATCGGCAGTAGCACCGAGATTATCTACGGCACTCCGATGGAGCTAAAATACGACGTGATGAAATGGACGGAGGGTGAACAGACCATCATCAATGCCGACAAGCAGAACTATCTATTGGTATCTCCTACCTTCCATATCATGAGGAATGAGAAGACCGACTACAAGACCATCCAATTCTATGGTTCCGAGGTCTGCACCGTCAAGATAGACGAGGTGTATTACTACGACAAGAACGGAAACAAGAAGATGATTACGGGTGGAAGCAATTATCCACAAATCAACCTCAACTTCGCCAATGGTCACACAGAGAAGAAAAACCAAGGCATCGTCAACATCGAGGCTGGCGAATTCGCTCCCCTCACCGTGAAGTACATCAAGTTCACCATCACTTCGGGCGACAAGTCGCAGCAGGTCACTGTCAAGCAGTATCCTCTAGAGTATGCACAGAACATCGCAGGTTGGTATTCTAGCAGAAGTAAGGATGGATGGGTGTCACCGAACAATATAGATAACAAGACCTATCAAGACTATCCATATTATAATATGTTCTACAAATATTATGGCTATACTGCCAAGGAATACAGAAACAATAAAATTGTATATCTAGGAGGAGAAAACGATGGTACTGCTATCAATAACCTCACCAACAACAGAATGTACGTCATACAAATCACCAGTACCATTGGAAGCGATTATACCATCGCCCACGCCAAGAAGGAAACAGATGGCTCAACCAAAGACCATGTGGTATCACCAGCATTTATGATAGCATCACAGTTGGGAGCAGTCAAGTCTGGTGGTTTTGACAAGAGCACCGCCATCACCCATTGTGAGACCTATAGAGAGGTGGCTAAAAACGCCGATAACACTTTGACTGTATATGATGGTTGGAGATTGCCTACAGAGGAAGAAGTGGACATTATCATCAAATACCAAAAGGTGGATGCCTCACCAATCGATGTTGTTTTGGCGGGTTCACACTACCGCACATTGAACAAGACTACCAGGGAGACTGGTTATAATAGCAACTCTGGTAGCTTCGTTCGTTGCGTTCGAGACCTCACTCCTGAGGAAGTACAAAAGTTGGAAAACCAAAAAGACTAAGAAGGAGGAATGATTATGAGAAAAGTGAAATATCAGATAGCTATCATCGTGGGGCTGTTGGCGATGCTGACAGCCTGCACCGACACCTTGGTGGACACCAACTCTCGCCAAGCCTCTGAGCTAGAGGAAGGTTTCTACCCGATCACCACCCAGATGGCAATTCCTGCCTATCAAGAAGTACTGACCCGAAGCCAGACTTATGGCAACGAGGGCATCGAAAGCTCTGCCGACATGCACTTGTTCTGCTTCGACAAGGAAGGTTTCTTCCTCGGACTTGCCAAGGACGTGACCATAGAGGCTACACCCAAGAACGAGATTCAAGAAGATGGAAGCAGCAGTCTCAAAAGCATCAAGGCCTTGGTGCCCAACAGCACAGCTAGAATCCACTTCGTAGCCAATGCCACCAACGACTTTTCGCAGTCGGCTAGTTGGATGGGAATGCACGAGAACACCCTCATGACCTCTTTCGAGTCGAGTGCGGGTGAAAGGCAAGACCAGAAGATCGTCTATTGGGGATATGTCAAGAAGAACACCCCTGCCGAGATGAAAGAGTTCTTGAAAGGAGGACAAATCGACAACGTGGTGCATCTCATCCGAGACAGGGCCAAGGTGAAGGTAGAACTCGACGGGGCGGCGGCAAATGACATCCAAAAGGTCATCGTATCCATCTATGACGGACAGGAACATGGAACCATCGCCCCCTTCAACAAGGACCTGACATTCCCTACGACCAACGACATCACTGCTTGGACACCCGATGACATCACCCTATCCGAAAACCAAAACACCTACAAAGGTTCGGAAGGACAGATGGAGAACGTAGCATACACCTTCGAGAATCGCAACGATGCCGACAAGCCTCTCAAAGTCATCCTATGGGTGACCTACAAGGATGGCACCAGCAAGCGTTTCCTCGTCTTGTTACAAAACCAAGAGAACAAGTTGTATCGCATCAAGCGTAACCACGAATACAAGATTATCGTGAAGAAACTCAACCCCGATCTGGGCTACAACAGTTTCGATGCCGCCGTCAATGGTATGCCTGCCAACAACCCTTGGATTGCAGTAGAGGACATCGTGCCTGAGATTTGCGATGGCAAATACACGTTGAAGATAACAAACGGCACATACGTCTTGCTGAACGAGGGTAGCAACACGCCGCAAACCATCCCGTTCGAGTATCGAGGGGACGATGATATAACTGCCAATGACTTCGAGGCTACCTGGACAAAGAACATCAACTTCGGCAGCAGCGATGCACCTACCATCAGCTACAACAATGGCGTATGTTACGTCCACTACACGCTCGGCAGCATCGAGAACGAACTGAAGGAAGGTGTCATCCACCTGCTCGACAAGAAGCACAACCTCAGTCGCAACATCCATCTCTATAGCATCACGCAGTTTGACTATGAGTTTCGTTTCCCAACAACCATGGGAAAGGAAAGCACCTCCACCTCAACGTTGAGCTTCAAGATTCCAGCCAACTATCCGAAGGAACTATTGCCGATAGAAATCCGCATTGCTTCCAATGACATCAATCCACAATACTGTGGCGTGGAAGTAAGTAATACATCGGAAGTAGATGGAGGCGCAGGATGGAACAACTGGTTTGTGAAGAAATACGAATCGGAGGACGTGATTGGGACTACCCAAGAAATCGACGTCAAGAACGCCCGTGCCAACAATTATGGTACGACAGGAAAATTCTATGTGAAAGCCAACTACTACAATGGTGGCTATAAAGAAACCAAAGCCAAGGAGTTCACTTTCACATACCGATAACAGACAATAAGAAATCTTTAAATATCATTTACTTTTACTAAGAACTACAAGGTGCGAAGACGTTTATTTATAAAACTGGTCGTTGGAGGTATAGTTGCCGAGACGTCTCACCTTCTATGGCTCCACGGCTTTCGTATCCTAGTAAAGTAAATGAACCGCAATATTCATTCTTAGTAAAATCAAACGATATGAAGAAAAGAATCATCGTCATAGTAAGCATTCTCTCTTGCGCCCTCCACCTGATGGCACAAGGCAGTTCATTCACCTACCCCACCATGCCCGACTCGCTCCAGACCGTGGAGAAGCGCATGGAGTATCTCGCCTTGCACTATTGGGACCGTTTCGACTTCGCCGACACCTTGCAGCTGAACGATGCCAACGTGGCGGAACAAGGGTTCGTCAATTACATCGACCTCTTGCCTCGTTTCAGTCAAGAGTTGGCACAAAGGAGCATGGAAGTTTTCATCGCAAAAGCATTCCCTGGTTCCACATCGGAAACAAGCAGCGCAGCCCCAAGCGGAGCGAAATCTCAGAGCAAGACAAAGTTTGAGAGCCTCATCGACCATTATCTCGACGACCCTCGCTCGCCGATGCGCAACGACAGGGTCTATCTTCCCTTCCTGAGAGGAATGAAGAGTTCGATGGCTTTTGATGAAGCCGAGAAAGAAAGAATCGGTTTCAAGATCAAGATGCACGACAAGAATCTTCCTGGCACTGCCGCCATCGACTTTTCCTTCAAGGGAAAAGATGGGAAGCCTCATCGTCTGAGTGACTACAAGGACGAGAAGGTCATCCTCTACTTCTATGATCCCGATTGTAAGAATTGTCATCGCATATCAGCTTGGCTCTGCCAGCAAACGATTCCACAAGAATACCAGATGCTGATGGTTCATGCTGACGACAAAATCAGTAATTTATATAGTTTGCAGGCGATGCCTACGATATACCTACTCGACAAAGGCAACCGAGTGGTGCTGAAAGACTGTTCCGCAGAAACGTTGGTCAAGCATTTATAAAACTGGTCGTTGGAAATATCATTCATCGACTGAGACCATATGCCCAGTGTCGATACTAAGAACTACTGCTTTGCCTTGGATGAATCGTATGTCATCTTAAACTCAGCTCGTACATTACTGTTGCGTCTTACGATGATGGAGTAATCGCCATCTTTGAGTGTGCCAACGGTAGCGACCAAAGTATAATAACCATAGTTGCCCGACAGACCGTACTCTCCCGTTTCCGTCACATACAAGCAGTTGCCTTGCAAGTTGACTTCCATCTTGACAGGAACAGCATCATCGAAAACCACATTCTTATGAGTGAGCATCAATTTGCCCCCTGGCAAAATCTTGCAGACCAACTTCTCGTCCATCCCCTCGCTATTGCTACCATCCTGTAGGATGGGTGTGCTCTCCGACTGGGAATAACCCAACATCGAGAACGAAGGAGTCGTTGTCATCGTTTGTTCACCGAGCGAACTTCCGCCCAACTCATCATCAGATGCACTGCAACTTACCAAGCTCAGTGCCATTGCCAGTCCAACTACTGGCATCCAATAAAATCTTTTCATTGTATAATATCATTTACTTAAAACTATATTGTCTTCATCAATATGAAGTCATCTTCTCATGATTCTATTTCTTCCGTTTTCGCCTTTCATTCCATCATCTTATTACTAGTACATGATATTATATTAGAGAGAATGCTTCCCTTCCTAAGAAGAGCAACATCTATTTCGGTGGCAAATATACGCATTCTTTCTTGATACACAATGGGAAAGGGAGTTAAAGTATATTAAAGAGGAGAAAAGCATAACTTCATCGGATTCCCCTGACTTTGACTATGCGTCACCCATTTTTGATTTTTCTATTTTTCGGGGGCAGAATCGCCACTTTTGCCCCCGTCTAGTATTTTCTGGATATCAAACAAGGGCTTGATGGAGTGTTGGTCTGGAGTCAGCAGCAATGTTTCGTACCTAACTTTCCCATTATTCGGCAAATCCAGCTATTAGGACTTGCTCGGGACTTGCACCCATTAGACAATGCTCATGCCGAGCATACCAACAAAAACGAGCTCGGCATCACGCCGAGCTCGCAAACTGATTCATAACATACATATATATATTCATGGCTTACTCAATATTGTTTTGAGAGCGCATAGCCTATCAAGCGTCAGGTAAAACCCCGTATCAGAGACCGCTGTCTCGATATTTCCATACTTAAAAACTATTGCGCCATAGCCATGAGGAGCATTTATTCTGCCACAGGGAAGATGCACGCGAATTGTTCCTTCAGTCTATTTTGTTGGGGATATATATAAGTGCTCGTGAAATATAAAGAACGTGCTCCAGTTCTTTTATTGTCATATGCAATGCCCTGACATGCCCAATATAATGCGTAACTTTTACCTATAATAACACCATTAGAATTTCCATACCCTAACGCAGGGAAGAAAACTGTTGCATCTGGATTTTCAAGTTTGTTGTTAAAATTCCAACCTTTAAAGTAATTACCTGTTACATTAAACTCATTTTCGTTCTTTGTATTTTTTCCTGTAGTCGTAAAACCGGTAAAAGCATCGCCTTCAGGAACTTTAAATCCTGCAGGACATGGGTCATATATTGTCTTGACCGATTTGTTTTCATCTGTTGTACCGTCAAAATCCATAGACCATAAGTTGATATTATCAAAACCAACATTCATTAAGTAAGTTTTGGGGCTAGAATACATCTTATCTGGATTCTGTATACAATTTGCTATTGTTGTTTGTTCTATTGTAGAGATTCCCGAGCTAACGTCCATAAAAGGAGCCTTACGACCATACTCATAATAGGCAGTTGTGGCTTCCTTATTCTCTTCATATAATTGCCTTATCTTGAAAGCGGCTGACTGCTTCGCTGAAGAAGGTCCATAAGTCTGTTCTACCTTTACCATAACTTCGCGAGGCTTTTCGCTTCCTTTCCAACTCGTTTGTTTATAACCAAGTGGCTCCTGAATGAAATAGAATTTCTGTCCTTGATAGTTTGTCACCTCTGTGGTATTGAGTACATCTGGTTGTGCTATCCACAGATGCCATGACCACATAACTTTTCCATCCTTATCCTTGA
>ENA-OWPL01000326-OWPL01000326.1-human-gut-metagenome-genome-assembly--contig:-NODE-326-length-34393-cov-5.483051_pt1 | contig 34393 bp, 55 predicted proteins | sample MGYA00248263_ERZ651844 | MGnify/ENA primary metagenome ERZ651844 (study PRJEB26924, sample SAMEA4378256) | human gut metagenome | biome: human gut; feature: human-associated habitat; material: faeces...
GGTGTAAGGGGGATATTCTCTCACGTGAGAGAATATCCCCCTTAACCGCTCCCCTGCGCAGCGCAGGGACACAACCCCGTAGAGGTTTTGCAAAAAATTTCAAAAACCACTTGCAAACTCCCTTTTCCGTGTTATGATGATGACCGAAAAAAAGAACGTGCAGTGCACATGGCAAGAAAGAGTGATCGATTTGTTGGATTTTTTGAAACAGGAGGGGCTGAGTCCCGACCTTTTGGATGGCATTCGTGAATTTAACGCGCAGTATCCGGCGCCGCCGGAGCTGCAAAACCGCATCCCGCAGCCGCGGTATCATTATTATGGCAAGGACGTGTGGGAGGCGGCGGTCGCCGCCATTTTGTGCGGGGAGAACCTGCTGCTCGCGGGCAGCAAGGCCACGGGCAAAAACGTACTGGCGGAAAACCTCGCCCAGGTCTTCGCCCGCCCCGCATGGGACGTGTCGTTCCACGTGAACATGGACGCCGCGAGCCTCATCGGCATGGACACGTTCGAGGGCGGCGAGGTCCGCTTCCGCCCCGGCCCCGTGTACCTTTGCGCAAAGCATGGTGGCTTCGGCGTGCTCGACGAGATCAACATGGCAAAAAATGAGGCGCTTGCTGTACTGCACGCGACGCTCGACTTCCGCCGCGCCATCGATGTTCCCGGCTACGAGCGCGTGGAGGTCGATCCCGCCGCGCGCTTCATCGGCACGATGAACTACGGCTATGCCGGCACACGCGAGCTGAACGAAGCGCTCACGTCGCGCTTTGTCGTCATCCAGATGCCGTCCATCGACCAGGACGGTCTTGTGCGGTTGCTTAGCGATGAGTTCCCGACGCTTGAAAAGAAGTATAAGGAGCAGTTCGCCCAGCTGTTCCTCGACCTGCAGAAAAAGTGCGAAAACGCGGAGATCTCCGAAAAGGCGCTCGACCTGCGCGGTCTTCTCGACGCGCTGCGTCTGATCCGCCGCGGCGTGGGCGCGAGCCGCGCACTTGACATGGGCATCACGAACAAGGCGTTTGACTCCTATGAGCAGAGCCTGATCCGCGACGTCATCGCCGCGCGCATCCCCGCAAAGCTTGACCGCAGCCGTCTGTTCACCGACTGACATGGAAACGTCAAGCTATTCCGCCCAGCAGCGCCGCGCCATCAACCTCGTCTGGACGGCGAGCGGGGACTATCAGTTCGAGCCGCAGTTCTTAGCGCTCAAATCAAACGGTGAGCCGGACTTTTACATGAACTGCGTCATCGGCCTTGTGCACAAGTGGTTCGGCGACAAGATGCCAAAGCGTCTCTTTGCCTACTGGGCGGGCGACGCGCGGCAGAACGTTTTCGACGAGCTGTGCTGGCTGGCGCTCGAGAACGCGGCGTATGAAAAGGAATTGCCCGAGCGCCCTGTGCTCGCCGATCTCCGCCGCAAGCACGCGGAGGAGTTTTTCGCGTCGGAATACCAGCTCTCGCGGCAGGAGTGGATGGAGAAAAACCAACTTGTCTACGCCGTGCAGTCCGACCGCTGGAAGACGATCCTCGGGCAAAAGGCGCCCATTCTCGCCCCGTGGGAAAAAGGGCTCGCGCAAGCGCTCGCCTGCCCCGGCACGATGAACGCCGCCGAGCTTGAGATCGCCGTGCGCACGGCATTTGAAAAGTACCTGCAATTCGATGGCACGGTGCATAAAAAAGGCGGGTTCCAGCTGCACTTTGACGACAAGTGGGCGCCGCTTCTCACAAAGCTCCTGCCGACCGAGATCGTCCGCACGGACGATCTGACCATCGGCCGTTCCGCCATGCCCGGGGAAAACGGCATGGTCAAGGTCTCGAACGCGCTGCGCTCGCGTCTGCGCTCCAATGAGCACGAAACGGAGGACCGCGGCTACATCGAGCGCTGCTTCGGCCGCAGCATCTATTCGCCCGACACGCTCGCGCGCATCGAGCAGCAGCTCTGCACCGGCAACCACCTGGGCTGCCACCTGTGGTTCACAAAGGGCGCGAGCGCGTCGGACCAGCTCATCAGCGCGGACACGCAGCGCCTTTACGAGCAGGCTGAGGATCAGGCCAAGCTGAACCGCGCCGCCTTTGCGCGCGACCTCGATCTGCACCAGAGCGCGCTCGCGCGCCTGAGCGAGCAAATTCGAAACTGCCTGCTCGTCCACCAGCAGCCCGAGCGCATCCCCGCCCGTCAGGGCTGGCTGGACGGGACCAAGGTCTGGCGCGAACCGGTGCTGCACGACGACCGCGTATTTTTGCGCAGCGACGAGGAGAGCCGTCCCGGCTTTGCCGTCGATCTGATGCTCGACGCCTCGGCCTCGCGCCTGCACTGTCAGGAGGCTATCGCCATTCAGGGATATATCTTAGCCAAAAGCCTCGCCTCCTGCGGCATCCCCGTGCGCGTGACGAGCTTTTGCAGCCTGCGCGGCTACACGGTGCTGCGCATTTTGAAGGATTTTGGCGACAAAAACGGCGAACGAAACGTTTTCAATTACTTCGCCGCGGGCTGGAACCGCGATGGGCTCGCGCTGCGCGGCGCGGGCGAGCTCATCAAGTCCGCACCCGCGGAAAAGCATCTGCTCATCCTGCTGACCGACGCCTCACCCGACGACAGCCACAAAATCCTGCCGAGCGGCAAAGTCCCGCTCAGCCGCGACTACGACGGGCAGATCGGCGTCGATGACACGGCGGAGGAGGTGCGCGCCCTACGCGCGCAGGGCATCCGCGTCGCCGCCGTCTTCATGGGTGAAAACGCGAGCGTTCCCGCCGCGAACGCCATCTATGGCCGCGACCTTGCGCGCATTCGCCGCATCGACCAGCTCGCCGCCACGGCGGGTCGGCTCATTCAGGATGAAATCCGCGAACTCAGCAGCTGACAAAAAATCCCGAAAGATGATCTTTCGGGATTTTTTCATAGATGATGTTGTAGCGGACATTGCAAAGCGGGACGTTGTTATTCCCCCATCTCATCGTCAAAGTAAGGAACAGTTCATTACAGCAAATCGGATACTATCTATTCCGATCCTTTCTCTTTTTTGCGGCTACAAACCCAATCAAGAACGCCAGATTCATAAAAAGCACAATGATGCTACCTTCGATTTTACAGCTGCCGCCGGACAGAATCGGATTGCCGTGAATCGTCATATCAAACAAGTGAGGATAATCTTCCGCCAGAGAGACTCCTCCCAGAATGATCGCGCCCACACCGTTCCACAAAAAATGGATCATGATCGGCGCGATCAAGGAACCCGTGTATTCCAAAACCGCCGTCATAAAAAGGCTCATTGTGATGACATTGAGCACAGGAAGGATTCCTGCCTCAAACGCGCCGCCGTGCGCAAATGTAAATAAGCCCGTAGATACGATAATCGCGGCGGCGATGCTACCGTTACTTTTTATCATCTGGTATAAATAGCCGCGAACCAGCATTTCCTGCATAACGGTATTGAGAAAAGCCGCAAGCAGCCACAACCACAGCATAGCGATTTGATTTTTGCCCTCTATCTGTACAACTCCAAGGATAGATAATATCCCCACAGATGCCCCCAGCCAAATCGTCCCTGTTACGCCGCCCAATATGATGTTATAAACAGGCTTCCCGGTCAGATGTAATCGTATCTTTTTCTGATCTGCCAGCCAGAAAATAAGTGTGATCGCAATAACGGACAAAAGCGGGATCAGTTCTGCCCAAAATCTCCAGATTACCGCACTTGCGGTATCCGGTATCGGGATAACCGATACGCATATGGCCCAACCCACAAAAAAGATGATCGTCTTTATTGATACCGATAGAACTTTTTTCATACAATACACTTCCCTGTCCAATTCAAACATCAATGTGTCAACGCAAAAAGCCCGCCGCAATTTGACTAAAATCACGGCGAGACTTATGGTGGAGGCGGCGGGAGTCGAACCCGCAACTGAAACAGTAAAAGCATTGGTATTACACGATTTTTTGACGCGCATCTGTAATTCCATCTGCAATTTATTTTCCCAGTTTGCGCATGACGCTATTATAGACACGCTCGTTCACGATTTTCAAACTGTCCATCAGCTCGTCCATGATTTCCCACGCCTTGTCCGGTGGAACATCTGCCACTGCATGTAGAAAATCGCTGTCGCCGTATGTTTCGACGCTAACCGGCGCGGGCGCTGCAGAGTATGCCGTTGGCAAATCTCTCTCTCTACTGCCGCTTTGCTGGTCACGGATGGCATACAGCACGGCAAGGCGCTCATAGTTTGTCCAGCTTGATTCCTCTGTTTCAAGGCGAGCTATCCAGCGCTTGACCTCATTCTCGTCGACCATAGGGGAGCACCCCCTTTAGCCCTCGATCGTGTCCATGCAGCGCTGGATGGCTCTGCGGATGCTTTCGTCGTCGGCGTTGTCCAGCATTTCCTGCAACTGGCGTTTCATGTTGTCGATGCCGCCATCACGGGAATAGTGGCCGCGCACGTAGTGCGTGCCGCGTCTGCCTCTGCCGCGCATATCGTACTCGTCGCGGCGGCCGGAATAGCCATCTTCTTCCATCGCTTCGATCTTGTCGATGTTCTTAATGGTATCAGTCAGCTTATGCACGATGTCAAGGTCACCTGCGCCAAGCTCACCCTTGCGAGTGATTTCTTCCAGCTCCTTGCAGAGCATGTCGCGCAGATCATACATAGATTTCATACCCATTGTTTTCTCCTTTCTCAGCTCACGCGGTCGATGGTCAGGTTGCTGTTGGCAAAACTGACTGCTTCCGCGCTGGTGTTCTTCGCCGCCACCGTCACGCAGCAACCGCGCGGCACTTCCACGATGGCGCTGACATAGACGTTAAAGTAGTTTTCTACCGCAGCGGGCGTGACGGTCGCCGCGGCGCTGTTGAGCGCTTCGCCGTTGACTGCGAGCGCCGTGGTGATAGCGCCTACCGTGCCGCCGGTGGGAACGGCAATATTCGCGCCAAAGCTGACCTTAAAGCGAGCCTTGCACTGCTGCGTCAAACCGCGCAGGGTGACAAGGCCGCTGCCCTCGCGGTGGACAATGCAGGGCTTGCCGCAAGCCGCCGTTGCAATCAGCGGCACATTCTGCCCAGCAGGAATGGTAACAATGCCAGCGGTAACGTATTCAGCCATTTTTCTTCTCCTCCTTTTTCCAAGTAGTTGCCGCAAAAGGGGGAATGAAGCCGGATGCAAGTACATCTGTATAGCTTGGCTTGAAGAGAGCGTCCGCCTTATGCAGCAGATCGGCATAGTTTGTGAGTTCGAACATGCTCATTTCGGACTTATCCATAGCGGCAAGATGGTCTACAAATTCTTGTTTCAGCTCGTCAATCGTTTTCATGAGTTCAGTCCTTTCTAAAGGGGTCGATTTCGACCCGGTTAAAATACAGCGGCGGAGCTATTGCCCCGCCGCGTTGTTGTAGTATCGGCACGGGGCCGACCATTTTGTTGACGTCAACAAAATCATCAACAAAAAGCTATGCTATGCAGTTGTCAGCAGCCGCAACCGTTGCAGCTGTACTGATTGCCACATCCAGTGTACTGGTACGGAGCAGGGACGCTGAACGAAGGAACGGGACGCGGATTGTAATACGCGAACTGTGCGCTAACATAGTTGCGCATATCAAGCGTCTGAGCAGACTGAGAGGCCGCGAGGTCAGCGGCAAAAAGACGCTGGTTCTGCTCGGCAATCTTGGCGTCCTTTGCCGCGATCTCCTGGGCGGTAAGGCGCTGCTCAATGCTGCGGAAACCGCAGTTCATGGCATCAATGATGTCACGGGTGTTCCCCTGAATCAGGTTGCGGGTCTCGCTCCCCTGTGTGGCGAGGTTGTAGTTGATCCCCTGAATCGCTTCGCGAAGATCGCAGCAGCAGCCGGCCATTTGTGACTGCAGGGCGCTAAACTGCTGCATAAACGCCATCTGCTGGTTACACCGGGCAACTTCCGCCTGTGAGAACCCGCTGGTCACGGTCTGCGTCACCCCGGCAAAGCCGTTGAGCATCCCGGTATTCATGGCGTAAAAGCCATCACAGATGCCTTGCTGGGTAATATCGCTCTTGCGCTCAATCGTGGACGCCGCGCTGTCAATCTGGCGCTGGAGAGTAGCAAAATCGCTGGCGAGGACGTAATTGTCCATAGCGCCACCGCCACCTCCCCAACCGTTATTGCCCCAGCCTCCGCACACGGCAAAGATCAGGAACAACACAATGAGCCAAACACCGCTGTCACCGCCCCAGCCGAAACCGCCACCGCTGTTGGTAGGCGCAACCGGCATAGTCATCATGGGAGCACCGTCGGAAAGAGACATAAAATCACTCCTTAAAAAAATTTATCAAATCGTGGCCACGATGTTGATTTGTGTTGATAATTACTGCATCAGGCTTTGAAACTGCTTCGCCATCTGCTGTAGCTGGTTGAGCTGCGCCTGCGAGAGTTTGCCGCTTTGCAAGAGCTTTTCGACCTCCGCTTTGGGGTCACCATGAAAATTTGCCTTGAATTGCTGGAACTGCTGCATCATCTGCATGAAGCCGTTCCCGCCGCCGAGCGCACCAAAAAAGGGATTATTCATCGTCATCGTCCTCCTTGCGCTTCTTTTTGCCCTTCAATTCGCCCACAAGTGCCGCCAGCGCGTCGAACTCCTTGCGGGTGACAAATTCCACGCCCGTTTCCTGTGGCGCTGTACGGGGCGTTTCTGCGCGTTCTACGAGGTCGTAAATCTTGAGCGTTGGCTTGCCGCTTGCGTCTGCTTGCTTGAGGTACACAGTCGGAGCGGTGGAATCCCACAACGCCACGGCGGAGTTGGGCGCGATCAGGTAGCCTCTTGCCTCCTGCTCGCCGCTTACCCACTGCACGCCGCCCTGCGCGATGGGGTTCTGTTGCACTGGCTGCTGCATGGGCTGCATCTGTGGCTGCTGCATCTGCCGCATCTGCATGAGGTTGTCCGGTATTGGCTGCGGATAATAGGGATTGAAATAGGGATATGCCATGTTCATTCCTCCGTTTCTTTTGCCCAGTAATAAAGCGGGATCTCGTTCTCGCTGTTCCAACTATCGTAAATCACACCATCTTGCACGCAGACCACATGTCCTGAGAGCGCGAGAATATACGTCCCGCGCGGGTGCTCGTCGGCAAACCTACCGACCGTGTAGCAATCGGGGCAAGTATCCGGCATGATATAGCGCCGATACCCAAGTGATCGCAGATATGCGCCCCAACAGGCGTTTGCATTGGGGAGATCGCCGTCTAAGTATCCTCGTATGCACAGCGACAAATAGACCTCGCCCCAGTCCTTCCCGGTCGCCTTGCAGATCGCACGCACGGTGCAATCGGACACATTACGCCCAGTGGGATTTGGATTGAAATAGCTATACATGAAATAGCTCCGCGAAATAGACGTAAGTGCGCAGCTCGTCAGGGTCAGGAAACAGTGCCAAAATATCCATCGCCATTTGCTCGGTAAACCCACAAGCTAAAAGCCGTTCGTACATTTCGCGCACCTCCTTTATTATCTATATGGTATCAAAAAACGGGCGCTCAAAAGCGCCCGTAAAATGCCCGTATTCTGCCGCGAAAATATTTTCAAAAACTTCGATTTTGCGCTTGACATATTATACCATATATGGTATATTTATATCAACAAGAGGGGCGCAGCCCAGGAGGTAAATGAAATGAACGATATCCAGATGATTATGGCCATGGCAAACGGCGAGATCCCAACCGGTTCTGAAACGATTGCAGAAAAGACGTTCACGACGAACGACGGAGAGTATTCCGCCACCGCATCCATCAGCGTCCTGCACGAAGTTTTTGAAGACGGGCACCTGGGTGAGATCGTAAACGGTGGTTGCGATGTTACCACCAGCGGCGGTGTTGTGTACGCCGCGCAGACTTACTACGAAGCCATTAAGATGGCAGAGGAACTTGTGACTCATTGGAACGACGGTGACTACAACTGGGAGCCTAAAAAGGCTCAGTGGTAAAGGAGGATTCGGCATGACGATCAAGGAATATCGCGAAGAGCTTGGCATGACGCAGGCGCAACTCGCCGCTGCGCTGGGCGTCGCTCAGAACCACATTTCCCGCTGGGAGCGCGGCACCGTGAATCCGAGCGCGGACACCTTGCGAAAGATGGCGGATATCTTCTCCTGCCGCATGGACGATATCACGCCCGCGGTCAAAAAGCTCAAGGCAAAGGATATTTTCACCCGCGAGGCCTACGAGGGACTAACTGCCGATCAGCGCCGCAGAGAGTTGAAGGTCCAGCAGGCGTGCGAATACAGCGGATGGCGCGGGTACCCAACGACCATGCACTTGCTGGTGGAACGTATCCCAGCGGAGTGGTGGGATATGTACAGTGCACAGCAGATCGGCGAAACGATGGCGCTGCTCAAAGCTGCTTATGATGACGGCGTAGCCTTTGGGCGCGAGCACCCGGAAATGCAAGGTTGACATTTGCAACCCGGCGTGGTACATTGATGATGTCGAGTATGAGAGGCGCTCATACTCGGAGTGGCACGATCCTGCCGCCGTGGATTGAAATATGTTAAAAAGCAATTACAAAGCGGAAAAAGCACCGACGATTAGTCGGTGCTTTTCTCTTGCCCATCTGCAATTTTTGTATACGCTCTCCGCCTGATTTTTGCCAATCCGTCAACGCTGACGTGCAACATGTCCGCGACCTGTACGCAGCTTTTCCGCCGAACGTCGCACTCAATGATGCACGCCGCCTCGTCCTGCGGCAGCTTGAAGGATAAAACATACGCTACAGCTCGCTTTGGAGCCATAGAGGATAGTTGCGCGCGGATACGCTTATGCTGACTGTTCATGCCCGTGTAAGGCTTGCAGAGGCGCTTGCGCGTGGGCTTTCGCCGCCCGCTCCTTTCTGTGCCCAAATCGGACACCGTTATTTTGTCGCTCTCTGGATCATCGTCACGACTTCTTGCCGCGTGATAAATCTCTGCGGCGCGCTGCCGTCCGTGATGCCCGCAGCTTTTGCCGCCGCCCAGTCTTTCGCCGCCCACGAAGAGACGGGCTTGGTGCCAAGCTGCGCCAAATAGCTGTCCATCATCTTGTTAAACGTTGCCTGATCCATGTACTCCTCCATTTCCAGCGGATACTTGCCCGCCAAAATCATGCTCCCTGTGTATCGCCTATGGTTGTCCCACTGGAAATGCGGCTTGTCGGGGAATTTTTTCCAGTCGCCGCCCCACGAAAAGCCGACCTGCTTGCCAATCTGCCCGCAGCGGGCAAAGAACGACGCATCGTCGTACTCATGCCCCTTGACGTTTTTGCAGATGTCGAACGCCAGTCCCGCCTTGACGCTGTGGAACGTCGGGCGCGTCGCGGTCTTTGCCGCGTAGCCGTTCGCGGCAAGATAGCGCTGGTACTCGTCATCCCTGACTGTCTCCGTCACGAGCACCGGAAGCCCCGCCTCCTTGCAGAGATCGAGGAAGATGACGCAGTTTGCCCGCACGTCCGCCCGCAGGTCGGCAATGTCACGGCTGTGATACATTGTCGTCACCCTTGCTGTCGATCACGTCCTGCGTCTTTTGGCTCTGCGTGCCGAAATAGAACGCGATGATGACCGCGTAAATGGTCATAAAGTCCTGCGAGATGTTGCCCGTGACGGCCATGTATGCAAATACTCCCGTCAGCACCAGCGTCACGATGCTCTTGACGCTCATCAGGTTTGCCAGTCTCTTGCGAATCAGTTCCATATTATTCGTCCTTTCCTTTGATTTTGATTCCAGCCAGCAGGCCGAGTTCTGCCGTCCACGCGGCGAACCACGCGACGGTCAGGCTGTCCGGCACGGCCTTGTCAAAGGCCGTCAGTACAAGTGCCGCAACGCAGTACCAGCAGAGGTTGAGCACTGCCGCAATGACGTACTTGTCGCGCTTTCTCAACTTCTTCATACCATGCACCACATCCAGAGTTCGCGGATGCCCTTAATGGCCACCGCCGCGCCAAGTAGCGTGGCAGCGACCACGATGATGGCAACTGCCACTTCGGCAAAATCATCCATCACGCCACACCCCCTGCGATCAGCCACGCGACGAACGCGCCCACCAGCGCCGCAAGCAGCTTGTCCACGATCCCGTCCCACCGCTTCCCCGCCTTGCCCGTGATGCCTTTCACGTCCTCTTTGATCTCCTTGACGTCGCCCTCAACGGTCTCCTGCTTGGTCGCCAGCACTTCGACCGACGTTGCCAGCCTGTCAAGCGCCGTTTGATGCTCCTGCAGCTCGTTGATGCGGTGCGTATTGATCTTGCATCGGCTTTCAATCAGCGCGATCTCTGCGTCATCGTAATGCTTTGCATTATCCATATCCCGCTCCCTTTCTCCTTTACTTTTCGATTTCCACCCCGTACCGCTCAAACATAGCGCGGATTACGGGATTGCGCAGCAGCTTTTTGCGTTGGCCTGGATTGAGGTCGTTGTAGACTGCTTGTAAAGCCTCTCGCGTCTCTGCCACGCACTCACGCGCCCGCTCGGTATAGGTTTTCTCCATTTTACGTTTCCTCCCCCAGCAGGATTTTTGCCGCAGTCTCGGCATCCTCCATCTGCTCTCGCAGTTGCTGCGTTTCCCGTTGCAGTGCTTGCAGGCTCTCCGCCTGCTTTGCGCTGTCCTCGGCACGCTTTTGAATGTAATCACAAAGTTTCATTGGGTTTCCTCCACGATCGCCACCGGCTCCCCGCACGTCACTCTACCCTCGCCTTTGGCGTAGATTTTCACACCCAGCTCCCACGACTCCGTGGTTTTCTCGGCATTGGGCAGCTCCACCACCTGATCCACGCCGCACGTCACCCACACCGGGTTGGCATCCTTAGCGTTGTTGCTGATCTGAATAGTCTGCGCCGTCGCGCCGGTTAGACTCACCTGCACCTTTGCCCGTTTGGGGCGTTTTGTGGTGCTGCCCAAAAACGCCGTAAAGCCCAGCTCACGGTAGGGCTTGCTGGCATCGGGAAAGATGTAGATTTTGTCCGCCGTTTTGTCGGATACCATTGTAGTGTTCGATACCTTAAATGCGGGGCGCGGCGGGAGATCTATGCTTGGATTGTACGGGCCGACGCCGCCGTAGCTAAGCACGCACCAAAACTTCGCAGCAGAATAAGCCGAACGCAGCCACCAGCCCGCCGCGGCTCCGGTACTGGTGTAAAATTTTCGTGCGTTGTTATCGCTCGTTTCGCCCGTATGTGCTTTGAGCGCCGGCAGGATGCTCTCGCCCTCCACACCGCCGTTTGTTACTTCGCTCTCGCTCAGCAGATACACCTGCCGCACGATTTCCGTCACGGTGTCGGAGTCATACGGCCTGATTTTAATGCTCGAAGGAATGATGCACGCTCGCATCTTTTCATCAAAATATGAGAGATATCCACCAGACGCATCGTTCAACCATGTATCTGCCAGACTGTCGATATACGTGGCCTCATCCGTTTTGTTCATCCGTCGTGTTTCGCTCGGCGCATTTTTCCGCAGCAGCACCACGCCGTCTGCGTCCTTGCGGATAGGCCAATAGGCCACCGTCTGTTTCACGCCATTGATGGTTTCATCGTAGTATAGGACTTCACTTAGGTCGATCTCGCTGATCGGTCTTGCCATGTCTCCGCCACCTCCTTACGCCACCACAAGGCGCGCGTATTTGTCCACCGTACCCACCGTTACGGTTAAGTCTGCCGGGACGGTAAAATCGGCGATATACACATCAACGGACGAGAGATCGCCGCCGCTCTGGATGTTGCGCACCGCCTCAGCCATCCCCGCCGGAAAGCTCAGGGGAGCACTCGTGCCGCCCTTCTCGCGAATGGCGTCGGCGACTGCCGTAATGCTTGCGCCCTGTACTAAGTATTCCGCCATTAGAACGTACCTCCTTCCGCCGCGGGCACGAGTTCCGCCACCCACTCTTGCTGTTCAATGCTCCATCGCAGAAACGCCCCGTCGTCAGCCGGTTCCGGTAGCCGCGGTTGGTCGATTGTGCAGAAAGAGGATATTTCGGCACTGCTATTTTGCAGATTCATATTGAAAAAAATATTGACGCCCCACGAATCGTAAAACGCCTTGCCATAGAACTGGTACGTTTCCACGCCTTCGATCGTGATCCCAACAAAATATGCCTGTACCGGCAAGCGATCTTGATTATCCAAGAACCCGAATTTGAGCAATGCCCCACCGTTCTTGGCGGCAGCCACAAGCTGAGTCCCGATGTCTGTAGATACATCAAATGAGAGGGGGCTCCCAGGCCGCGCTGGGTCTGCATTCACACCCGCGGAATACAAGTCGATAACAACAGGTGATTTTTCCGCCACCCATTTCTGATTACGGATGCGGAGAAAAGAACCTTCTTCCGCGCCATCAGGCTTTGGTAAACCGGATTCCGCCCCCAAATATCTGCGCAAAGTGCCCCCGGACACCTTTTTTGCCGTCGCATTTTGCTGCACCACAAAGAGATCATCCGCCGTTACAGCCTCAGCTGCAAGCAGATCGTCAATGGTTTTGTCCATGTTGCCCTCCTTATCATAAAATGTTGATTATATGGTATACGTCCACCGCCCCGTAGACCGCGGCAGCAACGTATAGCGCATACCGCGCCGCCCGCTCCCGTTGGCGGGACAGCCACCACAGCAGCACCCACACGATGACGACCTTGTAGCAGACCATCACCGTCACGCTCCGCATCAACGGGTTTAGCTCCACCGCCCCATGACGCAATGCCCAGAGCGTGCAGAATAGGTCGAGCAGGTTGAGCGCGTATGCGATGATGCTCATGCTATCCCTCCAACAAAAGCACTTCCCCCACGCGCTGCATCTTGCGTCCGCCCACCGTCACCTCCGTGTAATATGGCGGGAAAACCGGACCAGCCAACGAATAAAAGGCATCAATGCGGATTGGGTCTGTCCAAATGGTGCTCGTCACACCGTACACGGCGGACGCGACAATAGACCCGGCAGTGCCATGTGACGCTCCTCCGGGGCGAATCGCCGTCAGCACACCATGTCGCCACACCGCCGGAACCTCGCTGTCAATTTTGAAGTAGAAGTAACTGCCATCGCTTTTGTACTGGCTTTCGGAATCAGTACTGCTATAAATATAGGACGCAGCCGAAAAAATTCCACCAACCGTGACCTCTCCATTTACTGCGCTGTTCGCCTTGCCAAAGTAAAGAAATCTTGCAAGCGGTGTTCCTGATGAGGTCGTCCACTGAATGATAACGCCATGCGGCGTCCGAACGACGATTGCGCCTTTTACGTACAGTTTTTTGTCGTTCTCCATTATGGTTTCGAACTCAAATTCATATTCGTTTTTAATTGACACGGAATCTGAGATACCCCTGTAAAATGATGCACCACAGAAGTAGCGAACCCCGTATGTACGACAGTGGAATGCCACGCCGTAGTCCGTATCCCCGAACCTGTACAGCCAATATGCTGAATTATGGCTGCTTGTATCGCTCTTGAACAGTTTCAGCTCTGGAATCTGCGCCGCCACCCAAGACTGAATACCCGCAAACACGGTGAAGTTATCAACGCCCTTAAACAAATTTTTTACAATCGTTATGCTCATGTCTCCACCTCAAATGTGCCGATTTCAATCACTGGCAAAATATTGCATCCTGTAAACGGCGGGTACGCAGGAAAGTTGTCAACGTAGATGTCACCGCCGCCTCCGCCTCCGCCGCTGAATCCCTCGCTGCCGGCGGCCCAGCCCTTGAGCGTCCTGCCGACCGAGATCCCGGCAAGAAAGCTGTTTTTATCGTATTTCACGCGCCATCCCTCCTCACCAGCGGATCAGCGTCGCGTGCCCGCTGTTGTCCGTGATCCTGATCGGCCGGCGCTGCTGGTCAAAGGTCACCGTGTAGCGGTACGGCGTCTTTTCTCCGTCCACCAGCTCGGCAAAATACCCCTTGTCCCACTCCGAGAAGTCCAGCGCCGCGCTCTTGCGCAGTCCCATCAGATCCATATAACCGTCGTCCCGTGCGGCGAGGCCGAGCAGCTTGCCCAGGCTCGTCTCATACGTCAGCTCCAGCGAGTTCTGCCGCTTGACGAGGTAGCCGCGCTGCTTGCCGTTGGTGTCGCCCGCGCCGAAGATGTCCACAGGGTAGTAGTATTTCCCGTCCGAGGTAAAGGAAATCGCGCGCTTGACCTGCTCCTCGTACTGATAGACCATCACCGGCCAGCTCGTCTGCTTGGTGGTCGTGAAAATGCGCTCGCCGTTTGCATAGGGGTAGCCGTCCGAGCCGATCGACGCGCCCGCGGGGTCTGCCTCCCAATAGATCAGTTCCCCGTTTGGGTTTTTGGCCTGCTCCGTCGTGCCCTTGGCGATGCCCGCGACGAACTCAAGGCTTTGCTCTGCCACGCGGATGAAATTGTCGTCGGTTGTGTCACCCGCAAGGTACTTGACCACCCGGCGCGAGGTCGACAGCCGGTTGACGCTCAAGTCCGCGATCTCGCCGAAGGCGGAATACAACGCATCCGCCGACAGCTGCCCGGAGACATCCACGTTGCCGTCGAGCTTGATGTAGCCCGTGTAGTTGTTGGGACCGACCTTGAGCGTGATCGTCGCGGTCGTCTGGCCATCCGGGTTGGACGCTGACGTGACGGATAAGCTGATCCCATCGACCGTTTGCGTGATGTCCGACACCCGCCCGTCAATGCCCTCGACCTTGAGGTTGATCTCCTCGCTGGTCTTGGTGATAGTCGAGCGTGTTTCGGCAATCTTGCGATTAAATTCCTGCGTGATGTACCCCTCGGAAGGGTATTCGTCTTCCATCTCTGCTTCTCCGGGGGAAGAAATACCCGCGTATCCGCGCCCATCATCAGAGAGTTTAGACAGCGGCGAATAAATGCCACCAACCGTCACGCCGTCGCCCAGCTCTGCCGCTGGATCGATGTTTGCTGCGTCTGCTTCGTATGCCTGATACTGGTAGCCTTTCATGGTTTGCAGTAAGGCGTTTACCATTGGCTGCGTGGCGTGAGGGCAACTTGCAATGACTTCCATGCCGGTATCATCACCCGCCGTCAGGCTGTTTTCATCGTCCACAAGCAGCGTCACGCGAGAGATAGGCTTGTACTTGCCCTTGTCGGAAAAACTTGTAACGTCTTTGCCGACATAATATTTATTAGACAAGAATTCTCACCCCTCCAAACGTAATAGCGTTGCCCGATTCTGTAATGAGATAGTTCGTCTCGGTAGGCATAGACAACAGAGGAATAAGCAATAGTTTCCCTTCATCGGTAATAATCCAGTTCCCGCCGTGCGCCGCAGCGATAAAGCATAGCTCGTTGCGGATGGTGTAGTCATTTGCGGGATAGTCGATGGTATATGAGCTGTTGAGCACTGTTCGGCTGTCCAACTCTACGCCCATCAACTGGCAAAAGATGTTTACAGCGTCAGGCATAGTCATCGGGAAGTTAAGCGACTGGTCTGGCTCCCACACAACGTCAGCCTTTCTCATAGCGTCGTATGCTTCGAGTTCCCAATAATCCCCATCGCAGGAACGGCGATTGGTAAAAAACACGCCTTTAGGAATCCAGTCCGTCGCTTGACTGCCATTAACAAGCCTGAGATAACGCTTGATCGTCGCGGCGCGCGGTACGTTGTCCGCATACAGTGCCAGTTTTAATGTTGCGCAGCAGGCGTTCCCGATGCCGAATTCTTCAAACAACTGCGATTCAACAGAGTGAGACACTTCCGCATCTTTGCCATATTCCGTGCCCACAACGTCAAATTTGTACTCTCGTTCTGTTCCGGGCTTGTGAAGCAGCTCGCGCCACAGCGCACTTGTTGTCTGCCCCATATCACACCTCGATCAAATTAAACGTCGCGCCGCCCCACACCTCGTTATCGTCTGCCGCTTCTTCAAGCGTGCATTCCATCGACGAGCAATAAAATGTGCTTGTGCGCACACCATGCAAGTCAAGATACTTTACGGTGCAGGTCGTTTTATTGAGGTCGTCATCAAGCTTTGCCAACATATCCCGTTGGATAGAGCGCGTCGTATAGCTCAGCTTCCGTTTTGTGGTGATCTTGTCGCGCCGCATTTTGCCGTCTTTGGTACGGGTGGTCTTGTCGCTGTCAAGGTCGTTTCTGCTCCACCCGTACCCTTTTGTTGCGATTGCGGACGAATAATCCGTGCCGTTGATAATAAGGACTTCCACGTTATCCCTCCTTAGTACAGCAGCACGGGCTTACCCGCCGCGCGTGTCATGTTGTTAATGTTCTTCACGGTGCTGCGTGCGATTTCCTTACCGTCAAGCTGGATAACGACCGTTGTTGCACCGCCGCCCGATTCCGCCATAGCCTGCTTAAATGCGTCAACCATCGTGGCAAGCGGCGTTTCAATGTTCGTCCCGCTTTTCTGGTCGCCCAGCACGGCAAGAAATTCTTTGTTGGGCGGGATAACCGCGCCGGTCGCAAGCGGGATCGCCGCAGTGTTAATGGATGGCATAGCAGCGCGGAATCCGCCGCTCCTTGTAGATCCAAACCCACCGCCGCGGGAAGAATTGGATGCTGCAATTGAATTCTGCGCCTCAATAAATTTCCCTCTAAACCAACTGACAGCGTTTGCGACCCATGATTTAACGGTTTCCCATGCAGACTTAACGCCAGTTAGAAATCCGTTTATGATCGTTTTGCCGACCTCTTTCCAGTGTGAAAGTGAAAGCTTATTTGCGACGGTAGAATTCCACCAGCTTGTAATATCTCCCCAGACTTCTTTAATTTTGCTCAAAATTGCATCCCAATTAAGAGCCGCAGCGGATACGAGAGAAGCTCCACCGGCAATCATCAGCCCAAAGGCCAACGGCCATGCGGCAGGGCAGAAAATTGCAAGAATAATGCCGAGTGCAAGCAAGCTTTTAGCTGCAAACAAAAGGATATCCGTTAACTTCTGTTTTACGTTGCTATTCATTTCATTCCAGTTGAGGGCAACTGCCGTCGCAAGAGACGCCGCACCGATGATGATGAGTGCAATGCCAAGCGGGATATTCGCGCCAGAGAAGCACAACGCAACACCGATTGCAAGCGCAAATGTACCAATCAAGACGAGCATGTTGGTAAGTGTTTCTTTTGTCTTGTCGTACATTGCATTCCAATTGATAGCAACCGCTGTCGCAATCATTGCCGCCCCCACCGCCATAAGCCCGATACCGAGCGGGATGTTTGCGCCGGAGAAGCAAAGAATTGCACCAATCACAAGCGCCGCAGTCCCTAAAATAAGCAAAACATTTGTTATTGCGGCTCTTAACTGGTCGCTCATCGAATTCCAGTTAAGGGCGATTAAGGAAACAAGACTAATTGCTCCTGCCGCCATAAGCGCAATACCGAGAGGAATGTTTGCACCAGAGAAGCAAAGAATTGCACCGAGAGCAAGCAATGCGCCGCTTAAATACGCTGTAATTTCATCAATTTTTGCTTTGTATGCGTCGCTCGTAAACTGATCAAACACGGGGGATAAGCGGTCTGCGAGAGCGGATGCCGCGCCGCCTCCGCCGCCCTTATCGGTTGATAATTGATTGATCTCGTCAAAGCTTGCCAGCGAACTAACGGTACTCTTCGCCGCAGAGCCGACACTTTCAATTGCATTGGCTTCCTCGTACATACTCTTTGCAGCCGCCGCCGATTTTTTTGTAGTTGTCCCGAAAATCATTGAAACAACATTTGCAATCGCGCTCACAACGTTTGTGAGGATTCTTACCAATTCCGTAAATGCCGGAATAATTACATTGAGCAAAGGCTGCACGAGAGTTAACAATGCGCCCTTTAATTGCCCTATCGCCGCCGCTGCATCATCGTTAGCCTGAATGGTTTTCCAGAGATAATTTCTGAGGACAGATAGCGCTTTTGCAATCATCGTAAACACGAATGCGCGAAGGGCAAGTTTCTTAACTCTATTTGCGAATTTATCCATATATGCTTCTGCGCGTTTGGTTGCTACGGACATTGCGTTAGTATTAGTCCCAGCCGCAGAGATTTGCGCCGAAAGCTCACCGGCTTTTTCTTTTGCACGATCAAGGCTCGCGTTGTTCGCATTTATGTACGAATCTGCCTTTTCGATTTTTGCATTTACGGAATTCCACTCTTTTTGAAGCCCATTTACATATTGTGATTGTTCTTTAACTGCGCCTGACGTATAAAACGAATCTCCGCGCTGCATCTGGTCAAGCTTTGCTTTTGCGGAATCGAGTTCTGCGCCAAGCTGCTTTGACTGTTCAAGCAACGGCATCCTTTCTTGCTGTTTTTTATAGATTTTATCGTTGAGCGAATCGATCTTATTTACAAGCTTGCTAAGTTCTTTCTGCGCTTGTTTATCGTCCGCGTCTACAGCAATGACAATGGATCCATCTGCATTCGCCACATGACCACCTCCTATTATTGTTGACTAAATTCTTTTATCGATATATAGTAGCGGGGAAGGGAGGGATTTCAGTGAAAACACTGAAAAAAATACTTTTTTTCTTTTTGGGATGGTTTTGCAGCACAATTGTTCTTCTTCTGTCGGAAGATATTTTCCCAAAAGGGCCAGACGGGAAGGTTGGGACGTTCGGGTCTTTGGTCATCGTCTTTTTGCCTGTCATCATTGGGTCTTTTTTTGTTATTCGCGTTTATCCGAATATAGAAAAATCAAAATCTCAACAAGCACCATCCACCAATCGAATTACTAAACTAAAATTGCAGTTAGTTTCAGGGCTTGATCTGCCAAGCGGTTCTATTTGTGCCGCGTCACTTTCTAATGATTTAATTGAATTCTCTGCAAGCGGACAAACGTTTTCGCTTCCAACAGATAAGCTTATCGACGTATCGGTGATGACCCCGCAAGAAATCCAAACGCAATATGTTTCCAGCGTTGGCGGAGCAGTTGCCGGAGCTATTTTTTTAGGGCCTCTGGGCGCAGCTCTCGGCGGGTCTGCCAAGAAAAAGACAATGAAAAACAAGAAACGCTTTTTGGTAATCACTTACTTTTCCGGCGAAACAAAATACATCGTCTTTGACGTAACGGTTCGCCCGCAAGATGGTAAAACGGTTGAATCCCGATATAAGTCTTTGAAAAAGGCCGATAAAATCATGGTTGATCTGTAAGAACGCCAGCCCTCTATGGGCTGGTCTCTTTTTTTCCTAACCACATATCAATTGTTCTATTTTCTTCGACCGTTCGATGCTCTGGGAGGTCAATGATATCTCGATTCCTCCGGTAAAACTCTCTGTCGGATTTGTCGAGTGCTTTTCCTCTTGCTTGCAAATCCCTAATTCGGATCACCTGGGAGAATAAACAGTCCCCAATTTCCATATATGCGCTAAGAAATGTCCACCAATGGACGCCGCCGGTGTTGGCTTCTGGGTCGTATTCCATTGCTCGAATTTCATAACCAAGAATTCGGTTTACTGGCGATACGACAAGAGAAAAATCTTTTCCCCAATCAACAAGTTTGGGCTGCTTCTTGCCGTTGTCGGCATTCTGCCCGCCATTAGCAAACCAATAGAATTTCTCTATCGCTTCGTCATAATCAGGCAATGCGTCAAAATCCATGTAAAAACGATTGAGGACAACATAAGCGCGTTCTTCATCATCTAAGGCGTCATCATTCAGCGCATCAAAGATATCCAACATTACGCGATAATCGTAGCGGATATCAAACCATTCGCCTTTGATTTCAACCTTTTTGGGAAGCCCGTACTCCATGCTGCAATACCGCCTTTAATGGTTTTTATTTCGATCCAGATACTTTTTAATGCGCGGGTTGGTGAATTTCTGTTCTCTGGAAAACGACGTGTCGATCTCGTCCATAATGGCAAGCATAAGATTGCACCAAACAGGCACACCTTCCGCCATTGCGTATACATTCATGCCGCCAAACAAAGCGTCTGCGACGGGGGCATCAAACACGCTATCGATAATTTTGCGCATTTCCGCATCGCGCTCACGAGCAAAAGCGAAAATCTGCTTTTTATCCCCCATCTTCTCGATCTGGGTCTTATATCCTTCCTGCTTTTTGTCCAGCTCTTCAAACGCGAGATAAAGCCGCTCGACAAAGTTGCTATCGGTCGGGTTAAACGACACATCGCACTTCCCGTTGATGGTATATGTTACAAGGCCGTCTCCAAAATTCAGTTCCATACTTACCTCCGAAATGAGGGCTGACAAACGCCAGCCCTCTTTGATTTAGTCCTCTGTAAACGTGACAGTGCCGCCGGAAATGGCCGCAGTGCCCGTCTTGCGCGTGCCGCCAAGCGTCACGTCGATGGGCATACCGATAAAGCCGCCACCCTCGCCGCCGAGGGAAGAGGGCTTAACCATGCAGGACGAATAGCGCTCCGCAAATACTGCGGTCTTTGCCGTGCCTGCATAGGCGTGGACAATCAGCACGTCCTGATTTGCCAGCGCCGCCGCGTTCTGCTCCTTGACCGCGAGATTCCAAACCTTGACGATGGCGGGATCCCCAGCGTCCAGATCAGACGGGTCAAAGGTCTGCGTGATGATGGGTTTCTTCATGGTCGTGCGCGTCGTGCCGAGAATGTCCTTCGAGGAATCCTCCTGCCAGTCGTATTCCATGCTGGAATCCGTAACGCGCGTACCGAGGGGAGACCACGTGGGGGTTCCGGTTTCGCCCGTGTTGAGATACGCGATCAGAAGTTCGCGATCTACGGTCTGCCCCGCCGTGGTGTTAAAGGTCATATCAGCCATTTTTAATCACCTCGTAGTTCATTTTCATAAGGATTTGGTGATCCTCGTCGCCGTTCTCATACATGGCGAAAAGAGAGGATCGCGTTGTAGGCTCAATGCGAATGACGCGCCGGCCGTCGCCAATGTCAGGCGGTGTTTCGCTTGCTGCCCAATCGCCCAAAGCGTTAAGCAGCTCGTCAGCTTTGAGCCGCTTGTCGTTGCTATTCCCCGGTTTCATGCGGTAGATGACCTTAAATTGGTATTCCGCCTGATACCCGCCGAGAATGTATTTCTTGACGATATACGCCGCCTGAATCGTAGACAGCGCCATCGCCGGAGTATCGGCGGGAAGAAATTCGAATCGAATCAAATCAACCGGCTTGTCAGGGAATGTGTTTAACCACGCAAGCAGCTTGCGGGAGACCTGATCTTCTTCCGCCGCCGAAACCGTCTTTTTAATCTTTTCCAAACTTCTTCACCGCCTTATCTGCTACACGCACCCACTTATCAAGGTTTTGCGCCTTAGATGCTTCAAACCAATGTGCTTGTGCTTGTGGATTAACATCTGTTCTGAACACCAAATTCCGATCTGTCACTACCTTGTGTTCGCCTTTTCGCACCCAAGAGCTGCCAGTTTCAGGGTCTACCATCAGCTTCCCGAAGTAGAGGTATCGGGCATAAGGTCCCGGATATACAATACTGTTTCCGATGACACGCGTCCTGTTCATAAGCCCTGCGGCAGCTCCAGAGGACGGCACAAATGGCTGCGTGTCTTCCTCCACCTGCACCGCAACGACGTGTTCTGCCTTTGTACAGACCCGCGCGATGATGTATTCAAGCACGTCCATACCCTCGGTATGCACCGTGAATTTCAGCGCCATATCAGGCCCCTCCGCACTCAAAATGCTGCATATCCGGGCTTCCGTAGTCCATCATGTCAACCTTGGTGAGGTTGTAGCAGTCATCGTGCGCCAGTGCTACCGTCTCGTTGTCCGTGACAAACTCGCCCTTTACAAAAAAGGTCGTTCCGCCATTCCCATTGACCGAGAGCGTCCACAGCTCGGACTTATCTGCCGCCTTGAAAAATGATTGCGGGCCGATGTAAGCTTTCGGCTTACCTGTTACCCCGTCCACCGCTTCCACGGAGAACGGGATATACAGATTTACAGCGTCAGCGCTTTCAAGGCCGCTTTCGCGCACGTTCACGCCCTTCGATGCTTGCAACATCACGCCACGCAGGATTGTGGTATAGACCTTTTCGACCTCATCAAGAGTTGTCGGGTCGGTTTCCTGCACGATGTTGTAAATCGTTACAGTGTGGGGAGCGTACATCTACAACCACCTCCGCGATACAGTAGCCCGGTATGGGCAAGGTATTCCATGCACGTTTCTGCAAGCAGTTTCTTCGCACCGTCCGTCGCACTGAGCGCAGACAGGGCGGATTCTCCGCCCGTTGCAAGCGTTCTGGAATAGCTGCCTACCGTTTCGCTTTTGACTTCCGCGTCATTTGCCGCGGCGTTTGCAAGGTTTTTCACGGCAAGCGCCTGCGCTGATTCAATGACCGCATACTTGTCAACGAGCGCGCAGCAGCACATCTTTACCGCGTCCAGATCGGCGTGGTTTTGTGCTCTGTTGCGCGTGTAGTAGTCGAGGAATGAGCTGGCGCGGACAACAAGACGCGGGAAGTCATTTTCACTCACAGCTCCCATGTAAGTGCCGGAGTAGTATTCAAAGTCTGCGTAAGTCATACGAGTCAGCTCCTTTCAAATCAGCCGCCGGTCTTGGGGGACAGAATGATGTTGTCCAGCACAGCGGCCTTGAGGGTGTTCTTCAGCACCACACCAGCCACCAGCTCGACCTCGCCGGTCTTCACAGCGCCGGGGGCGTTCATGTCAGGCATATAACTAGAAATGACGCTGGTGCCGGTGGGGGAAATGCCGTGGAAGCCGTCCAGACCGATACTCACCGCGTAAATGCTGGTGGTGCCGTCGGCGGAGGCGGTAGCGGCAGAAGTGCCGATAACGTCCACAGAGGAAGTGCCGTTGTAGTACTTGCCCATGTCCATCAGGGGGATACCGGCAAAGGTCTCCACCACCTGGCCAAAGTCGTTCTTTGTACGCTCGTAGTAACCGGCACGGCGGGCGCAGGAACGGACCTTCATCAGCATATCGCTGTTCATCATCAGCATGGTGGTGTCACCGTCGATGGTGTGCACCAGCTGATCCAGCTGGTCAATGAACGCGTTGGCGTTGCTATCCAGCAGGGCAGAGGTGGACAGGTTGATACCGGAAGACAGCTCCGTAGAAGTGCCGGACAGCAGCTTCTTCAGGCCGTCAAAGGTGCCGGTCACATAACCAGCACCGGTAGCGGCGGAGGTGCCGTTGATGACCAGGTTATGGAAGTAGTTGCTGGTCGCCTTGATCTTCTGCTGCGCCTGGAACGCCAGTTCGTCCACAGCGCCGGAGGTGTTCTGCAGCACACGGTCAACGGAGAAGGAACCGCCCATGATAATGGCCTTTGCGTTCTTCTCAACGCGCTTGGCCTCGTTAGCGGTGTACTCGCTGTTAATCGCACGAACAGCGGCGGTGGAGGGGGTGTTCAGCTGAATGTAACCGTAGGTCAGGGTGGAACCACCAGTGCCCGGAGAGATGGCGTTATCAAACACCAGTCTGTCAAGCAGCAGAGAACTGCGGCGAAATTCGTCGACGATCATCTGGTCGACCTTGTCGGCCATGCCGACCTTAGCTTCAGCAAGAGTAATAGCCATGTGTCATTGTCTCCTTTACTTGTCGTATTTTTCGTGGAGCGCACCCAGCAAAGACGTAGGCTTTGTTTCACGAGTGCCGCCATCAAGCGAACCCTGCGTGTCAACACGAGCGCCAGCCTTTACAAATGCGCTGGGGTCATCGGACTTTGCCTTTTCCAGGTACTTGTCGAACCCGTCCAAAGCGCCGTCCTTCATTTCGAGCTTGCTGTCTCCGATACCCGCGCGGAAAGCCTTTTCCGCAGACTTGGAGGAAAACTTCACGCCGCTATCGGAAATTGCCTTGTCAATGGCGGTCTGATAATCCCGCTGTGCAAGCTGTGCTTTGTACGCTTCGGTTTCCTTGTCGTACTTGCCTTGCAGCTCATCCAGCTTTTCCTGGATTTTGGCAGCGTCACCGCTGGCCTTTTTCAGCTCCGCGATGTCCTTATCCCGGTCTGCGGCCTGCTGCTCCAGCGCGTCCTTGTCCGCCTTTGCGTCCTCTGCGGCTTTCTTGTGTTTCTCGATGTCCTTGCCGTTCATGGCAAAAACCTTGTCCGCCTGCTCTTCCGTCAAGCCGATACTCAACAGCTCTTCTTTCTTCATATTGCATCTCCTTACGGGATAGGCTTTTTAGGTCGTTGCCGTGACCGTCCCGCCTGCACTTTTAGGCTTGCAGATAGCCAATTTTTGTATAAAATCCGCATACGCGGTTTTTACCTGTTATTGGGGATTGCATTCCTCTGAAAAGTATGATATATAATAGATAAGAAAGCCGGTCGCTGTCCACGACCCCTTCGTTGAAGGGCGAGATGGTGTGTCGGCTTTTTTATTTCCGCTTAAACACCTGAATACGCAACCTGTTTTGCACAATTAAGATTTCGTCAACCCATTTTGTATCTTCTCTATGGAAAACTTTTTTGACTTGGGCTAAAATTGTATCTTCATCAAGTTTTGTGTTTGTCACATCAATAATGAAGTTTTGTGCTTGCCATTTTGCCTTTTTCACGCGGTTAAACAGTGTGTTGGCTCCGGCGCTTTCTCCAAGTGTTTTTAGATCATACCCAACTCCTCGGAACAAATAATCCGGCGTAGATATGCCCTGTGGACTATTCACACGAGGAACCATATATATCGCCCCGCCGAATTCTTTTTCCAAGAGTTCGGCGATTTCTTTTTCATGCGAGCTGTAATCGAGCACGACATTATGCCCGTCTACTTTGTATGTAACTCCATTTGCGGTGTACTCTTGCAAGTCTTCTACTACGTGGCTGTTCGGTTCAGCCGTTTCCTGCCATTTCCCCGTCGCGTCGATGTAAAACTCACGCTCCTCGGAAATCAGCGTTGCCGCGCCGACCGTAGTCTTGGGCGCTGCATCATTTTGATACAGCACTTTCAACCGTTCCGGCTGTTCTGGCAGCCCTGCCGCCTTGCTGAACCCACGGTATTTGGCGTTCAGGCGGCGAAGTTTGATGTTGGCAACCGTGGCATCATCGGTCAGGTCAGCGGCTTTGTAAGCGTTCACAAGGCGTTTCTGCGCACGTATCTGGCGCTCTACACGGCGCTGCATTTGCGTTGCCTCGTATGCGGTATAGGTCTTCCCGTCAAAGGTGCAACCAAGCCCATCATCGATATGCTCAAGCTGCTCATCTGTATAGGTTCGCTCAGATACGCCCTCAACCCAAACGTTACGCCGGTGGCGGCAGTTGGCTCCTTCCAGACCATCCACGGCACCCAGACCGCACACCTCGTAGATGCTCGGGTAGATGTCCCCTGCGCGAATACTGTATACCTTGCCTTGCCAATCCTTATGGCTTGACCACGGGGACGACCCCGGTTTATCTCTCGCGCCAGCATGAGCGGAAACCTCGAAATACAGAGTTTCGAGATACTGCGCCGACTCCTCCGTATATTTAGCGCAAATTTGATTTACGCCAGTCATCACGGCTCTGCGCGCTGCCACATCAATTTGATCTCGATGCCCGCTCTCATAGTCAACTACCGTCAATCCGCTGTCCGCAAGCTGCTTTACTGCCGTCTTGATAGCTTGATTGTAGTTGATCGCGCCGCTCTGGATTTGCATTGTCGCGTTATCCAGCGCCCATTGGTATGCTTTGGCAGGTGACAGCATTGTGCGCCCAGCGTCCACTAAAAAGCCCATTGATCGCGTTATATTGCGCATTGTTTGCTTTGTCTGCTCGTATATTGCCCAAGTATCTTCTACGCTTACCAGCGTTTCCGGCTGCGTGATGTGCGCAAGGTCAATAAGCTCGGTGTAATACTTCTGGTTGCGTTCCACAACATCGTCAAGCAGCTCATTCAACTTCGTTTCACTGATACCGGAAGTTTTGCGAATTGCTTTCTCAATCTCTTTTAGGTCGATGCCATGTGAGCGAAGCACGCGAATGTCTTGCACGGTTACTTCGTTCAGTTGGTCTGACGCTTTGAGACGGGAGCAGATTTCTTCCAGCAGCGTGATTTCAAGCGCACGGAACAATTCTGTCAATTCTTCCGGCATTGCGTCAAGCAGGTCTGGGCTAAAAGGGTAAGGCCGCATACGCCGTCACCTCACTCAATCTCTTCTTCCGGCTCTTTTGTCATGGCCTGCATCTTCGGAAGCTCCGCCTTTGCGGTTTCCTCGTCCTCGTTTTTGTACGTCATGCGCATTTCATAATCGTTGAGGATCCCAGCAGACAAAAGCTGCATATCGCGCGCAAACTCAGCGTCTTTGTCCTGGAAAATACTGTCGTCAAAATCAATACTAATTTCAATATTTTCATCCAGTCCGGCGTTCATGGTCGTATTGCCCAGTCGGAGGAGAACCCTACAAAGTTCAACAAGCACCTGCTCCAAGATGATCTGGTGCTTTCCTCGCGTCTTTGCAAGCTCACTGTGCGTACTGATAACCTGCGTCGCAGTCGCCATTACGGCTTGGTCGATCTGATAAAAGTTCGTGCCAAAGCCGCACTTGCTCCCCAAGATATTAAGCGCGAACTGAACCCCGACACTTAACTTATCGGAGTTAAGTGTCATGTCGATTGGCTGAATAACCGCCCCATCGCTTACATCTTCTGGCATAACGTAGTACACAAGATCGTTTTCATCAAACGCCGGTGTACCATCAAGAAATTTACTCGCCGCAGGCTTAACCATAATGCGTTTTTTGCCCATCACGAACTCATTGATGTAAGCATCATAGGCAATATCGGCACCTTCGAGTGCATCGATAGCATTGGCATAAACCGAAATGCCGGTTGGAAGCAAATAGTTGAAGTTATTCGCAATGTTAAGTCGGTCAATGACAAATTGACGCTTATCGCTTCCGGTATGTACAACAGGGGGGATGCGCTCAAAGCCCTTAACATTGGTCAGTGCTTCGTCTGCAAGTTGCTCATTATCATACCGATAAATGCGGTTCTCAATGACGTATTCGCCGCCATCCTCTTTTCTATGGATTTGCAGATAGAGGTAATCGCGCCCGCCCCTTGTAATTACAGAGGAAAACGCGCACTCGCTGATATATCCGTTCTGCCATGCCAGCGGGTAGATATTTTCGATAGTCACATAGTCCAGCACAATGCCGGATGTATTGCCGGGTACGATCTCGCCGCTCTCGTTGACCTCCTGCCCCACTACGCGGGGAATGTATGCCACCGTGCCAAGCGCAGACTTCATTTCCTGCATCTCATTCGCCTTAACAGCAAAATTGTTCTCCGTCAAGATGCGGTCAATAAATTCCTGCTCCTTATTCCCTTCAAGCGTTATCTGCACTTTTTCGTTCATGAGCAGATTCGCCCAATCCTCGCACAGTTTCTTTCCCATTCCAAGGGAATACCGCTTGCAGTTGACCATGCTTTCACCGTTACGGACGCGGTAATTGTGGAAGCCCTTTACATTTCCCTGATACCAGCTTTTCCACTCCGCAACCTTGCTGTAAAACGATTCGGGGATCGTGGTATAGCCAAGCTCGTTAAGTTTTAAGATAACTGCATTGCTCATGCGATAACTCCCATCCGGCGAGAAATCCGCTCTAAAGCGTATCTTGTGGCATCAATCAAATGGTTATTTGCATCAGGATACCCGCTGATGATGTCGCCGTCTTTATTCCGTTCGTATTCGTAATTTACAAACTCTTTATACGCGTTTGGTGTCCGGCGGCGGTCAATGACGATCTTGCGCCTCTGTAGCCACTTCATGCCGTAGTCCACGGAGCCGGGGCCTTTGATAGCCTCCTTTGCCGGAAGGCCAAGCGCCCGATAATCCGCAGTGCTCTTCGGCTCTGCGCTGTCACACGTGATGTACGCGTCGCCATATCCGCACCCTTTGATAATTCCGCCGCTCTCCTCGTTTGTCAGCTTATTTTTATAAATCTCGTCAATAAAGTAGATTGTCTCCCGCGCCCGGTCGTAGTGTAGCCGGATAAACGCAAATGGATCTGGATACCATCCCCAGTCAACACCTTGGTATATCTGGTCGAAGCTCCCGATCTCCTTGTCCGTAATCTCTCGCAGCTCCAAATTTTCAAACACATTTCCACCCGTGCCGACCGGAATGCCAAGATACTCGTGCTGATATGCACGCTCGTCTGTCTCTTTGAGGTGTTCCGCTTCTGCAAGAAACTGTTCTCCCAGCCATTCAGGCGGTGCTTGCAGATATGTTGACTTGTGGCACAAGCGGTCATCCCGTTCTTCCAAGCTATCCTTGTTTGCCCAGTTGTCGCGCGAAATTGGTGGGTTATAGCTTTCAAAATTCCAAAACACCGAGCCGCCGCGCATGGTCGACTGCAAAATGTTTCGGATTTCTGCGCGTCCGGCAAACTGGTCTTTTTCTTCAAAGTGCGTTACGGCAATGTAGCCAAACGGCACCTTGATAGACTTGATCTTCATGGGATCGTCAGCACCCCGAAACATGATCTTCTGCCCGGTAGGCTTATAAATCAGCTCCATCGGGGATACCTTTGCTTCCCAATACGCCGCCATGCCCAGTTCACCGATTGCCCAGATATACTGCGCGTATACGCTGTCACGAATGGTATTTGCCACCTTACGCAGCACCAGCGCGTGTGTACCCGGATTGTTTATCAGCAGCAGGGGGACGAGTACAGACACCGTGGAGGATTTTAGTGAGCCGCGCCCACCGCTGAAATCGTAGTGCGTGTGACCGTGGTGGAACACGTCATGCGCCACGGCGTAGAACGCAGAGCCGATTTTTTCAGACAGGCGAATGTCAGACATCAATTATCACCTTGACACCCTCTGTGTTGATGTTCTGCTCCACAATATCCTTCTGGTCGAGGTACTGTTTCCCCAGCCAAATGGCCATATTCGCGTTCTTTTCAGCCAATCGCCACTGACTTCTCCGCAGCGAAATTTTCCCAGCTCCGCGCTTTTGCTTAAATACTTCGGAAAAACTGGCATGATAGGTGCGTTTACACCAACTATCCAGTGTTTTATCGGTCACACCAAACCAGCCACAGATTTCCTCAAGCGTGCATTGCAGGCCGCAGAGGTTCTCGAACTGCTTCTGGTCTATTTCCTTTCTTGGCCTTGCCATACGCGCCCTCCTTTCTCTGCTGGCGTTTGATAAACTTCTCCATATCCCGCTTTAGGTGCGGGCTGCTTGTTTTGGCGATGATCGCCCGCGCTTCTTCAATCGTCATTCAGCAGCACCGCTTTCTTCCCCGTAAACTTCTCCCAACGGTCAACAATGACATCGGCATACTTTTGGTCAAACTCCATGCAGTACGCGTGTCTTCCGTTCTGCTCCGCTGCCATGATCGTTGTGCCGGAGCCAGCGAACAGGTCAAGTACATTCTCACCCGGCTTACTGGAGCACTGCATCTGGTAATCAAACAACTTAATCGGCTTCATGGTCGGATGCTCCGCAGATTTGACAGGCTTATCGAAATTCAACACCGTTGTCTGTCTGCGATTCTTGAAGAAGTAGTGCTTCTTACCCTCCGTCCACCCGTACAGGCAAGGCTCGTGATCGTCCTCTTCAATCTCACTTTCACCGTACAGGCAAGGTTCATGTTTCCACTGGAAATCCTGTCTCCCCATTACGAGGGAATTCTTTACCCAAATCAGGCACTGCCGGACACGCAGCATTGCGTCTTTACACGCACCGCGAAAGTTATACCCTTCACTGTCTGCGTGCCAGATGTAGAACGGAGCACCGGGCTTCATGACCAGCGCCGCATTGGAGAATGCATCCGTCAGGAAACGCCTGAAGGCCGTATCCTCCATATTGTCGTTCTTAATCTTCCCGGCGGTGCCCTGATAGTCCACATTGTACGGGGGGTCTGTGAGCAGCAAATCCATTTGTGCCCCCCCCACGAGCTTCTGTACATCTGTCAAAGACGTGCTGTCTCCGCACATAAGGCGATGGTCTCCAAGCTGGTACACATCGCCAAGTTTGCTCTTTGGCTCTGCCGGTAAAACGGGATCGTAATTGTCCTCTACCACTGACGTGTCGAGTTCATCACGCAGACCCCAATCAAAGTCAAAAGCAGACAAGTCAAGCCCCGGCAGCTCATCAGCCAGCAGGTCAAAGTCCCAATCGCTCTCGTTGCTCTTGTTATCTACCAGCCGCAGGGCGTTCACCTGCTCCGGTGTCAGATCGTCCACGCAGACGCAAGGCACTTCTTCCATGCCCAGTTTCTTCGCCGCCAGAGCGCGGCAATGCCCGATTACGATCACGCCGTCACGATCAATCACAATCGGCTGTACAAATCCGTACTGCTTGATGCTCTCCGCAACGTTGTTGATTTGCCGCTTATCATGCTTTTTTGCGTTTGCGGAATACGGCACAATATCCGCAAGCCGCCGCTTTGTGATTTCCATGCCATCCTCCTGTTTTGCTACTAGCCCCCACCCCTTGGCCTTACATAGCAGACTTTACCCGCCCCGAGGGCATACACTTGCGCTGAATCGCTCTTCCAACCAAGCCACAATGCATCGTCGAACTTTCAGGCGGGCGCTATGCCCATTGCCAAAGGCATCGGCTCTCCTCTTTTGGAGCGGCGAGACGGTATCGAGCCGCCACACGTCCACAATGTTGCCTATAGCCATTGCTTTCGCTTCTGCTTCTGCACGCCGCATATGTCCCCGCTGGGCCACATCGTTGAGAGGTGCGCGGGGTCCTGTGCCGCATGAGAGGTGCGACCTCTCGGCCCTGATCGTGGGCTGCATCGCGCGTGCGGCATGTTGCGGGGAACGGTGTGAAAAGATGCAAAGCACCGCGCCCCGCGATGGCGTAGGGGGTAAACGCCATAAATGAGAGAACCGCAAAGGCTTTTGCACCTCTGCGATTCTATTATCTCATAAGCAAATGGCTTTTTAAGGCCAACTTTTAATCATCGAGCAGCCCGTAGTTCCGCGCGACGCACTTAATAAAATCCGTATGCCATCGTCTCGCCGTCCGGTCGGAACAGTTAACCGCCATCGCCGCACCTTCGAGCGTGTGGGTCTTGTCCCAAAACACAAGGCGGATAAACTTTAAGCGCTCTTCGCCGTCTTGCATTGACTTTGTTTCGCTCACCGCTTTTCGCACAGCGTTGTTTTCTAATAAAGACACTCCGTGCAACTCCTGCTCTCGATTGGGGGTATAGCGGCGGATAATTGCTTTTACATAGCCCCACCAGCTGTAACGAGGTTTACTCATGGCGTGCCACCTTCCTTTTCACCCACACCCACAGATTCCGCCACGGGTGGGATTCTGCGTAATTGGCGCGCTGCTCGGCGTTGCTCCATTGCTGATGCATATAATCACGTTCTTCTTCAACTTGTCGGCAGCCCACCGTCATTCTCGATACCTCTGCATTTGCCCGCCCAAGCGCCGCCTCAGTGTCAGCAAGCTTATTTCGCAGCGTATCCAAGTCCGCTTTCAGGTTCGCGATCTCGTTTGCCTTGTTGATGACCTCGCCGTTCATCTGGTCAAGCCGCTCGGTCAGCGTGCCGATCTCTCCACGCAGCTTTTCATTTTCCTCGGCCAGTTTTACGCCGTCCTTAAAATGTGCCGCCGCCTCAGCTTCCGCTGCCCCCTGCTTTTCCTGTGCTTCCTCCACCATTTTCGCCATCTGGTCTTTGGTGTACTTCTTGATGTTGATGCTCATAATTTGGCTCCTCCCATTTTCATTTGTTCCCCGCGTCCCCGGTCGCTCACGATGCTCACGACCTTGCAGTCGCCGTATCGCTCGATATCCATGGCGATACGATCCTTGATGCCCTGCGCGTCGGAGGCGGGGACGTTGGCTTTAATCGTGATCGTCAGCATATACGTACGACCTTCTTGCCGTCCATCTTCACGCCGCAGTTGGGGCAGTACGGCTTGCGATAAGTTCGTTCTCTGCCGCTGTCGCAGATAGCAACAACCTCACCACAGTTTGTGCAATACCAATCGCCATCCGCATCTTGTTCCCACCGACCATGCACCACCGGGGCAACATCGGCGGCGGGAGCATCTTCAATTTCAAACTCATCTGAGAGCCGCTTAAATACGTACTCAAGGCAATATGAACCGAACCCAACGTGATAATCTTGATCTACCGGGTCAAAATACAAGATGTTGAAATACGGCCTGTCAGGCGTCCCTGAAACAAAAATTTTTGCAAAGCTGGTCTTTATTTTGTTCTTGTGGGTGCAAACATCTGCACTCTGCATTTCTTTTTCAGCCATTGTCAGCCCTCCTGTTCGGCGAACACCCGCTAACCCACCTTGCACGGCAGCACCACCACGCGTCCATCCTTGTCGGCCTCGTCCAGCTCACGCAGACGGTCATCCAGCAGCCAGTTTTTCACATACTCCCAACTTCAATTATAATCAATTCCAACATCCATCAGGATATTAGACATTCGTTTAGACTCTTCCGGCGTCAGCCCCGTTTCCTCGTAGGCTGCAAGACGCTCCACACACGTCTGTCTGTACGCGCTTTTTGCCACACGGTCATTGCAATCATTGCCACTGTAACAACCTGCCGGATAATTGTAATCCGCTGCGCCGCTTGCGAGATATTTTGTCAATCTCTCCATCACTCCACCTCCTGCATCTTACTAATCACTTTTCGGATCACGTCGCCACCGTAAGCGTCTTTTGTCAGCTCCAAAAATTCCGTCAGCGTCATCATGCCGTGCTCGAGGTCGACGCCGTAGTCTCGGGCAAACTGCTTTCGCCCCATGTCACACGATCCGGTCAAGCGATGATGCCAGTCGTAAAAATACTGCGTCGGATACGTTTTTTCACGGTCTGTCTCTCGCAGGAACGCATCTATACGCTCGTCTTCCGGCATATCCTCGAAAAGCTTGTCTCGCAACGCCTCCATTGCTTCGCGCAGCGTTTCGCCATGCGCGAAAATGTTGTCCTGCTTGACGATGTAGCACGGCGTGAGCGTCAAATCGCCGTTCAAGATTGCCCCGTGCGCAGTGTTGCCGCGCACGGAACGAATCAGCGTGTTTACTCCATCAATTCGGTAGACCGGTTCTCCGTTGAAACTTTTAATGCCGGAGCCGGAGCCGTCGCCGTAGCCGTCGCCGGAGCCGTCGCCGGAGCCGTCGCCGTCGCCGTAGCCGTAGCCGTAGCCGGAGTTTACTGACAGGAACGCCTTGATCTTATCATCAAGCGTCATCTCTTCCACTCCTTTACGCCGCGAAGCGACACCGATGCCGTGTCTGTACACGGAATGATCTGAATCGCGCCGAGTACGATCATCTCTGGGATCGTCACGGTAAGACGGCATTTCCCCGGTACTTTTGTGCCGTCCTTCGCCAACTGCTCCACGGCACACGCGCCGTCCCAGCTCCAAAGCTTACGGACCTCGGTCATGGTGACCTCGGAGCCGTTTCGCTCCTTGATCTTGCCAAAGAAAACACCTGCGCGGTCGCAGCGAACGATGTAGTCCTGATTGTTGTTCATGATTAAATTCCTCCTGATTTTTGTTAAAATTTGAAGCTCTCTCTGAGCTTATTCCCGTTGATATCCGCCTCCGCCGTAAAGTAGCGGTGCGCCTCGTTGATGTAGACGACGCGCCCGTGCGCAGTTGTCTCTTTCGTGGTCACGTTCATAATGCCGTTGCTTCCCTCAAATGCGGCAGGCTTCCAGCTAAATGACTCTCCGATGTACATTAGCGTCGCCCCTCACATTCCCCGAACAGCTCGCGGAACGACTTCCCAGTCAAATCCTCCAACGCGAGGAATGCCCGCACGGTCACATCCACGTCACCCTTGACGTAGCGGCTCACGTTGGTCGCCGAAATCCCGGTCACCTCTGCAAGCGTGGTCTGGTTGTAGTCGGTCTTTTCCAGCGCCGCTTTGAGGCCCGGATACGGGCAGCGCTCCCACGGCGTTTTACTCATAACGAAACGGCTCATGTCATTCCCCTCCTAACAGCGCCCCAATGGACACGTCCAGCGCTTCGGCGAGATAGAGATACGTCGTGACTATACCGTATCGCTCGCCGCGCTCGATGGACGAGATCGTGCTGTCTGCGACGCCTGACTTCTCCGCAAGTTCTGTCTGGTTCATCCCTCTCATCAGACGCAGGGCTTTCACCTTCTCGCCGATGCGTTCCTCGGTCGGAATGCCGCTTTTCCCCTCGTCATCCTCCCGTAAAAAGTCGAGCAGGTTAATGCCGACGGCGCGGCATATCCGTTCGCACAGCGGGATAGTCGGCATGATGCGCGCCATCTCGTAGTTGCACAGCTGACCTTGCTCAATGCCGCACATGCTGGCAAAACTCGCTTGGCTCATGCCAGCGGCAGTTCTCAGCCCACGGATCCGCTCCGCAGTGTCTTTTGCATTCATCTTTTCGCTCCCTCATTTCGTTCGTTGGTAGCGCCTCGTCTTAAACTGCCGCGCGCCCCAATAGGCACCGCGTTCCTGCGTTTGGCGCGCTTCTTCTTCCTTTGCCTCGTTGTACTTGGCGATATCCGCCTGATAGTACGGGCAATCGCCGTGACAGCCTACGTGCCGCGTTGGCGGCTTGCAACTGTGGCAGTGCTCAAAGCTCATCTCACACCTCGCGGATCGTGATGCCGTACTTG
>ENA-OWPL01000330-OWPL01000330.1-human-gut-metagenome-genome-assembly--contig:-NODE-330-length-34214-cov-8.670511_pt1 | contig 34214 bp, 37 predicted proteins | sample MGYA00248263_ERZ651844 | MGnify/ENA primary metagenome ERZ651844 (study PRJEB26924, sample SAMEA4378256) | human gut metagenome | biome: human gut; feature: human-associated habitat; material: faeces...
GCTCACCGACTGTGTTTCCGTTCCGGTCGAACACATAGGTCGTCGGGAAGGCCATGATGCCGAGGGCGAACGTGCCGGCGTCGCTCGAGGAATCGAAATAGATATTGCGGTAGGTCGCGCCCTTGGTTTGCAGGATATCCTTTGCGGTGGCGATGGCATCGGCGTTGCCGTCGAGCGTTTCGGTATTGATGCCGATCACCTCGCCGCCCTGCTGCTTCGCGGTCTGGTTCAGCTTGTCCAGCTCGCCCAGCTCAGCGACACATGGCTTGCAGCCGCTGAACCAGAAGTTCACGACCGTGTAGGCGTTGTTCGCGAACAGGCTGCTGTCGACCGCATTCCCGTCGAGATCCTTGCCTGTAAACTCCGGAAACGCACTGGCCGCGGCCGTTTCGCTCTGGCCGGCGCTGTCGTCGGCGGGCAGGGCCGCGATCTGCTCCTCGATCGAGCGGATGCTCTCGGCATCGCTTTTCAGCGTCTGATAATCCTCGTCGGAGAGCTTGTCCTTGCAGTTCTCCACCGCGCTCAGCAGGACATCGCCGTAGTTTTTCGCCGTTGCGGGAGAGGATTTGTCCATGGAGGCAAAAACCTGATCCCACAGCTCCTGATGTGCGCCGAGAATGGCGTTTTCCTCCTCGAGCAGCTGCGCGGAGGTCTTGCTGCCGGTATCGGCAGCTTCAGAGCCGGTCTTGCCGCACGCAGCGGCGCCCAGCAGCAGGCTCAGGCTGAGGGCAAGGGCGGTTGCACGTTTGATATTCATTTATGAGTTCTCCTTTGTTTTTTCGTTGCCGAAGCCGTACCGGCAGCAGATCGCCTCTGCCGGGCAGGCCTTAAGGACCTGCGTCATTGTTTTGCTGTGTAGCATAGTTTCTCTATCCTTTCCTGTGATGGGAAAAGTATATACCATCTAAAAGGAGATTAAAAGGAGAAAAAACGAAATTTTTGTAAACTTTATTCATCGCCGCCTGCGCGCTGCGGGAGTTTCCTCCTTTTACAGGAAAAACGGTTGACAAAGCTGCCTGCAATGGGGTACACTTTAGATAGGAAAGACCAGACAGCGCTGACGCGGGACTTTTTGTCCGCGCCGAAGTTGAAGCTCATCACCGGCTGACCGCCCTGACAGATGCCCTGAATGGGCAGGGTGCACAGCTGGGAAGCGCTGGTGATGACGGTCATGGCACCCACAGCCACGTCGCCGCCGTACCGCGCCAGACTGGAGCTGAAACTGATGGACAGCAGGCTCTCAGTGGACATCATCACAAAGGTGGAGATGCCCAGCGCCATCACCGGCAGAATGACCTTCTTTTCCGGGCGCATATAGTCCTTGCGCAGGCGCAGGATGGTCTTTTTGCCGGTAAGGAAGCGCAGGATCCACACCGCGCCCACGGCCTGACTGAGCACGGTGGCAATGGCAGCGCCCCGCACGCCCATCCCCAGACCAAAGATCAGGATGGGGTCGAGGATAATGTTGATGACCGCACCGATGACTGTGGTAAGCATACTGGTCTTGGCAAAGCCCTGCGTGGTGATGAAGGGGTTCATGCCCAGCACCAGCAGCACGAACACCGAGCCCAGAATGTAGATGCGGCTGTACGCCAGCGCATAGGGCAGGGTGGCATCGCTTGCGCCAAAGAGCCGCAGCAGGGTGGGTGCTCCGGCGTAGAACACCACGGTCAGCACCACCGAAAAGAGCAGCAGCATGGTAAAGCTATTGGAGATAATCTTTTCCGCCTGCTCCTTGTCGCCCTGCCCCAGCGCAATGGCGGTGCGGGGTGCGCCGCCCGCGCCCACCAGCATGGCGAATGCGTTCAGCAGCATAAGGATGGGGGTGAACAGTCCCACGCCGGTCAGCGCTGCCGCGCCGATGCCGGCGATATGTCCGATGTAAATGCGGTCCACGATGTTATACAGCAGGTTGACCACCTGTGCAACGACCGCCGGGATCATGAGCTGCAGCATCAGCTTTTTTACGCTGCCAGAGCCCATATCCTGTTTTGCCTGTGCCATGGATGTGATTCTCCTTTTTATCGCAATTTTCAAGAATAGCGCCTATCAAAACGGCATATTTGCGATATGCAGTTTGCGGATGCTGCCAAGGCATTAAAAACGCAAACTGCTATACTTCAAATTTGAACTATCTCTTCTCTATTATACTCAAAACCCGCAAAAATACCAGTCCCTTTTTGCAAAATTTTCCGTGCTGCGCAAAAAGCTGAAAACCCCGGGACTGCTGCACCGCAGCCCCGGGGTTTGGAATGCGAAAAAGTGTTGACGCCAACAGGCTTTTTTGCTATACTATATAAAGTTTATCATGGAGATGTATCGAAGCGGTCGTAACGAGAACGACTCGAAATCGTTTTGTCCTTAACCGGGCACGTGGGTTCGAATCCCACCATCTCCGCCAACAAAAGGCATCAGCTCAGGCTGGTGCCTTTTTATGTTCTCCAGCCATTAAAAAGAATGTATCAATATTTTTTGCTCAGAATCTTCTCAAGCGTATCCGCAAACCTGACATCCTGCTCCTTCGTCCGCTTTGGGCTCCCCTTGGGGTGCTTTCCGGCACGGAGGAGCTTTTTGTTTTCATACCGCCGCAGCATAAGAGCGTCTATGTTGTCGGCGGTGTACTCCAGACCATTCTGGTTCAGCACCCGGGCGCACCTGGCAAGACACATACTCGCCAGCCCGTAGTCCTGTGTCACGACCACATCCCCCGGTTTTACCCGGTTCACCAGCGCAAAGTCTACGCTGTCAGCCCCTTTATCGAACACCAATGTCTGAGCACCTTCCCGCTCGATTTGGTGGGAGGTGTCGCACAGGATGATGACCGGAACGCTGAACCGCTTTGCAATCTGCAAAGTCAGATCGACCACCGGACAGCCGTCTGCATCGATCAGAACTTGTCGGGGCAAGACCCCTCCATTTGCTTCGCAAACGCGAATGGTCATGTGTGTTCCTCCATCACCCAGCGAAATGCTTTTGCGGTACGCAAATCGGCGTTTTTGAAATGCCCGCCGCTGTTCCATTCAAGCGTGCAGTCTGTGCCACGCTCTGCAAGCCGACTGTGCAGGGTGCGGATGTTATCGCCCACCACAGCCATGACGGCGTTTTTCGTGTGCTCCTCCTTGTCGCCAAGGCTCAGATAAACGTGCTGTGCCTGTATCGGGTGCTGCTGTTTAAACTCCTTCCAACCCGGAAACCAAACAGAGGGGGATGCAGCGGCGACACCGTAGAACAAATCGGTCTGGGTGGATGCCCACAGCGCAAACAATCCCGCCAGCGAATAGCCGCCCAGAATGATTTTGACGTTCTCCGGGAGGGGATACTGCTGATTCAGTGTGGGGATGACCTGTTCCGTCAGAAAGCGCAGAGTGTCCGCAGCATTGCCGCCGAAACCTTGTTTTCCCCACACGGCAGGAGACTTCCACGGGGAAAGTGCATCGTTCCAGCTTGCCACCGGAATGGCCGCAAATAAAAAATTCCGGCCGCTTTGTGCGATAGCATCCACTTCGTTGTTCATGCTTTGCTGCTCGTGTTCGCCTGTCATTTGGAGCAGTAGATATTCTGCATGGGCTTCGCCGTAAATGCGGCAAGGTCTGTTCCCGATTTGCATTGTCTGTGCAGTCACTGCGGCATCCTCCCGAAAAAAATTTTGGTAAGCCCAGTATAGCAACTGAAAAAGCATTTTGCAATTCAAAAGGCGTTCATAGCAGTGGCAAGCAGTGTCTTCGTATATACAAAGACCATTTTGCGTTGCAAAATGCTTGTTGGGAAATCCCAAACCCTTGAACTGCATCCGACGGATGCAGGTTATACATCCATGCAAGTGCCAAACACAAATCGAATTGAACAAGAAAAACAAATGTGCTATACTTACAATGGTAAGTGAGCTAATAGAATGCTTTGACTTCGTTTGGCTCGAAAGATCATAAGGGAGGGTTAAAAATATGGCACATGCGGGAGACTGCTATACAGTTGAGTTGAGAAGAACACATTTTGATTGGGGGCGTTATAGAAGTACGGCAACCCGTAATCCGGTTGCAGGAGAAGGCTATATTCCCATTCCGAGAGAATACGCGCAAAGGTTCGAACTTTTAAATAGTAATGGTACAGGCGGGGCTGATGTTCCCGGCAAAAATATCTTCAGATACCGTACGGAGGATGGTTTTGCTCACGGAACTTTAAAGGCTCAGGGGTGTGAATCGGCAGGAAACGAATATGCAAAACAGTTTTCTGAGGAAGGAAACTTAAAGGCAATCGGCTCGTGGTTTGCCCACATTGGTGTTGAGGAGGGGACCCAAATCAAAGTACTGTGGGAAACGGATGAAGATGTCGTACTTTCCAAGGTGTAAATAATTCTGTGAATTAAGGGAAATAAGTAATATCGTATGCCAGCGTACTGCTGATTAACATTTCCGGTGTTCAGGAGAATCAGCAATGCGCTGGTATTTTTACGACATATTTGCAGCGATTTTATTGACAAAATGCTGCGAATATGTTAACATGTGTAATGGGACGGCAGGCTGCCGAAAATATAAGCGGATTGATTTTGCATATCTCTGTAAAGTTAATTTCAAAAAGGATTTAGGTGCATGATGGTTGCAGGGTAAACTGCAAGGATGAACCTAGTGAGGTGAACGTATGATTTTTCGTTTAGGAGAATTATTCTGCGGGCCGGGTGGTCTTGCATGGGGTGCAACGAATGCTGATATTGGTGATCCTAATTGGAAGATTGTACACCAATGGTCTAATGACTATGATGAGAACACCTGCAAGACCTACAGACGAAATATCTGCCCAAAGCAGCCAGAGACTGTTTATCATGAGGACATTCGGAAGTTCGACTTAACTCATCTGGCAGACATTGATGCACTGGCCTTTGGCTTCCCCTGCAATGATTATAGTGTTGTGGGCGAGCAGAAAGGCATGGATGGCATTTATGGGCCGCTGTATTCTTATGGTGTGAAAGTTCTGCAGCTTTATCACCCGAAATGGTTTTTGGCCGAGAATGTCGGCGGCTTGAAAAATGCAAATGATGGTAAGGCGTTCACCAAAATCCTTGATGAAATGCGTAAAGCTGGATACAAACTGTATCCGAACCTTTATAAGTTCGAGGATTATGGCATTCCACAGGCACGGCATCGAATCATCATTGTTGGCATCCGGGAAGATATTGACGTTGAATATAAAATTCCGTCCACAAAGCCGTATGCGGGCATTGACAACACCTGCAAAACTGCTATTACAGTGCCGCCGATTCCTGCGGACGCACCGAATAATGAAATCACAAAGCAGTCTGCAGCTGTTGTTGAACGACTGAAACACATCAAGCCCGGACAGAATGCGTTTACCGCTGATCTCCCACCGGAGCTTCAGCTTAATATTAAAGGTGCAAGAATCAGCCAGATCTACAAAAGACTTGACCCGACAAAGCCCGCTTATACTGTGACGGGAAGCGGTGGTGGTGGAACGCATATCTATCACTGGTCTGAAAATCGCGCTTTAACGAATCGCGAGAGGGCGCGGCTGCAGACTTTCCCGGATGACTACATTTTTGAGGGAAACAAGGAAAGTGTCCGCAAGCAGATCGGAATGGCTGTGCCCTGCAAAGGTGCAAAAATAATCTTTGAGGCTATTTTGAAATCGTTCGCGGGAATCCCGTATGAATCAATGCCTGCTAATATCAACGAATAAGAGAAAATATGTTTACGGAAGATATTGCGGAAAAAGTTCTGATGAATCCCTTGCGTGAGGGAGCGGATGAACTTTATGTGGCGGCATCATACGCAACTCACACGATGCTGTCATGGTTTTTAACGAACTTGGAGCTGCACCAGCATCAGACCCTGCGGATTGCTATGATGGTTGGAATGGTTCCATATAACCATCTAAGTGTGACTGTTCATGATGGATTTTGCGCTCTTGTAAGACAACCCTATCCTTCGCAGGTTGAGAGAGTGGAGTGCAGCTACTTGTACGATTTTCCTGCATTTCATGGAAATCTGTATGTATGGAAGAAAAATGACGAACTTTTTAAGGCATTTATGGGGTCTGCACCTTTCATTCAGAGTGCACTTACTCAACATAATGTTCAGGAGAGCATGACCGAGTGTGATCCTGAGGAAGCGTGGACGCTGTATGACTCTCTTGTAGGCCGCAGCATATACTGTAATCATGCGGAAATCGAGGAATATGTTCAGCTTGTTCCAAGCCATCCGGTTTTGGACATGGAGTTAAATCTTGTGGCGGGCTTAGATAACTATGAATCTGTCACATTAAGCCTTGTTACGCGGAATGGAAGCCCCGGAAACCGTTCCGGATTAAACTGGGGTCAGCGGCCAAACCGGGATCGAAATGAAGCCTATATCCCGCTTCCGAAGGTTGTCGCATCGAATGGATTCTTTCCCCCGAGTTACTTGCACTTTACAGCGATAACTGACGATAGAAAACAACTTACGCTTCGGGTTGAACAGCAAAACGATAAGGCGATAACGACACCAGAACGCAACAGCGACTTGGGCGAATATTTCAGGAATCGGCTTGGTTTGCCTAATGGGGCATTTGTGACTAGAAACGATCTAGAAACTTATGGAAGAACAAATGTCACTTTCTATAAACTGGACAATGAAACCTACTATATGGACTTCTCTGTATGAGAATTGGAAGCATTCACTTGAAGGGGTGGATGCTTCTTTTTTGTGCGGATTGCTGTAATTTGGATTGAAAGACGAAGTAATTATGTTATACTGGTTGTATTCGAGGGAATATTGCACGGGAGGACTATTTATATGGAACTGCTATACTCAAATATCCTGCCACTGAGAACAACTGAGCAGCAGAGAACGATTGCTGACTGCTTTAGAGCGCAGCTTATGCAGGCAGACAGCGTAGACATTGCCGTGGGCTATGTGTCGAGAGCATCATTAGAGGAAATAGATCGTTTGGCTGATGAACTGCACGCTGCACATATCGTCCTCACGATCGGAATGTACTATATTGAAGGTATGCCGGAAAGTGCATACCGCACTGCGATGCACCTCAATGAAAAATGGATGCGCTCAGGTGTTGGCGAAGTCCGCATAGTGAAGTCTTTCAAATATCACGGAAAGGTCTATCTGTTCTCGAAAGAGAGAGCCGATACTGAAAATCACGAAGTGATGCCAGTTTCGGCAATTATTGGCTCTGCCAATTTTGGAGTTATCAAGCCCGAAGCGGCCAATCTACGGCAGTACGAAACAGCAGTTCTCGTTGAAGAACCACAAGTATTGCAGGATACGAAGGAGCTTATTCAGAATCTAAACACCAGATGCTCCGACAACATTGCTAATGTGACGGATATGCGGCTTGTTCGAGAATTGAACGTTTCGCTGACAGGTGTAGACACCGTTTCACAAATTCCGCAGGCGGACTTGCACTATTACGAAAGTCATGCAACAGCCGTTCGCTTTCCGTTGCCTGTCAAAGTTCCAGCATACGATGAGAGGATGATGGATGATAACCGGCATTACACGAAGTCTAATCTGAATGTATGCTATGCCGCTCCTAGAAGTGCACGAAAGCCTAGAGACTGGTATGAAACGCAGTTTACAGTTTCCACAGCTGTTCGGTGTGAGCCAGATGGCACACCCAAGTATGGTTATCCGCAGAAAAATGTTCCGTTTGTCGTAATAACTGATGATGGTTACACATTTAAGTGCCATACAACCAGTCAAAACAATAAACAGTTCAGTGCAGTCGGAGATGAACTGATTTTGGGCCGATGGCTAAAAGGTCGATTGGTTGCAGCAGGTCTTGTGACTCCAGTAAACGACACTAGTGCAGATCATGACCGTCAGGGCATGATAACGAAAGAAATGTTGGATGAGTATAGGTGCAACTCCCTTCTTTTGACAAAAACCGACTGCCAAATCCACGAAGATGGCAACACCTTTGACGTATGGCTCTTGTCATTCAAAGAAGGACCGGAGGATGAACAAGAATGAACTACTTGAAAACTTATCTAAAAACAATAACTGACCGTGGCAATATTGATTTAGCACGGTCGATTGAACATACAGCAACGGAGGTTGGTGACAAATACATTCAGGATTTTAATTTCTGTGAGCATCGTATTGGCCTTTTGTTCGGCAATGTCCAATCTGGCAAGACGGGGCAGATGTTCGGAATTATTACAAAAGCAACCGATATGGGTTTTCCAGCTTTCGTATTGCTTACCACAGATAATGTTGTGCTTCAACAACAAACGCTTGAACGTGTGAAGAACGATCTGTCCGGGTACTGTATCTGCGGAGAGAATGACTCTGGACTGTTTATCCAAAACTCGTTGATGAAACCGGCTATTATCGTGCTTAAAAAGAACAGCCGCATCCTGCGGTTATGGGCAAATGTGTTTGCATCGACTGGCTTTATGAAAGGCAATCCGCTGTTTATTGTGGACGATGAAGCTGATGCGGCATCGTTAAATACGCTGATAAACAGAAATCGACAATCCTCGATAAATAGATATCTGGACAGTATAAAAAACGGAGCGTCGAGCAGTATCTATCTTCAGGTCACTGGAACGCCGCAGGCTATCCTGCTTCAGACACAAGTGTCCGGCTGGCATCCATACTTTACTTATTATTTTGCACCGGGTAACGGCTACTTGGGTGGTGATTTCTTTTTCGCAAAGCCGAAGCCGGACTGCATCACCTATCTGGAAACGCTCAAAACCCCAGCACATGATGTGGTTCTGAGGCATTTGGCTGTGTCTGCTCTGATTGAATTGGCCGGAGGGAGCGTCTCAAACTGCTTAGTACATCCGAGTGTCCGTCAGGCATCTCACGATCTCTTTGCGCGAGAGGTTTCTAAAGAGCTTCAATGGTGCAAAGATAACATCGACAACGATTTCAAAACAGAATTTTCGGCAGTATATGATTCCCTTGCCCCCGTAAAGTACCGAAAGGCATCCGGAGAGGATGCTTATGGAAAAGCCAAAGAGTTACTGTTAACCGATGCCGTTAAAATTCTTATTATGAATGGAAAGAACAGCATCGCCAGCGAGCAGTATTCCACAGGAAGCAATATAGTCATTGGTGGAAACACGCTCGGTAGAGGTGTAACTTTTCCTTCCCTGCACACAATCTACTACACGAGAACAGCCAAAAAGCCGCAGGCCGATACAATGTGGCAGCACAGCCGGATGTTCGGGTATGACCGCGATCCGGGATTGATGATGGTCTACATTGATGAACCACTTTATAAGCTGTTCTCTGATATCAATGCAACGAACAATGCGTTAATTGCACAGGTAGAGAGTGGAACCGAACATATAAAAATTTACTATCCGAGTGGGCTGAAACCGACTCGCAGCAATGTGTTGGACGAACGGCACGTTGCGGCTATTTCTGGTGGAACTAACTATTATCCATTCTATCCCAGCAATAACACGATTGAACAACTTGATAAGCTGCTGGTTCCCTTTACAGAAGATGAACCTGTTTATCAGGTCAGCCTTCGCATAATGAAGGAGATTCTTTCCCACATTGAATCCGATGACGATTTTAGAGCGACAGCTTTTATCTCTATTCTTGAGATGATGCTGTCTGAAAAGCCTAATGCACAGGGAATGCTGATTGTCCGCAGAAATAGAGATGTTGCTCAAGGAACTGGCGCATTGCTGTCGCCGAATGATTGGGCATTGGGCGGCCAGTATACAGCATCGACTGTGCTGACAATGTATAAGGTTACTGGCAAAAAAGGCTGGGGCGGACAGGAACTGTGGGTTCCCAACATTAAGCTGCCGAACGATTTGATTTATTATGACGTTCAGGAGGACGATTCTTCGACCTGATTTATGGATGATTTAACACCTGAACAGAGAAAGAAAAATATGAGAGCAATCCGAAGCAAGGATACAACAATAGAACTTGCGCTGCGGAAAGCTCTATGGCAGAGAGGCATACGATACCGAAAAAACTATAAAGGCTTAATAGGAAAACCGGATATAGTAATCACAAAATATCGAATTGCCGTGTTTTGTGATTCCGATTTTTGGCATGGATATGACTGGGAAAATAGAAAAGCTCGAATTAAGTCGAATCAAAACTACTGGATACCAAAAATTGAGAGAAACATGAAGCGAGATCGAGAAGTTACAGCAGCTCTTGTTGAGCAAGGCTGGATTGTTCTGCGCTTTTGGGAGCATACTATTCGGAAAGAGTTGGAAGAATGTGTAGATGACATTCAAGAAGCAGTTGATGTGAGAAAAGAACTTTTCAAATAATGAAAAATTGCTAGGTTGCATGGATGAGAGGAGGCCGCTATGAATCAAGACGAACGAAAAAAATTCTGGGATGTACTGCTGACTATGCACGATGCCGCACCGGAACATATTCAGCAGTTACAGAAAACTATTATTATTCCGAACACGTTGTGTAGATTCCGTGCGGTCAATGAGAATAGTTTAGTACAACTCCAAGAAAATAAGCTGTACTTTTCAACTTCTGATTACTATGATGATCCATTCGATACATATTTTTATCTTGACTATGACGCGATTGATCGTCAAATCGAAAGTATTGTTTCTCTATTGAACAACCCTGAAAATAAGGAAAAGGCAACAAAAATTGTTACGTCTTTAGGAATTCCGTCAGAAGATGTCTTGCGGTCATTGGATGCGGCTACCCAAAATCCGATAACGGCAGAAGCTTTTGAAGAGAGCATAAAGAATGTTCGCAGCCAAATTCTAAAAACACTTTACTCCATTTGCTTCTGCGAAGACCCGCTAAATGAAACCCTCTGGCTGAAGTATGCGGATAGTCACCGAGGATTTGTTGTTACATATGATTTTCATAGCGCAGATACTTATTTATGCGGGAAAGATGGTATTTGCAAAAATTGTCCGACCATTCAAACCCCGCCCAATATTTATCCGGTATACTACTCGAACGAGAAATATGATGCGTCTCGATATGCAATCGCTGCTTTGCTAAAAGTCAGTATGGCATCTAGCGGGGTTTCTATTCCGCAAGGGCTGTTAAGGGCAACTGATGCTTCTATGATATGGGAAATTGAAAGAATTTCTCTCCTAAAGAAACCGTGCCACGTTTTTGATGAGGAGTGGCGTATGATTTATTCTCAATGGTGTGCTGCACGGCCTTGCATTAAACTAAAGCCCAAAAGTGTCATCATCGGATACCGTACGCCCCTATACAAAGAACGCCTTATTATTTCGGCCGCAACAGTTGCAGGAATAAAGGATGTTCGTAAAATCCAAATTAACCGAAAAGATGAATTGGAAGCGGTTCCAATTCAAATAAAAAATTGAAATATTGAGCTGAAGTGATTTTTGATATTTCAAATTTGGTTCAATTTATTTTACTCTGCGAATAAAAAGCCCACAGGCTGGTATGTGTGTCCAACCTGTGGGTTTTGCTATACTTAGCAACTAATACAAGCTGATAGCAATAGCATCAGCCGCTTTTCTGATTATCATTCATGATTCTTCTGGCTCGTCCGCGCGTGGTATCCTCAAAGATCTCATCTTCGCTGAAGCGCAACCAGAAAGGGTCTTCCATCAGGCAGGCATTGGTGCGCTTGACGATTTCCCACGCATTGTAGTCTGGCAGGCCCATCATCGCCAAAATCTCTTTGCAGTCCATCCGATTTTGGGGAAAGATGCGCTTTTTGGCCCACACGACTACATCGACCAACGGCACTTTGCGGCTGTTGCCGATAAAGAGGTTCAGAGGCAGGTCATACTGCGGCACCCCCTCATTGGCGCAGAGATACTGCCCATCGTCGCTTAAATGAGCGATTTCCTTTTCATCCATCATCAATTTCAGGTAGGCCATTTCATCACCCCATGGCAGATTTCAGGTAGTGCAGACGGTATTTCAAGTACTGGCGGATCGCGGACGCTCTTTTTTCGCTCAGCAAGGCGAGAATCGGAGAGATTGCCTGAATGATCTCCTGATACAGTTCGTCCAGATCACGCACAGGCAGGACGGGTTCATCCACCAGCTTGATCTGCTGGGCATGGCGACTGCGGAACGGTTTGGCTTTATCGAATTGGTAGCGGAGCTTGGTGTCGGTCAGTTCTTCGTCCGTTGCCCACGCAAGCAGACTGCCGCCGTTATCGTAGATTGGTGGAGCATAATTCGAACTGTTTCGCACAATAACGTCAAAATTATTCTCGTGACGGTCCTCGTTTCCGATAAAGGCATCGAAGGCCAGCATCTGATAAAGCCACGGTTTGCCGTACAGTTCAACAGCGTACTGAAACAGTGCATCCAGTGAGGCAGCCTGCCCGCTGGTGAGAAAATACGCATCGGCCATATCTGCAAAGTGGTAAAGTTGCTCATCATCTGTTGTAAATTTGGGACAGACGCTGACCACATCGCAGGAATAGGTTTGAATGTCAGGAAATAGTCTGGCAGGCATCAGGGAATATTCCACATGAGGAAGCTTCAGCACCTCTGCAATCAGCGATGCCATGACTTCGGAATAAGGCTCATATCCGGCTGTTCCGGCTTCGGTGATGGAGTTTCCCTTGACCATGACAAGCTGGCCATCCACGCGATACCAGCCCTTTGAAAGCATCCCGCGGCTCGTCCGGGTTTCGCGCTTTTCCACTAGCTGAATGTTAGAAGGCATTTCGATTGGGCTCATGGTATCACACTCCTTTGCTTAATTATACCATGTTCGGGCGGATAGACAAGAAAAATTATTGAGATACGATTTTTTGAAGACTGCTCTTTTGTTGTGCTGTCGAATCTTGCATGGCATGGAAATGTGCACTGTTGTTATTGCATGGCTTTTTGAATTTGTTTCAAAATTGTCCTGTCGGCCGGGATCCATTGTACGGAATCCAACTCATCTTTTGTCTGCCAGCGCGCAGCCTCGGCTTCTTTTAGAACGAGTTCACCGGAGACGACTGTACACCAGAAGCAGTCCATGGAAAGATGAAATGCCGGATAATCGTATTCGATGGTGCCGATCTTGTTATGCACTGCAATTTCCGTATCCAGTTCTTCTTCAATCTCTCTTTTCAGCGCCTGCTGTGGCGTTTCACCCGGTTCGATTTTTCCGCCCGGAAATTCCCACTGGCCTTTGTAGTCACCATGGCCGCGGGCGGTAGAATAAATTTTATGTTTTACATGGATGGAGTCGCAGATGACAGCGGCAACAACGCGGACAGTTTTCATGAAACCCTCCTATTAAATTTCTGGAATACCGCATGATAGCAAATAGCGGTAGGTTTCGTCGTAAAGTGCAGGAATGCGACTTTGATCTTCTTGGGAGCCTTCGGGAATGTATATGACCAACCCCTGACGCGCTCTTGTCAAAAGAACCCGATAAGCATTTTTCTGATATTGCTGGCGTTGTTCTATGTTGGTATGGTTCCAGCGAGTTCCACGGAATCGAAAGTAATCAAAATCGCCATTTATATAGCGAAAATCCGCATCCCATGCCACAATGGCGTAATCCACTTCCAAACCCTGCACCTTAAATTCAGATGCGGCCACCTCTAAGTAGTAGGAAGAATCAACATGGTCTTTTCCCTTTAAAAACCAGTTGACATGGTCGATTTGAGTGGGAACCCAAATGCCTGCGCCACGGAGTCGTTTCCCCTCCGAACTTGCCAAGAGACCATATCGTTCGGTGCCGCGGGCATGGGATTTTACCCATAGCTTTGCCGTATCAAAATTTCGTGTTAATACGATGGGATAGGAAGATTGGAGTTCTTGACATAAGTCAGCGGCTTGCTGCGGATGATTGTCAAGAAGTGCTTTTATAAATGCGGAAAGTTTATCACTTCTAAAAGATCGAAGTGATACCCCTAAATGGAGTTCTGGAACAATGGTACAGTCCGAATTTTGGAGGGAATTTCCAATAGAGGCAGTTCCAACATATTCAGAATCTGTCATTTTGTCCGAAATATAAACTTTCCAATTCGGAAAATGTTCTCTCAATGCTAGAAACCAATCTTGAATTCCTGCTTCGCCGGTATAAATTTCCTGACCACCGCCAACGAGGCAGACGATAACGGCCCAATCCTTATGCCGGTCCATAATACGGATAAGAAATTCCGGCTCGGATTGGTTGAAGTCTGTGACGTTTTTCTTCCGTTTCATAAAATTGGATAGACTGGGTGCATCCCACGCACGTTGGGCTTCGTCAAAGATAGCTACTTTTTCTTTGGGAGCAGAAGCAGTTATCATGGCATCGTCTCGAAATTTATGGATAATCTGAATAAAAGTCTTTGCCTCGCGCTCTGCAGTTTTAAGAGGAATGTGATTGCGCTCGGCACGGTCTTTTGACAATGCGGCTTGCAAAACATCTACCAGCGGGCCGTTTCCGGAAAGGAAAACTGCGTGCTCGTCGGTTTCAAACCGATGTCGTGCATTTGCAATGTTCAATCCTGCAAGAGTTTTTCCTGCGCCCGGAACACCGGTAATAAAACAAATCCCCTTTTCATGGAAGCGCTTACAGTGGTCGATGATGCGATTAATAGCCATTGTAGTGGCTGTTAAATTTTGAGCACCAGCATCATTCCGCGAGAGATCATATACAGAATGATTCCGGTACATAGCCTGCGCTGCCTCGATAATGGTGGGCGTTGGGGCATACCGAGCATTCTGCCATGTGGATAATGAGAGAGGTGCATCATGTAGGATGGAAAGTGTAGCGGTGACAGCAGTGGCGATGCTTTCTTGACTACAATGCAAAGGCATGGAAATCTTATCGTGCATCAACTGGATGCTGACGGGCTGAACGGCCCCTTCCGTGGCAACGACAATTGGAATAAGATAACGGTCTTTGCTGGCTTCGTGGAAATACTTAAGGTCAAGCGCGTAATCGGTTACTTGATCATCGGCATTCTTTGTGTATTTGGAACTTCCGACTTTAAATTCAAGTAAAAAGATAATGCCATCTATAATACAAATCGTATCAATGCGATGTCCGATGCGGGGAATCGTATACTCAAAAGAAATTTCCCCTTCTGGATAGTCGGTCAGTTGATTTTGCAGAATTGAAATTTCCTTTAACCATGCATTTTTCTGCTGGTCCGTAGTTTTGAATTCATCGTGAACCATCAGTTCCCCTAAGATCGAAGTTGGATTGGTGGATATAAAATCTTTGATGGTGGAAAAGTAATATTCGCGATTCATAAATTTCCCCCAAATGTATTCAATGGCAGGATGAAAGAGCTTCAAATACAGCTTTTTATCTTCATTATACCATGTTCGGGCGGATAGACAAGAAAAATCATTGATACACGATCTCCCTCACCACCACTTCCTCCGCCTGCGCTTTCAGCCTATTCATGTGCGCCACCCAGAGAAGCTGTGCGCGCTCTTTGTCCGGCGCAGGGAACTTGTCTGCCAAGGCCGCAATCGTGCGTTCTACCTGCTCTGAGGCGGCTCTCTGGACTTCCTGCAAATGCGGCCAGAGCGAACCGTTCAAAAGCATCCGGTTGTACAGTACCGGCCGCTGGGTCTTGAGGTAAGTCAGGCGCATCCGGCCATATTTGCCCAGCGGTTCGGAATCATCGGTCTGCGGCAGGGTGAGCAGGGGCAGCTGATACTCCCCGACCTGGGCGTAATGGATCTCGGTGCGGATGACGTTCGTGCTCTTCATGGAAATTCTCCTTTGCATTTTCAACGTGTGTTATGGCCTTTGTGGAAAACAGCGCTTACTTCTTCCGATTCTGTGCGGTCAGCCAGTTGCCCTGCGCCTGATAGTAGTGCTCCATCGTGGTGGGGGCGTTCAGGATGGTGGTGCGCAGATAGGCCATGATGTTCTTGATGGGCTGGGTGGTGTTGGACATCACATCGAAGATGTACTCAACGTGCTGGCTGGTCAGCTTGTCCAGCCGCAGCCGGATGGCTTTGGTGGTCTGCGGCTGCTTGCCGACGTACTGGGTCTGCCGAGGACAGCAGTACATCTCCACAATGTTGTCCAGCAGTTCCTCCAGCTTGTCGGGGTCGTACCGCTGGGCAAGGGTGTCAATTTCCAGCCGTTCCCGGAACTCCTCCCGCACCTGTGCTTCCGTCTGGTCAAAATCCGCAGATTCGTCCGTCTGCCCTGATAGATTAGTACTTTGTTTATTAGTATTTTGTTTATTAGTATTTTGTTGTGTTGTCTTTTCCAAATTGGGCTCAGCCAAATTTGGAAAATCCAAAAATGGTGAAGAGCAAGGCTTCATGCGGCTTTTCAGACTTTTGGATGCGGACGGGTTCGACGGTTCGCCTTCCTTGCCGGGAACGGCAGGAGCGTCCTCGACAGGCGATTCGTAGACCTGATAATCGTAGTCGATGATCTGCCCTTTGGCATTGCGGACTTTCTGACGGCGGACGTAGCCGTGTTCTTCCAGTTCCAGAACAGCGGTGCGTACACTGTCCAGACCATCCTTGCAACCAACGGTCAGCCCTTTCAGGCTGTAATCCCAATCGTCCGGCAGGGAGAGCATATAGGACAGCAGTCCCTTGGCTTTCAGGGACAGCCTCTTATCCTGCAGATGGTGGTTGCTCATAACGGTGTAGTTGACGTTTTTATTGACGCGGAATGTTGACATGGCGGCTTCCCTTTCAGCCCGGTTTGCGGGCAAAAGAAAACGCAGCATCTCCCGGCTTTCGGGAAACGCTGCGTTCAGACAGGGAAGCCTGCTGTGAGCTGGCACAGCAACGGCAGCACTGTAATATTCTAACGAACATCTAACGGAACTGCACCTGAAATGTAGCTCCTGACGCTCCGTGTGAAAGGAGGATTTTCTAACGGCACTTCGCAAAAAGTGGTTGACTTTTGCCTGTAAATTGCGATGATGGGCCACTTTTGCGAGGCGCAGAAAATGCCGGCAACTGCCAATGACAGCCGAACGAAACCAGTTTCATCCAACCGGTTCAAAGACTCGAAATCTCGTAGAACCGTAAGGTTGCCAGGGTTCAAATCCCTGCTGCTCCGCCAAACCGAATGGACAGATGAATTTTATTCGTCTGTCCATTCTTTTTTGCCGGAACAGCGCCCGCTGCACCCTGTCTTTTTGGGGCTTGGCATCATGCGGATGCATTGCCATAGCCCAGACATTCCAGCATAGCCTGTGCAGAAGAAAGTTTGGAAGCGTAGTCCAGGTGGGCATAGATGTTGGCGGTGGTGGAGAAGTCGCTGTGGCCCAGCCATTCCTGGATCTGCTTCATGGGAACGCCGTTTGCTAGAAGAAGGCTGGCACAACTATGGCGCAGATCATGAAAGCGGATGGGGCGCAGACCGTTTTTCTCCAGCAGCTTCGGGAACTGCTCGGAAACATAATTGGGGCGGAGGATGTTCCCGATCTCGTCCACACACAGATAGCCGAGATAGTCTGGATTGTAGCTGCTGCGGCACAGACGGCGGTAGGTCTCCTGCTGACCTTTCAGCTCCAGCAGACGGTCACGGATGGGCGGCACCAGAGGCAGGGTGCGCAGACTGGATTTGGTTTTTGCACGGTCGGCCTGAACAAGGACTTTTTTGCCGTCAATGGATGCCTGTGTGACGATACGTTTGACCTCCATTGTATTGGCTTCAAAGTCGATGGCATCCCATTTCAGCCCCAGCACCTCGCTGCGGCGCAGGCCATAGAAGGATGCCAAAAGGACCGGTATCTCCAGTTTGGTTCCATATGCCGCCTCGGTCAGGGCGTGGATCTCTTCGGCAGTGTAGTAGCTGCCTTTGAAATCGTCCTTTTTCGGACGTTCGACCTTATCTGCCGGGTTTGAGGGGATCAGGTCGATCTTGACCGCATACTTCAAAGCTTTGTGGATATTTGCGTGATAGTGGATCACGGTGTTTGGCTTGACCCGCTCCAGCTGCTTGGCGTAGAAATCCTGTAGATCGGTGGCTTTCAGCTCTACCAGCTTGATGCTGTGTTTGCGGAAATAGGGAACGATAATGTGCTCTACCATTCCCTGATAGCTTGCGTAGGTCGTGAGCTGGATCGTGCTTTTCGTGACTTCCAGCCATTTCAGCATGAAGTCGGCAAAAAGAATGTCCTCGTCTAAACGGATTTCGGCTACAGTGACTGGGGGGATAAAGTTCCTCCGACGTTCCTGCAAAAGAGCCTCGGCTTTCTTTTTGTTTTTCTTGACCGGAAGGCCCGTTGATTCCCACTTGGTCCTTCGCTTTCCGGTTTCATCCTTGTAACTCAGAACGATGTAATAGAAGTTGTTTTTTTCTTGCAGATGCCCTGCTACCATGGTGTTTCCTCCTGTTCTTGTGCATCCACTTGAATTTATGGAACTTCTGCTGCTGACACCACCAGTGTATAAAACAGCAGGAGAGAATGCAAGGATGTCACGTCTGCGCTATGTTGTCGGGTGCAAATGCGATCAGATAGGTTAAAAGATGCGCTTTGGGAATGCGGTAGAAGCGCCCGATCCTCAAATGCTGGACTTTTCCGTTCTTCAAAAGTGCATAACCGGTTTTGGTGCTGATCCCCAATATCTCGCACATTTGTTCGATATTCAGGACATCCGGGTAATCCCGAAGCATGATACGGTAGGCATCACACGGATGCAGAGTTTTTTCTGGCAACGGTCGATCCCTCCTGTATTGCATGGGGCGGGCATTCCTGTTCCAGGGCCAGGCTGCATTTTAGGGCATTCTCAATTTGCTGCATTTCCTGGTCAGTGGTCATCCCCATAAAATTGCAGATGCGCTTCTTATCAATGGTGGAGATCTGCTCCAACAGCACGATTGATGGACAGCGGAACGCAGGGTTTTTGTCCACGAGGACATGGGTGGGCTGATTTGGCTTTTTGGAGACCTTTGAGCTCACAGCTGCAACGATCACGGTGGGAGAAAATTTGTTTCCTGTATTATTTTGCAAAACAATAACAGGGCGTTTTCCTCCTTGCTCGGAGCCACTGTGCGGGTCGAGGTCTGCAAAATAGATCTCACCACGGTGGATGTTCAGACTTTTCAGCGGCTTGCCCCCCTTTTTATGTAGGCAAAAGCAGCCCCTATGGGCGGCCTTTGCAGTGAGAAGAACCCCCTAGGACCGGGAAAGTAGCATTACGGCTTGATAGGTAGGTTGCGGCGGCGGCTGGCACCGTTGTAGGTGCGCAGGATCAGCATCATATACTTGTAGCGGACGGTGCCGCTCAGGGATTTTTCATCCCGTACCAGGGTCATGGGGTGGACGGTGTGCAGACGTTTGACCAGACGCTCCGGGTCATACTCTCCCTGATAGAGGGCCACAAAACGCATCATTCCTTGAAGGATACCGGAGCGGAGAGAATCCGGGTCTCCCTCCCATCCTCTTGCCAGCATGGTCAGAGCTTCTTTGTAGAGGTCTGCGCCATAGGTCTTGTACTCCTTGAAGGCGGTGCGGATGCAGATGATCTTCCATGGGGCACGGTAGCTGTCCAGACCCAGCTGCAAGCCGGTGCTTTCGGTGGCGTTCAGGAAGGCGATAGCTTCGGCGTCCTTGCCAAACAGAGCCGCACGCAGCTTTGCGCCGGCGGTCAGAGGTGCGGAAACGCCGGTCTGCCTGGAAAAGAGGATGGCTTCTTCCTCCTGCGTCAGCCCGTAGTACACCTTGCAGATGATGGGGAGGTCTGCACCTCCATTCATGGCTTTGCGGGTCATGAGGGTGTGCTGCCCATCAAAAACGTAGTAGTGACCATCCCGGTAGCTGACCTTGGGAGGGTTGGCGATCCATTCGGTGAACTCTGCGGACATCCGCTCAATGTTCGGGATGCTCAGTTCCCGCTGGTATTCGGCAGGGATCTCCAGATAGGCGCTGTTGAGGACCTTCTCCTCATACGGCCGCTGCGCAAAGAGCGCTTCAATAACGGCTTCATCGGTGATCTCAGGCATGGTGCGGAGGCAGTTCAAATGGCTCATATCGTATCCTCCAATCTTTGCAGATAGTCTTTGACCTTCTGGATCGTTCTCTTTACCACAGCACGATTGCCTGCATCGGTCAGAAGGTCGGGATAGTCCCGAAAAACACTCTCCCAGCGTCGGATCATACTATTGACGGCACCGGATACTTCACAGAGCATGGCCGCTCCGTCCGCAAGCTGTTTGGCATGGTAGCGCCCATTTGCGATCTCAAGAATCTGCTGGCGGTCAGCTTTCAACGATTCTCCGGCTTTTGGTGGAAAAGTCGGCTCGGATGGAGTTGGAGCGGACGTTGCATCTTCATCGGATGTACCGGCATCGGACAGCGGTGTAGTTGTGGCTGGAGGAGATTTCTGTTTTTGTGACAGCGGCTCTTTGGCTTTGCAGATTGCAGCGACCAGCGCCGCACGGTCTTCCGGAGGGGCACGGGCAACGGATGCGATCTCAGAGGCGGTAGGTTTGACCTCGCCGGAAAGCACTTTTTTCCGTGTGCCAGGAACGGCTTCTTCGGCGGCGTCTACACCTTTGGAAAACTGTTCTGCACGAAGTACTGTGTTCTTGCTAATGCCGTTTTCAGCGGCAATTTTTTTACAAGTTGTTCGGCTGTTACCCAAATCCCCATTTTGGGAATTTGGGCTAAATGTGCCGTTTGAACTACGGCTGTTTCCGTGATCTCCCCCTAGCTTCATTTTCTCAGCCTCATACTGTTTTCCGATAAGGTACTTCTTTTGTTCCGGGGTGAGGTTGCGCCGCCCCAGCTGATTCTTGCAGATCCAGATGATCGCTTCATAGCGGCTGGCGAACTCTTTCTCGTGGATGGTAAAAGGGATCTCTGGGTGCTTCTTGGCGATCGTGTAACGGTTGTGCCCATCTACGATCAGGCCCTCCCATACAATGATAGGGTTGAGGATGCGTCCATCCCGTAGAATGTTTGCTTCCAGCTGGTTCAGTTCTTCAAATGTAAGGGGTGGGATCTTGCTCTGAAATTCCGGGTCGGTCTTAAGCACATTCGGATTCATCGTCAAAGCGTCCTTTCTTAAAGGAGGTGGCTTTCGGGCTGGTGGGCTGGATGTAGTAGTCGTAGCCGAAGTTGGTCTGGCAGTAGGTGCAAGGCTCTTTGGTGAATTGCCAGGGATCGGCACGGCGGACACGGATGCCGCGGGTGTTCCGAAATGCATTCAGGCAGCGGGGGCAGAGGGTGGTCAGGGTCGATTCATCGGTGAAAGTACGGCTCATAGAAAACACCTCCGTGTCGTTGAGATGAATGTTCGATATGGAAAAGCCCACGGCCCGGATTCAGGAGAATCACGGTGGTGGGCTTTGAAAGATTTGCGTTAAGTTCCCACCCTATTTGTCCTCGACGCCCGGTGGGGTTGGAATGCACTCTGGTTCCCGGAGTTTCACCGGTCTCATTGGCGTTTCAGCCACCCCGCCTTCTTTATGGCCGGGCCGCGAGTTACGGAAGTTTCATTGTTTTGTCCAGAGGAATGATATTCAGTTTTCAAGGTACGGCTCCCAGTTTGGGGCTTTGCCCTGTCTGGGGAATGCCCTGGCTGTGAATGTATGATACCGCAGAATTTTTCCCGTCGGAACTCTCTTGCAGGGAGCCTTTGGTTCCCTCTAAGAGAACCTTGTTACAGTTCTTTCTTTATGCGTTCTAAAATTTCGATCGCAGCGTTCAGTTCGGAGGCAGCCTTGCTGGTGCTTTGTGTTTTTCCCAAAAGGAGATAGTCCAGTGATACATCAAAAAATGCAGAGATCTCGATAACAAGATCAATAGAAAACAGCCTTCTGGCGTGCTCCAGCGCTTTTACATGATTCAGGCTGATATTGAGCTGCTCAGCAAGCTGCATTTGTGTGAGGTTTTTGCTTTCGCGCAAAGCTTTCATTCTCTTTCCGCATTCCACAGGATCAAAGCGCATGGGTTTACCCTCCAGATCTTGACGTGTGAATGAACGTGCAAAATCTGGCGCTCAGGGATATCGGGCGATGTACGTCTCCCAGCCTCGGCGCATACGTCACTCCCAAAGGGGCGACGGAAGCAGATCCCGAAACGCAAAAAAGACCGGCAGACAGCCGCAATTTCTCTAAAGAAATCGCTTCCGTCTGCCGGTCTCGTCCGGCCTATAGCCGGTCCAGTCCTATCTGACAAACTCTTGACTCCTGAATTCCGTCCCTGAGGGCTAAACCCAATCCGACGCAGATACAATATGTCTCATGCAATATTCAGTTTGAATGGGTCTCAGGCAAACTCCTCAAAATAGAGGGATGCCCTTGTGACGGATATTTTGTTCTTTTCCATCTGGATGACCCAGTGCCGGTTGCACTTGGAACATTTTTGCAAACCGGTGACGATGATCTTTCCACACATGAGGCGGGTGCCGCATCGGGGACAGGTAGAAATGTACAGCTCGGATCGAAAATCGTTCTGCATAAGGACCTCCTTTTCATGTGAGAAAGATCTGCGGTGAAAATAATAAAAAAGACCGCAAACGACTCTTCTGTATATTCCAAATAGGGATATGGGAAGCTTCGTTTGAGGTCTTTGTGTCCATTATTTTACTTGTTGGGTTCTTTGGGAGGAGTTTCATGATCCGGCTGGGGATAGTTACAAACGGGACGCTCGGGCTGATATACGCCTCCCATGCAAGAAGGAGGCCAGCCAAATCGCTCGAGAACAATGGCGCGGTTCAGGATTTCCTTTCCGATGTTATTCAACAGCTTCATACAAAAAACCTCCATGCTTCTGTTTAATTTTCTCGGCCACTATAAGCAGTATACTGACTAGTATGCCATTAAAACTAAAAATCAGTACCTGAGGGAACCCAAGCTGGACAGAAATGACTTGTATGATTGTAATACAGACAAGTGTGAAATTCTTTTTTTTCCGGTTTGAAGATATGATTTCTTGTTCAAAGTGTAGTTGCGGCGGATAAATAGGGTTGGTTCTAAATGCAGCTAGAATCAATAGAATATCAAGTGTCCACATGGTGAGCGAATTTATGCGCATCAGAACAGGGGCGAATATATAAAGAACAATGAAGGTTGTTACTGTTGTCAGCAGAATACACATCCAATTATAAGGAGCATGCCATCCACCCATTCGCCGACGCAAAAAATACATTGTTGCCATAAAAACAAGCGTGTTGAAATATTGATTGGAAATAATGCAACAAATCGACAGGATCAGAAGAAAACAGAATTGAAGAAGTTTTTTTTCAACTACATAAAGACACCAGGTGTAATTGTTTTCTTCGACCCAATTGTGCCGGAAAAACCATTCGGTCAATCGGCGGGAAATGCTATGAAGCATCTGTTTTATACCTCTCTTTGGACAGTATATAACACATTTTTAGAACTATATGTAGATTTTGCAGTGAGATTGGCTATTTTTGCAGTGAAATCGGTATACGCTTATGAAAGAGTTTCAGGAATTTGGGCAGAGAAGCAAAATAGGCTCGAATCTTCTTTATAGGCTATGGCAAAAACGGCCTTATAACGATTTAGAATTGCAGCAACATTCTTCAATCCGTAGCCGTGTTCTTCGGATCGTTTGGAAGGCAGCACAACTTGATTGTCTAAAACTTTTACAGGAAATGCGGTCGTATTTTCAATATAAAGAAAACTGCTCTCTTCTTCTACTTTCATCACAAGGGTTATTTTTTTACTTTTATCATCTGTGATCTTCTCACAAGCTTCAATGGCGTTGTCAACCAAATTAGAGAGGACAACAACAAGATGCTCATCTTTCAGTCCAAAACAGGTGAGATCATCCAATTGAAATAAGAAGTGAACCCCTTTTGACTGCGCGATATGGTATTTCTGACTCAAAAGCACATCTACAACCAGCCTGCCCGTCTTAACGATCAGTGAAGTGCTCATACTATCTTTCATGACCGTTTGAATATAGGGCAACAATTCGCCATGAGGAGCTTCGCATTCTGCCAAGCCGTAAATGATGCTGAGTTGATTTTGAAAATCATGGGTCATTTTTCGCTGGTTCTTATAGGCGGTTGCCCAAGCTTCAACAATATCGTTTTGATATTTGATGTTTTGTGTCAAAACTGTATTATCTTGGATAAGCTGCTGTTCTCGATCCAAATAATTTAGCGTAACAAATGCAAAAGCATTCATTATAAACAAAGCAATTGTGCAGAATAAGATTTCTCTTGCAGCAAAAGGAACGATCCAATATAAATGCCACAAGAAAACGGAAATAAACATAGAGACAATGGGCAAAACAAAAATTTTCAACCAGTGTTTCCATGTGGTGTGATGAAAATAAAATCGCTGTTTTACAGCTGATTTGAAAATCGTAAATAGCAATATTTCAAAGATCTTTGCAATATAACAAATCAGATAGTATCCATATGGGTCACGATACAATTCTTGCATGGTGATATTTTTCAGAATTGTAATGGCCATAAAAAAGAAATTGTCGGCAATGTTTATAAATGATGAAAACAAAACTGAAATTGCGATACATTTTATCGAAGGAACACGGTATATTACAACGAGCCAAAGCGAGTCAACACAAGTGAGAAGCACCAGCTTAAAAAGCACATTTGACTCTGAAATCGCCAGGCAAATAAAGTTCAGACCCGTCAACACAACGGTAGAGAGTATAAATTTACTTGAGGTGATCTTTTTCTGAAAGAAAGCGCCGGAAAAAACCATAAAAGCTAAAACTTCGATAAATACTACAAAATAGTTTAAGAGGAGGGATAGTTCATAACTCATAAGCGGCGGCCTTTCCACATAAGATACTCTGCACAGATTGCTTTGTAATCTTTTTCAGAGACCTTTAAGATCTCGCCATTTCGTAATTGCGCTGTATATCCTGAAATTTTGCTGATATAAGACATATTAACGAGAAAACTTTTTTGCAGGCGAATAAAGCCTTTTCCAGACAACCGTTCGGTATAATCGTTCATTTTTCCACGGCACTCTAATACAGGGGAAGCAGCTTCTGTTGTGTGTAATAAAACACGACGATAGGGAGTACCCTCAACGTATAAAATGTCTCGTAAGGGAATTTCAATCTGAAGGTTTTTTGAGTCAACCACGATCGTTTCCTTGCCGTCCAAGAGTTTGTCTTGAATCGCATCCAGACAGGAGTCAAGCTCTTCTATATAGTTTTCTTTCAAAATATAACGGAAAGCACTAACTTTATATCCACTGGGGGCAAATTGCAAAAAGGCCGTTATAAATACCAATATAAGGTCAGGGTAGTGCTGACGGATTTGAGAGGCAACCTCCAGGCCGTTCATCTCTGGCATATCAATATCCAAAAATACAGCGTGCAGAGTGCCAAGATTAGAATTTAGCAGATCTTGCGGATGGGAGAAAATATGGCAGTTCAAAGCCCAATCTCGTTTTGCAAACCCCATACTGATTTTCTGATATAATTGATCAGAGAATCGCAGATCATTATCAAGAATAGCAATTCTCATAAGCGACACGCACCTTTCGACTTGCCTTTTTCTTTTTACCATACAGCTATTTGCCTCACTCTGTCAATGATTTTTTAAGATGTGCTTATCTTTAGCACAATTAAAGCTTGGATTTATGCTAAAGTCAAGAAAAGTTCTGATGATTAGCATAAAATGAGGCGTGCCTATGAAAATCTATGATTTTAATGGCAAGAAAAATATTAGCGGAGAACGCATTCGAGAAGCTCGAATCAAGATGCATCTATCACAGAAAGCGTTGGCTGTACGGTTAAAGCTGGAAGGAGTGGAATTAGAAAGAGACTGTATCAGTAGAATTGAGATCGGCACTCGCTTTGTTGCTGATTATGAGATAAAGATGATAGCAAAGACGTTGAATGTTTCCGTTTTGTGGCTCTTAGGGATCGAGTGACCTTGGTGAATGAACCAAGGTCACTTTTGTTATATATGCGTTGATTTACCAGAAGTGGCGCAGCAAGAAGCCGCGTTTTTGGGGATCTTTTTTTGTGTAGAGGAGGCCACAGCTGCCACAATTCCCTTTTTCACTGCACAAAAGCCTGTTTGTACTGAAAAATGCCAAATTCATCTCTCAACAGTGCTAATATAAAGACGACCAAAGCGCTGGAATAAGGGCTGCCAGACAAAAGTTGTTCACAGGAGGGATTAAAATGCACCTAAAGGAATCTGCCTACAACTTCATTTATGATGACCTGGGCAAAGATCAGATTGTATTTTACAACTCACGCACTGGTGCACTGGCAGTAGTGCATGAAGATCAGTATAAGCAGTATAAGGGGTTTCAGGAGAAAGGAAAAGAAATTGAGGATGCGGAGTTCCTCAAGAATCTTTTGAAATGCGGATATCTGCTTCCAGCAGAAGTGGACGAGAAGTTCCTAATCAAAACCAATATGATGCAGGGGCGGTATAACAAGAATTTGCTATCCTTAACTATTGCACCTACGATGGCGTGTAATTTCAGATGCATTTATTGTTTTGAGAAAGGGCATTATGGCAATTCCCTGATGGATGGGGAAACACAAATTGCATTGATGAACTTTATCAAATCCCACTTGGATGGAGTGAAAAACATTAATGTTACTTGGTTTGGTGGAGAACCTCTTTTGGGAATGTCTGTCATCGAAAGCCTGTCCGAACAGATTATAGCTTTGTGTGAAGAGAAAGAGCTTCAATACCAAGCGGGAATTATTACAAATGGGTATCTTTTGACGCCGGAAAATGCAGAAAAGCTGAAAAAATATAATGTACGATATGCACAAGTTACTGTGGATGGACCAAAAGAAATTCATAATGAACGGCGTCCAACGGTTAATGGACAGGGAACATACGATGTTATTATGAATAATCTAAAAAGTATCTGTGGTATCTTACATGTGCATCTAAGAATCAACGTCGATATTAAAAATATCGAATTAGCCAACGAGGTAGTATCTCATTTGAAGCAAGAAAACATGTTGGAATACATCCACCCCTATCTCGGGCTGGTTATTCCATACAATGGAACGTATGAGGCTGATAAATGTCTTACAAATGAACTCTATTCAAAATACAACTTGTATTTTATGAAGAAAAACAATATTCCGTTTCAAACAACATATCCGAGACCTCGTGGCAATCACTGCGTTTCTGATTTCTATAACGGGTGGGTCGTTGATGAAAAAGGATATTTGTATAAGTGCTGGAACGATATTGGTGAGATTTCAAAAGCAGTCGGGAATATCAACTTTGGAGAAAATAGTCTGCAAAGCACAAAATTGATTTCCGAATATTCATCTTGCGATTTCTTTGAAGATCCCAAGTGCAAAGAATGCAAGCTGTTGCCGGTGTGTATGGGAGGCTGCCCCCATAGTCGTGTGGAAGGTAAAACAATTTGTCATCAATTGAATTTTCGCATGAAGGACTACCTTATTGAATATACACGAACCCTTGTTTCCACAACATAATGTCTGAACAAAGCTCAAATATTAAAGGGAGGTAATAATATGCCTGTATCGCGATTCTTGATTCCCTTGGTTTCTACTGTTTGGATCTTTAGTGTGATGGGGGGGATGGGAATGCATGTATTGGCAGAGCAACCCACAGAAGTACAGGCGGTAAGGCGACAGTTTTCAACATTGGAGGAAGTGACCGCTGTCCAAGTCCAGGAGGAGGGGTCGACGGTCCGCTTCCTACCGGGGGAGGGAGAGGAAGTCTGCGTCCGCTATGCGGATACGACAGCGGAAGCACTGTACGAGATTCAGGTCGAGAACGGCACCCTGGTCGTCCAAAAATTAAAAGCCCCACCCCCGAAAGTTGTCACCATCAACGGAACGATTATGCAGTTTGAGGTGGACAGCGCCTATGACCTGGAGATTGTCCTGCCCCAGCGTCAGTATAAGTCGATCGTTGTAGAAAATCCGTCCGGAGGCAATGTAGAGATGGATTCTATTACAGCCAAGGAAATCTGCACTGAGTTAAAAAATGGATCTTCGGTGTTTTCAAAAACACAGTCTGACAGAATAAAATCAGAAATTGAAAACGGCTCCGTAGTGTTCGAACATCCAACTTCCTCTCAATACGATTGCACGGTGAAGAACGGAGAGATCAAGGGAGATGTTGTAGGCAGGTATGAGGATTACACGGTAAAGGCTAGGGTCAAAAATGGTTCTTGTATGTTGAAATCTCGCTTGGATGCTGCGAATCAACACGCAATGAATCTCTACGTGGAGAATGGTCGAATCGAAGTCCATTTTAAAAATTAATGATGGATGAGAATAGCATCGGTAGATGCATGCTAATATTGATGTTATCTCTAATATTATAATCGAAAGGAGAACAGTATGAACATTTTAATTCCTCCCATTGTTAACATGCCGAGAGTATGCGATGAATGTCCTGAGGATTTGTGTCTCATTGGATACACACCGCCTTGCCCGAGTCAGTGTTACGATTTTGATTTTACGTGCGAGCCGATTTACAATTCGTATGAGTGTTCAGGCACATTTACCATGAGCTGACACAATTATATGAGCAAGGGCATTGTGATTCTTTTGGGAATTCTCTCCATAGGGTTGCAATGCTCTTGCTTTTTATGATATTGATTGGTGATAAAAATGTTTTGCTTTTTAATGAGTAAAATCAAGGAGGTTAGGCGAGAAGCGATTGCCTATCTTTCAATCACATTGTTTTTATGGCTTATTGGAATATTGACTCCATACATATCTGGACTTTATATTGATTTTCTGATTACAGAGATATCTTTTAAATTGCTTATTTGGTTTGTCGTAGTTATCGCTGTTATTGGAAGTCTGCAAATGTTCTGTCGATATTTTATGTCGGTGGCATCAACAAAATTCAATCAGAAGCTAGTTGCAAGTATCAGTAGTAATATCTATCAAAAAATTTTTAACTCAAGATACAGCGAGTATACGAATGTTGATAATGCTTATTATATAGATCAAATCAACAAAGATACTTCTACACTTGTAACTTTTTTCTCTGCCAACATACTAAGCTTTTTCTTTCAAATTGCGACAATTATTATTAGTGCTATAATTGTGCTAAGAGCAGATAAATTGCTTTGTATGATTGTTTTCTCTGTGATACCGGTATATATTATTACATTTCTCTGGAATCAGAAGGGATTGTATATCTCTCGGAGGATACAAAAAGAAAAATCGAATGAGTTTTTTTCACGCTGTTCAGAACAGATTAATAAGTTTGAATATATTAAAAGAAACACCTTGAATATTGAGATGAAAAGTCGATTTCAAGAAGCTTTTGATAAAATGATGGGATCATCGATACATGCAATCAAAGTAAGCTACGTATTTACAAATTTAAATCAATTTGTAGTTTTATTGATTTATGTGTGCATTGTCGGGATTGGCGGCTACAAAGTAAGTACAGGTAGTCTTAGTGTTGGTTTCTTTTCCATAATAAACACGTATTTCAATATGATTATCAGCTCAATTTCATACTTTATTGGATTGGCTGGAAGTTATCAGGATGCCAAAATATCTTTTCAACGTATTGAAAAGATTTTGAAATCACCCGACGAGGAAAAAGGGGAACAGGGGATCGATTCGATTCAAAAAGTTGAATGCAAAGACTTTTCTCTCCGGCATGGAAGCCATATGCTCTTGGATCATTGCAGCATTACATTTTATCGAGGAAGAATTTATGGTCTGTACGGCCAGAATGGAACTGGCAAGACAACTTTTTTGAACGCCCTTATCGGTCTTTTTTCGGGAGAAACGTCTGGAATCGTTTCCTATAACGGAATTGCGATCGATCGGCTCAATATGCCATTGCTCCGGCGGCAGAAAATTTCCTATGTCGAACAAACTCCAGTCATGTTGAATATGCCGGTCAAGGCATTTTTGAATTTTGGAATTGAGCAAAGCCAATCTGTCGCAGAGACACAAAAAATGCTCATAGAAATGCTGGAAATAGACGGTCTTCTGACAAAAGATATCAATGAAAACGGAAGCAATCTCTCAGGGGGAGAAAAACAAAAGCTGTCGATTGTAAGAGCATTAAGTAAAGAAAGCTTTCTGATCCTGTTGGATGAGCCGACTTCTGCTCTTGACAAGGATAGCATTGAAAAGCTGATGACGCTGCTCAAACAAAGGAAAACGCAAGCGATCATTTTATTGGTTTCACATGATCAGAAGGTATTGGAACAATGCGATGAGGTAATCGATATTTCCGATCTTCGAGGCAACTAGAGGAAAACGAGGTAGACCAATTAAGCAAAGTCAATAGCACAGGTAGCCAATAAGAACGAAATCGAACGGTTTGAGTTCAGTATTCATCGCTTATAGCCCTGCCATCGCTTACACCAAGTAAAGAATAAGGGCAGTGAAAGATGCCAAATTCAAATTTTTCGCATACCCAATAAGGCCCTGTGTTTGTTTCAGGGCTTGAATCCCTCAAAACTTCAGGCTGCTTTTACAAATCCCTGTTCAACAGCATGCTGCTCTGGCGTTTTCAGTTCGAAGGGCTTCTGGTCACGCAAGACTGCAAAGATTATAAAGACCAGTTTGTGCATTGACGCTGCTTGAGCAACCTTTGCCGGTTTGTTTTTACATTTCTTTTCATAATAACTGAGCAGTACGGGGTTCGCTGCAGAGTCCTTTCCGCGCTTACAAATCGAATTAACTATTCCCATGTGAAGTGCAGCTCTTGCATAGGAAGAGCCACGTTTTGAGAGTTTGTTCTTTGTTCCTCTGAATGATCCGGATTGCCGCTCTGTTGGGTCTAAACCAAAATATGCTGCAAGCTGTTTCGGCTTCTTGAACAACGAGATATCTCCGATTTCTCCTAGTAAAAGGGCTGCCGAATGACTACCAATACCAGGGATGCTTTGCAGTAAAGAAACGTTGTTTCGCATTTCTTTTATCTGAGCCAGCAAATTATCTATTGCGGTTTCTATTTGAAGCACACTTTCGGACAATGTACGAAGCATTTGAATGGTACACACAATGAGTGTTTCATCGGCACATGAATGAATCCCCAATGTCTGCGCTTTTTGTGCTGCGGAGATTAGCAATCCAGCTTTCTTTTTAGCAAAACTATAACCAGACTTACTTGCAGCAGCAATCACTTCAACCAGTTCTGATTCTTCCTCTACAAGCAAAATGGTCGGCGTTGGAAAACGTACAAGCACAGCGCAGGAAGTGACGCCTCCCACATCGGAAAAGACCTTATCATAGCCTGGAAAGGTCTGATCCAAAAGGGCTGTTAATCGGTTTTTATAACTCGAAACGTCGTTCAACAATTCCGCACGATGTCTGCAGAGCTGGCGTAGCGCACGCGTTGCCGTTTGAGGAATTTGGGAAGGACGCAATGTCTTTGTTCGATACATCATTGCCAGTTTGAAGGCATCCACACGATCGGTTTTCCTCTTTCTGATAGAGAAGTCCTTCATCGAATTGCTTTGAAGTGGATTCACCACGATCACGTCATATCCATGCTCTGAGAAAAATTGAAAGAGGATCAAATGGTAGTGTGAGGTGGACTCCATCACAATAACAGGCTTACTGAAAAAAAGCCGCTCAGCCTTTTGGAGTAGGGCGTTTGCTCGATTTATCGATGTTTCGTCGTGATAAATCTTTTCTTGCGCAAAGATTTTGTTGTCTGGCGACAAAATGCACATATCACTGAATCGTTTGCTGACATCAATTCCAGCTACCGGACAATAACTCATATACACCTCTCCTTTCAGGGCAGTTTCGCTTCTTCGCAAAAGTAACAGGCGCGTTGTTGACACGGGTAACGGTTGTGCCGACCCAACCAATCAAAACATTGAATCTTTTACGAAGCGAACGGACGGTCTACGCTGTTAGTAATTCCTGAATGGAAACCAAGCAAGCAGTTTTGCCACTTTCAGCCCCAGTTAGTACTTCAATATTACTATGTTTTGGAAATCGGCACAACCATATAACCGTCTTTGATGAAACTATTTTTGTTTCATCGATGACATTGTACCTGCAAGCAATGTCTTTGTATATACAAAGACATTGCTTGCAAGAGCTTGTTGGGCGCAGCCCAAACCCGGCGTTCTGCATCCGCTGGATGCAGGCTGCGCATTGTGCCAAATGCTTCTATAGCAAAAAAGAACACCGAGGACTCTCCCCAAAATGGGAAGAATCCTCGGCGTTCTCTGTTTATCGGGTCTGCGCTTTTTCCTTGGTGGCCTTTTCTTCTGCGAAGAACATCTCTACATTCTTCTGCGCTTTCATCAGTTCCTGCATCTCGTCCCGCGCCTTTCGGTAGGCTGGATAAGCGGCTTTCTTCTGAGAAAGCAGTGTAGAGTATTCCGTGTTCAGCTCTTTTACCTTTGGCAGCTTTTTAAGTCCGGCGTCGTCAAAAGCGACTTTTGCCGCCCGGTGCAGTGTGATCTGCTCCCGGTGTTCTTCCAGAAACCGCTTGCCGTATCCAGCCTTACGATAGGCATCATACACAGGTCGTGTCTTGGCATAGTTGATGATATGCGCCCGCAGGACGGCAATCTCTGCCATGCGCTGCTCTGCGGCCTTGATGGAATCGCCTAGTTCATGGTATCGAGCAGTTGCCGCGTTCACTCTTTCCTGCATTTCCTCGATACTGCCGATTTTATTTTCCTGCAAGAAGATCAGGGTCTTGGACATCTCTTTAAAATTGTAGCGTTTCGCCCACCGTGCATAGCCTTCGTTTTTGCCCTCGGAGAGTTTTGCCTGAATATCCACTAACAGGTGGAACGGCTGTTCTTTCGGCGACTGTTTCTGATGCGGGCAGTGTTCTGCTTCTCCAGCAATGACCGCCTTGATTTCATCTTCGCTGTATAGACAATGTTTTCGAGGCTGGCAGCAACGCTGTCGGCGTTATAGCCGAGAACACTGTATCGTAGAGCGGTATCTGCCAGGTAGAACTTTTCCTGCGTTTTCAAGATTTCCCTGCCGCGCAGATCATAGCGGGAACAGCGATGCAGCAAATAGGCATTTTCCAGCTTTTCGAGATAGCTGTAAACGGTTTCATTGTCAATGGCACGACGCTCGGATTTCAGGTAATCCGCAATCGACTTGGCAGAAAACGTGTTGCCGACATTTTGAAACGTGTATTTGACGATGCGCTCCAGCTGGTCGATTTTCTTGACTTGATTCCGACGGACAATATCAGAGAAAATAGTGGAATTATAAATGTCCCGGACGATCGTATAAACTTCGTCCTGCGAATATGCCTGCAAGTGTGTGGCGGGAAAACCGCCCAGACGAACATAGTTGGCAAGCTCAGCTTTCGGATTGCTGAGTGTGGCGTATTGCTGTTTGAATGTCAGATATTCGCTGAAAGACAACGTATAGATGCGGAAAGCAACATATCGTCCCGTGAGGTAGGTTGAAATTTCCGAGGACATCATATGGGAGTTGGAGCCAGTAACATACAAGTCAACATCAAAGTCAGAGGCCAGTGAATTGACGACCTTTTCCCAACCTTTGATTTCCTGTACTTCGTCAAGAAAAAGATAGGTCTTGCCATTCGGGGAGAGCTGCGCTTTGAGCTGTGCATACATCTGTTTCGCCGTCATATCCGCATACTCCATCGAATCATAACGACAGTTGACAATGCGTTCAGCGGGAATGCTCCGCTCAGTTTTCAATTTTTCCATAATCATTTTCAAGATCGTGGATTTTCCGCAGCGACGCACACCAGTCAGGATTTTTACAAAGGGGGTATCGGTGTATGCCATAATCTGGTTTACATATAAAGGTCTGTCAATCATCGGAATCGCCTCCTATCTAGGATAGTTTACCGCAAACTCAATACGAAATCAATAAGTTTTGCGGTTATAAATCGCAAAACTTATAAAATCAATGCGTGAATACGGGCAATATGCGAAAACTTTGCCCATCACAGTTCTGCAATCCAACCGCTGAACCATTCCACGGCTTCCACAATAACCGTTCCGGCAGTGATGAGCAGGAAACAACCGAACTCTGCTGCCAACAGGATCAAGAACTGCGTCCACTCCCGGCAGTACAGCGTATAAAGTCCACAGCCGAAAATATACATCATCGGCAGTGCAAGGATGAAAGCAGACAGATTCAGCGTCCACCGCAGCATCAAAGCCAGAAACGCACTCACCAGCACAAGAGGGAGTAGAAGAACTTTTACCATGAACCTCATTATTGACACCGCCTTTCTGTGTTCAGTATATAGAAGATTCTGCGCACCGTCAACGATGCCAGACAGTATGTACCCCACAGCTGGAGCCGTGGGGCAAGGTCAGAGGTCAGCCAGCCGGGAAAGAATCTGCTTGCCAATGGAGATCAACTCATCGAACCGGGTGCGCAAGTCCTCCAGATCGGCGGCCGGGTGCGCAAGTCCTCCAGATCGGCGGCCGGGTGCGCAAGTCCTCCAGATCGG
>ENA-OWPL01000334-OWPL01000334.1-human-gut-metagenome-genome-assembly--contig:-NODE-334-length-34058-cov-24.960798_pt1 | contig 34058 bp, 24 predicted proteins | sample MGYA00248263_ERZ651844 | MGnify/ENA primary metagenome ERZ651844 (study PRJEB26924, sample SAMEA4378256) | human gut metagenome | biome: human gut; feature: human-associated habitat; material: faeces...
AAACGTCAACGATCATACCGCCCTTAGTGCGGCACTTGATGTAACCCTGGATAACCTCCTCGTTGTCGAGAGCTGCGTTAACACGCTCCCAAGACTTGCTCAAGCGAGCCTTCTTGTGAGAGAGTACCAACTGGCCCTTAACATCTTCCTGGTTCTCAACATAAACCTCAACCTTGTCACCTACCTTCAAATCTGGGTTGTAACGGAACTCAGAAGCTGGGATGATACCATCGCTCTTGTAGCCGATGTTTACGATAACCTCTTTCTTATCTACAGAGATTACGGTACCTTCTACCACCTGGTGCTCGGTAACCTTGTTAAGGGTTTCGTCATAGGCCTTCTCGAGGTCCTCTTTGCTGACGTTTGCGCTTGTGCCATTCTCAAACTCGTCCCAATTGAAGTCGTCCAATGGCTTTACGTTCTTTAAATCTGACATAAAATTAAATAAAAAATTAAAATTAATAAAGTTAGACTTTATGTGAAATTATATAAATCGGGCGCAAAATTAGTCATTTTTCTCCGTTCCACCTAATTTGCGTGCCTATGGAGGTGAATGTTTATTGATTTTTAACTAAATTTGCTTATTTTCCTGTCTTTGAGAACCTTTACACCTTATTTATATATATAGTGATATTCTGTTAATAAATTCCCCGAATCGCGTGATATTCCTGATTCTCAGCACCCTCCAACCCAAAGTTTGTCTCCCGAAAAATTCGCCGTTTGGGTATTTTTTGCTAACTTTGCAGCTTGAAATGACTAAACGTTGAGATTTTGTATCAGAAAAGATTAGAAAACAATGATATCAGTTGAAGGATTGAAAGTGGAATTTGGCGTGAAGCCGCTCTTCCACGACGTGAGTTTCGTGATCAACGACCGTGACCGCATCGCCCTCGTGGGCAAGAACGGTGCCGGCAAATCTACCATGCTCAAGATTCTCTGCGGATTGCAGAAGCCAACGGCTGGCGTGGTGGCGATTCCCAACGAGACCACGCTGGGCTACTTGCCACAGGTGATGAAGCTACAGGATGACACGACCGTGAAGGAGGAGACTCGCAAGGCTTTCTCCCACAATACGGAGATGAAAGCCAAGCTCGACAAGCTGCAGCAGGAGATGGCTGAACGCACTGACTATGAGAGCGATGACTACGCTCAGTTAGTGGAAAAGTTTACCCAGGAGCACGAGCACTATATGATGATGGGTGGCGAGAATTATGAGGCTGAGATTGAGCGCACGCTCACTGGTCTTGGCTTCACCCGCGACGACTTCGAGCGTCCTACCAAGGAGTTCTCCGGTGGATGGCGTATGCGTATCGAGTTGGCGAAAATCTTGCTTCGGAAGCCTGATGTACTCTTGCTCGATGAGCCTACCAACCACCTCGACATCGAGAGTATCCAGTGGCTGGAGCAGTTTCTCGCCCAGAGCGCCAAGGCGGTGGTCTTGGTGAGCCACGACCGTGCCTTTATTAATAATGTAACCAATCGTACCCTTGAAATCACTTGCGGCAGGGTGGAGGACTACAAGGTGAAGTATGACCAGTACCTCGTGCTCCGCAAGGAGAGACGTGAGCAGCAGTTGAGGGCTTACGAGAACCAACAGAAGGAAATCGCTGACATCAAGGACTTTATAGAGCGATTCAGATATAAGCCAACCAAGGCGGTACAGGTGCAGAGCCGTATCAAACAGTTGGAGAAAATCGTGCCTATCGAGGTGGATGAGGTCGATAACAAGCAGATGCACCTCAAGTTCCCTCCTTGCCTCCGCAGCGGCGACTATCCTGTCATCTGCGACGAGGTGCGCAAGGACTATGGCGAGCATACCGTCTTCGACCACGTCACGCTCACCATCAAGCGAGGTGAGAAGGTGGCTTTTGTCGGCAAGAATGGTGAGGGTAAGTCAACGCTCGTGAAGTGTATCATGGGCGAGATTCCTTTCAGCGGCACCTTGAAGATAGGTCATAATGTGCAAATCGGTTACTTCGCCCAGAACCAGGCGCAGCTCCTCGATGAGAATCTCACGATTTATGATACCATCGACCGTGTGGCAACGGGCGATATGCGCTTGAAAATCAATGACCTCTTGGGTGCGTTCATGTTCGGTGGCGAGACTTCTGAGAAGTATGTGAAGGTGCTGAGTGGTGGCGAGCGCAGTCGTCTGGCGATGATCAAGCTCCTCCTCGAGCCCGTCAATCTCCTGATTCTCGATGAGCCTACCAACCACCTCGACATGCAGTCGAAGGATGTGCTGAAGGAAGCCATCAAGGCATTCGACGGCACTGCCATCATCGTGAGCCACGACCGTGAGTTCCTCGATGGTCTCGTCGATAAGGTATATGAGTTTGGTGGTGGAAAGGTGCGTGAGCACTTGGGAGGCATCTACGACTACCTCCGTGCCCACAATGCCGAGAACATCAACGCTGCATTGGCAGCGAGTGAAGAATCCAACGGCTCTGCTGGAAGACTTTCTTCGGGTGGTTCTCCTTCGGGTATTTCGAAATCCGCTGCCAATGCGATAGCCAATGGAAGCATTCCTGCTTCTGGCAAGCAGAGCTACGCCGAGCATAAGGAGCAGCAGAAGAAGATTCGAAAGGCGGAGAAGGCGGTGCAGGAGTGCGAGAAACGCATCGCATCCCTCGAAAAACGCAAGAAGGAAATCGACGAGATGCTGATGAAGCCAGAGAATGCCACCAACATGGAACTCGTCACCGAATACACTTCCCTGATGAAGAAACTCGATGAGGAGAACGACAACTGGATGACGCTCTCCGAAGCATTGGAGGAACTGTCTTTATAAGTGAAGAATGAAGAATTCTCATGCAAACGATGAATCAATACAAACAACTAAATAATTACAAGCAAAAATGAACATTAAAATGATTATCCCGATGATGATGATTGCGGCAATGCCTATGGGCGCTGACGCACAGAACAAGTCGGGTCTTGTCATGCAAAACCTTGACAAGACAGTGAAGCCAGCTGATGACTTCTATCAGTTTGCTACAGGTGGATGGCAGAAAAAACATCCGCTCCCTGCTGCCTACAGCCGTTTCGGTAGCTTCGACCAGTTGGCTGAGGACAACAACAAGCGTATCAACGACATCCTCGCAGAGCTTCAGAAGAAGACCTACAAGAAGGGTACCATCGAGCAGAAACTCTCTGACTTCTACAAGCAGGCACTCGACATGGAGTCTCGCAACAAGGCGGGCATCGCTCCTGTGAAACCTCTCCTCGACGAGATGGAGGCTGCCAAGAGCAAGGCTGACTTGGAGAAAATCCAGTTGAAGTACGCTGCTCAGGGTTACGGCGTGAGCTTCGGTGGCGGTTTCGGCGCCGACGAAAAGAACGTGACCATGAACATCTTCCAGCTCTCACAGGGCGGTTTGACCCTCGGTCAGAAAGACTACTATGTCAACAACGACGAGGCTACCGTAGCCATCCGTGAGGCTTTCAAGAAGTACATCGCCGATATGTTCAAGCTCTATGGCTTCTCAGCAGAGCAGGCAGAGGGGAAGGCGCAGGCTGTGTTCCAGCACGAGACGATGCTCGCCCTCATCTCAAAGAGCGCTACCGAACTTCGCAACCCACAAGCGAACTACAACAAGATGACTCTCAAGGAGTTCCAGAGCAACTATCCTAATCTCCACTTGGAGGAGATGTGCAATGCCGAGGGCATCAAGAGCGAGTTCATCCAGGATATGATCGTCGGTCAGTCAGCCTTCATGGAGGGTCTTGACAAGATTACCGCTGCCGAGAGCGCCGCTACCTTGAAGGCGTTGATGGAGTGGGATGTCATCACCAGCTCTGCTGCTTACCTCACCGACGAGATTCGTGAGTGCAACTTCGACTTCTTCGGCAAGACCATGAGCGGTCGCAAGGAGGATTACCCTCTCTGGAAGCGTGCCGTCAACCAGGTTCAGTCTCAGATGGGCGAGCCTCTCGGTCGCATGTACTGCAAGCGTTACTTCCCAGAGTCTTCCAAGAAGATTATGCAGACTTTGGTGAAGAATCTCCAGATCAGTCTCGGTCAGCGCATCGACGCACAGACTTGGATGAGCGATACCACCAAGGCTGCCGCTCACCAGAAACTCGACAAGTTCTATGTCAAGATCGGTTATCCTAACAAGTGGACTGATTTCACCAACTTGGAGATCGACCCAAGCAAGAGCTTCTATGAGAACGTGATGGCATGCCGCAAGTTCGCTCACGACAAGCATATCAATGAGAAGGCTGGTAAGCCAGTGGATAAGGACGAGTGGTTTATGACTCCTCAGACCGTCAATGCTTATTACAACCCAACGACCAATGAGATATGTTTCCCTGCAGGTATCCTCCAGTACCCATTCTTCGATGCCAAGGCTGACGAGGCGTTCAACTATGGTGCCATCGGTGTAGTGATCGGTCATGAGATGACTCACGGATTCGACGACCAGGGTCGCCAGTATGATGCCGACGGAAACATGAAGGATTGGTGGACAGCCAATGATGCTGCTGGTTTCAACAAGCGTGCCGATCAGTATGCCGACTTCTTCAGCAATATTGAGGTTTTGCCTGGTGTTCATGCCAATGGTCGTTTCACCCTCGGTGAGAACTTGGCAGACCACGGAGGTTTGATGGTTTCCTTCAATGCCTTCAAGAACGCTACCGCCAAGAAGCCTTTGAAGAACAAGGACGGTTTCACACCAGAGCAGCGTTTCTTCCTCGCTTATGCTGGTGTATGGGGACAGAACATCACCGAGAAGGAGATTCGCAACCGTGTGAAGAACGACCCTCACTCTACAGGCGAGTGGCGTGTGAATGGTGCGCTCCCTCACATCAACGCATGGTATGAGGCGTTTGGCGTGAAGAAGGGTGACAAGCTCTTCATCCCAGAGTCTGAGCGCTTGGAGCTTTGGTAAGATAAGTCTTCAAATGATGCAAAAGCATCGTCTGAATGGTGAATAAATACGAATATAAGGATGTCAAAAGCAATTTTGGCATCCTTTTTTTGTGTATCTCGCTGAAAATGCGTAATTTTGCACACAAATCAAAAGAAAGGAATTGTACAATGCCATTAAGATTACCAGATAAGTTGCCAGCCATCGAGCTACTCAAGCATGAGAACATCTTCGTGATGGACGAGAGTAGGGCGCACAGCCAGGAGATTCGACCTTTGAAAATCGTCGTACTCAACCTGATGCCCCTCAAGATAACCACCGAGACCGACTTGGTGCGTCTTCTCTCCAATACCCCTCTGCAGTTGGAGGTGTATTTTATGAAGCTGAAGAGCCACACCCCTAAGAATACGCCGATAGAGCACATGATGATGTTCTACAAGGATTTCACCGAACTTTCCAAGCAGAAGTTTGATGGCATGATTGTGACGGGTGCTCCTATCGAGACGATGGAGTACGAGGATGTGGAGTATTGGCCTGAGATCATGGAGATCTTCGACTGGGCTCGCACGCACGTCACCTCCACGCTCTATATCTGCTGGGGTGCGCAGGCAGGACTGTATCATTTCTACGGTGTGCCTAAGTATCCTCTCCAGAAGAAGATGTTTGGCATCTTCCAGCAGAAGCCTCTCGACCCATCGCAGCCTATCTTCCGTGGCTTCGATGATGTCTTCAATATGCCTCAAAGCCGCCATACCGAGGTGCGCCGTGAGGACATCGAGAAGGTGCCGGGCTTGGATATCCTCGCCGAGTCGCCTGAGAGCGGTGTCAGCATCGTGATGGCTCGTAGCGGCCGTGAGTTCTTCGTCACCGGTCACCTGGAGTATGCGCCTAACACCCTCGACAAGGAGTACAAGCGTGACATGGGCAAGCGTGATGATGTCGATTTGCCAAAGAACTATTATTATCACGACGACCCTAACGAGGAACCCCTCGTCACCTGGCGCGCTCACGCCAATCTCTTCTATAGCAACTGGATCAACTACTACGTTTACCAGGAGACGCCTTATAATATCGAGGACATCAAGTAAGTGAAGAGTGAAGAACGAAGAGTGAAGAATCGAGATACAAAAGCATTAAGAATGAAAACATTGGAATTGTTGGCTCCTGCCAAGAATCTAGAGTGCGGTATCGCTGCCATCCAGCATGGAGCCGATGCCGTCTATATTGGTGCCCCTCGTTTTGGGGCACGCTCTGCCGCCGGCAACTCGCTGGAAGACATCAAGCAACTTTGTGACTACGCCCACCAGTTTGAGGCGAAGGTTCACGTCACCATCAACACCATCATCTATGACGATGAGTTGGAAGACACATTGAAGATGATTGCCGAACTCGACAAGATAGGTGTCGATGCCATCCTCTTGCAGGACATGGGCGTGCTGTCGGAAATCAGAGCCAACAATGCTTGGTTCCGTGAACTTCATGCCAGCACCCAGTGTGATACCCGTACCCCTGAGAAGGCGGAATGGCTTCGCAATCAGGGTTTCTGTCGTGTCGTCCTGGCTCGTGAACTCTCCTTGGAGGAGATCAAGGCAGTCGCTGACAAGAATCCAGGTCTTGCCCTCGAAGTCTTCGTGCATGGTGCCCTCTGCGTCAGCTATTCGGGCGTTTGCTATGCTTCCGAGAAGTGCTTCGGTCGCTCAGCCAACCGTGGTGAGTGCGCCCAGTTCTGCCGTATGAAGTTCGACCTCCTCGACTCCAACGACGAGGAGATAGAGCACCAGCGATACCTGCTCTCGCTCAAGGACCTCTGTCAGATTCGACATCTCAAGGAGTTGGCTGACGCCGGTGCCTCTTCCTTCAAGATAGAGGGCAGACTGAAGGACATCAACTATGTGAAGAATGTGGTGGCTGCCTACAATCAGGCGTTGGATGAGCTGGTAGCGATGTATCCGAAGCAGTATCGCCGTGCCTCCAGAGGTCATGTCGATTACACCTTCGTGCCAAATCTGAAGAAGACTTTCAATCGTGGCTATACCAACTACTTCCTCAAGGGTCGCCAACCCGACATCGCTTCCTTCGACACACCGAAGGCGATGGGAGAGTATGTGGGCAAGGTGAAGGAGATACGAGGCAACATCTCCTTCAATGTCTCTACGGTGGCAAGCTTCGCCAATGGCGACGGACTCTGTTTCATCAATGACGACCACGAGTTGGAGGGATTCCGTGTCAATCGTGTGATGGGCAATCGCCTCTTCCCGTTCCGTATGCCGGAGAATCTTCGTCCGGGCATGGCGCTCTATCGCAACAACGACCGCCAGTTTGAGGCTATCCTCTCTCATCCTACCGCCGAGCGTCGCATCCCTGTGATGATTGTGCTCAAGCCAGCGATGGATAAGACGGAGCAGGGAGTTATCTCTGGTGTCAAGGCTACGCTCTGCCTGCCGATTTATATGTCGGATGGATGGGCGGCGAAGGCGGTGGAGTTCTTCCGAGAGCTTCCTTTGGAGCCTGCCCGCCGTTCCCAGCGAGAGAATATGATTGCCCAGTTGAGCAAGTTGGGTGAAACGAAGTATGAGTGTAAGGAGGTTCGTCTGGAAGATGGCATGGAGAACTACTTCATCCCGAACAGCATTCTCGCTTCTCTTCGCCGTGAACTCATCGAGAAGATGGAGGAGAAGATGGCAGACCGCATAGAAGCTTCCAACGACCAGGGGGTAGAAAGAACTATCTTCAACAATGGTTATGGTTTCTCCGAGGTGAATGAGAACTTGATCGATGCCAAACAGCTCGTTTGGACACCGGAGTATGCCAAGTGGCCATACCTATATAATATTGCCAACTTCAGTGCCAAGGCTTATTACGAGGACCATGGTTTGGAGCAACCTTCGCCAGCCTTCGAGATTGGCAAGGAGGAGCCTACGGCCTGGAGTGCCACCGACGAGGCTTCGTTTGTGGCAGGCAGGGAGCATGACAAGGTGGCTCGTGAGCATCCTCATTTCATGACCAATGCTCAGGGCGAGTCGCTCATCATGCAGTGCCGTCATTGCATCCGCTATTCGCTCGGCTATTGCGTGAAACGAGGCGGTCAGCGTCCTACTTGGAAGGAACCGCTCTACCTGCGCTTGGGCGATGGCAAGAGATTCCGCTTGGAGTTCGCCTGCAATGAGTGCCAGATGAATGTTTATTCGGTTTAGGGGTTAAAGAAGTTATCGCTTCGCTAAGAAGTAAAAGACAATGGTTTTTGGCAAGTAATGAACTACGGCTTTACGAATAAAAATGCAAAGCTATCGTCCCATCAATTCCCGAATGACTGAAAGGAGTGATAACTTCCCTTAACTTTTGTAACTTCCCCAAATGTGCAATTTGAATAAAAAAAAGGAGAACGTTGAATGAGAAGAAGGAATGAAGTACGGAATGGGAGAGTGGCTCGTTTGGGAAACTCTCTGAAAATACTGTTGTTGCTGGGCTTCTGCTTGATGCTCAGCAGTTGCTATCATCGCCATTCCACCAAGCACCAGCAGCATGCGGCATTGGTGGAGTATAGCGATAAGCAGCTCGACTCCATCTCCTTTTCTTCCACTCATCATTATACCGATAAGTATAATTTCGTGGTGGCCGCCGACTCCTTGGTGCTTATCAAGCAACAGCCAGAGGAGTATGTCAACCATCTTCGCACGGATTCCTTTTCCGTGAAGAAAAACTGTCTGGTGGTGGTGTCCGACATCCGGATGATACCGCAAGACTCCATCGACTCCGTGTGGGTGCAGTTGGCTACCGAGGAGAATGAGTTTGGCTGGATTCACGAGAGCAAGATGCTGCCGAAGGTAGTGCCCGATGACCCCATCTCGCAGTTTATCATGACCTTCAGCAATACTCACTTGCTTATCTTCCTCATCGTCATCGTGCTGATAGGTGCCGCCTACTTGGTGCGCCAGGTGCGCACGAAGAATGCCCGCATCGTACATTTCAATGACATCGACTCGCCTTATCCTACCGCCTTGGTCTTGACGGTGTCGCTCTCCGCAGCCTTCTATGCCACCATCCAGACCTATATGCCTGAGATGTGGCGACATTTCTATTTCCATCCCACGCTCAATCCCTTTGCCGTGCCTAGGGTATTGGGCTTCTTCCTCGCCTCCGTTTGGGCGATATTGATACTTGGTTTGGCTTGCGTCGATGAGGTCAAGCATCGCTTGGGCATCGGTGAGGGCGTGCTCTATCTCGGTGGTCTTGCCGGTGTCTGTGCCATCGACTATATCATTTTCAGTGTCAGCACCTTGTACTTTGTCGGTTACATCATCTTGGTGGTATATTTCTGGTTCGCCATTCGTGCATACCTGCGTCGCCCTAAGAACTAGGGTAGGCTTTTCCACACAGAAAAAGGGCGAGCCATTAGCCTCTGGCTAATGTCACGCCCCCGAATCTTCGAAGATTGCTGGTCGGTTACATGCAACTATTCAGTCCGAAGGTAGTTGCCACGGCTGTCAATACCGTGATCAAAAACTGGATGATGTTGCTCCATGTGTTTTTCTTCATAGCTTACAGATTTTTTAGGTTATTAATCAAACTCTTTTGGACCATCAGTGCTAGAGCTTCCGCTAGATTCACTGCCCATGCTTGAGCCACCCTGTGAACTGCCGCCTGGGTTGGTCTGTGAACCACCAGCCTGCTCACCGCCAGCGTTCTCGTCCTTCTTGTCTGGGTCCTCGATGTCGTTCTTGTCATCCGAGGTCACGGTCTTCACGATCTTGCCGTTGCGGTCGTAGCAGGTGATGCTGATGGAGGTCTCTTCGAGTGCCTTCTTCAGTTCGGTGGAAGGAGTGAAGATGAAGCGGCGGCTGGTGATGAGGGATGACTTGACGTCAGTCACATCTTCGACAGCCTTGGAACGGACTCCGAAGCGGAGGGTGCCGAGACCAGGGATAGGGATGTAGTGACCCTCAGTTGCCCAGTCGGCTACTGCCTTGGTGTAGGCCTTGACGCAAGACTCCATGGCTGCCGGAGGCATGCCACAGTTGAGTGCCGCCTGTGCGATTACCTTGTTGTCAGCCAACTTGCTATACAGCTCTGGCTGCATCACAAACAAGTAGTGTGGTTCTGCCTTCTCACCATTCTCTTTCTTGGTGAAGTTTACGTTTCTCTCGATAGCTTTAACTTTAATTCCCATAGTATTGAATCATGTGTGTTTAAATGGTTGTAATATAATCGGTGGCAGTTTGCCGCCGATGTCGTTTCATAGATTTCGCTTGGTACCTTGTTTCTCTCTGAATGACGCTGCAAAGATACAACTTTTTCCCTGATGCCACAAGGTTTGTCACGCTACTCTGCTGTAAAAAATGTAACGTTACGATTTCTTTCCGAAACCTCCAAATTTTTCCATCACATTTTCAAGCCTTTCCCTTGAAATACTCGCCCCAAAATTTGGAGGCACGGAAAATAATGTGTAATTTTGCATTTGGAATTACAAAAACGCAAAAGCTATGGCTATCAGAGAAAGAAAAAAGCGTATCTATCGCAAGCGCATCCCATACGGAATGCAAAATTTTGAGGCAATCAGAGAGGAGGATTGTTACTATGTTGACAAGACTCCATTTATTGAGGATATAGAAGACTCTAATAAGTATTTCTTCTACATCCGCCCTCGTCGTTTCGGCAAGACGCTTACCCTTTCTATGCTAGAACATTATTACGACATCAATAAGAAAGACAAGTTTGAGTCCCTCTTCGGTGGACTGTACATCGGTGAGAATCCGACGCCAGAGCGTAATTCTTATCTCATCATCCATCTCAACTTTGCAGAGGTGGATGGCAGCTTGGAGAATTATGAAAATAGTCTAGACGTACACTGCAACATCATGTTCAATTCTTGTTGCAACCGATATGCGCATCTGTTGCCACCTGATACCAAGGAGGGATTGCAAAAAGAGAAGGGCGCAGTGGCACAGTTGCGTTATCTCTGTCAGAAATGTATGGATGCAGGTCAGCGCATCTATCTCTTCATCGATGAATACGACAACTTCACCAACAATATCCTTGCCAATGAGGAGCATCTCCAGCGTTATCGCAAGCAGACCCATGGCGAGGGCTACCTCCGCCGCTTCTTCAACACCATCAAGGGTGCGGCAGGTTCGGCACTGGGACGTGTCTTCGTCACAGGTGTTAGCCCTGTCACCATGGACGACTTGACCAGTGGCTTCAACATTGGCACCAATTACTCACTGACTCCAGAGTTCAATGAGATGACTGGTTTTACGGAGGAAGAAGTAAGAGAAATGCTGGGTTACTATGCCAGCGTACTTCCTTTCAATCACACCGTGGATGAACTCATCCAAGTAATGAAGCCATGGTATGACAACTATTGTTTCGCCGAGGAAGCCTATGGGAGAACTACAATGTACAATTCTGTGATGGTGCTCAACTTTGTCGATAATTATATTCGTAGTGACTACCAGATACCTAAAAATATGGTGGAGAGCAACGTGCGCACCGACTACAACAAGTTGCGTATGCTCATCCGTCACGACAAGGAGTTTGCACATGATGCGAGCATTATCCAGCAGTTGGTTACTAAGGGTTTCGTTACGGGCAATCTCGTGGAGAACTTCCCTGCCGAGCGCATCAATGACCCGGACAACTTTGTGAGCCTTCTCTTCTACTTCGGTATGGTGACGATTGATGGCACTTATGATGGAGCCACCAAGTTTGTGATTCCTAACGAGGTGGTACGTGATCAACTATATACTTACTTGCTCGATACCTACAATGAGAACGACCTCACTTATGATACTTATGGCAAGGGACAGTTGGCGAGTCGGTTGGCTTATCATGGAGACTTCAAGGCATACTTCGGCTTCATCGCCGACTGCCTGAAACGCTATTCTTCCCAGCGAGACAAGCAGAAGGGCGAGGCTTTCGTACACGGATTCACCTTGGCGATGACCAGCCAGTGCAAGTTCTACCGTCCTATCTCCGAATTGGACAATGAGGGCGGGTATGCCGACATCTTCCTCTGTCCTCTCTGTGACATATACAAGGATATGGTCGATTCGTATATTATTGAGCTGAAATATTGCAAGTCGAATACATCCGATGAGCAAGTGAAGAAACTCTTTGATGAGGCTTCGTCACAGGTAAGTCGCTATGCCGACAGCGACATCGTAAGAGATTCTGTCAAGACCACGACATTGCATAAGCTTGTCGTGATTTATCGTGGTATCGATATGGTAACGTGTGAGGAGATTCAATAGCTCCTCACACGCCATTTATTATTTATTAATTCTTCTTCCCCCCTCGTACTCCTCTTCCCATTTCTCCAGGAAGCGTATCAGGGCGTTGCGCATGAAGCCGGCGGGATTCCTGAGCGACCTGCCTTGCGACTCCAACTTGCGGCGGTAGTCGCTCTCATGGTTGAAAAACTCCGACACCTCAGGCAGCATCGCATACTTGATGCGCTGGGCGAGGTCGGCAGCCACTCGCTCGTCCAAGCCCCATACGATCTTCAGCGACACACGCACGCACTCCTGGTAGCTGGTCAACTTCTCCAGTCGCGCTCCCTGCGGATGCTCGTCATCGACATGGGTGAAGAAAAACTTCACACGCTCCGGCTCCTGCGTGCGGTCGTCGCCCATGCCATAGTCGGGCTTATACTTGAAGTGGATGTCGAGCTGCTTGTTCTGGTACAGCAGTTCCATCTCCTTGCGAGCCGGCTCCAGCACCTTCTTCGCCACTTCCGAATAGCTCTTGTACGTGTCCTTGACGGTGAAAGCCTTGCTGATGAATTCCAGTCGCAGCGTCCTCCCCGTACGGGCGAAGAAGGCGTTGTAGAAACGGAGCAGTTGGCGAGAGGCGAAATGCTTGAACAAGAAGTAGGACTTCAGGTTGATGCGATGATAGCCCATCTGATTGCTCAGGTAATAGCGCAACACTTTCAACTCGATGTCGAGATCGACATAGTCGTACTTGCCCACATGGCAAAACGATGCCTTGAAGAGACGGTCAAACCACATGTACTGGATGGCAGTCGAATGCTGGCGATAGGGTATGCCAATCCGTTTGCTCGACATCTCGGTCAAGGCCTTCTTCAGTTGGTTGTAGTGTGTCTTGTCGGGTTCCAGGAGTTGCAATTTCAGTCGTCTGTGACGTTTCTGCTCGGAGTTCTCCTCCTTGGAGAAGACGAGAATGTTGTTGTTCTTGTAGCTGGTGATGGCATCGCTGATGTCGCTCTGGCACGCCTTGATGATGCGCATCAAGACCATCTCCTGGTACCTCGTGTAATCGGTTAGCGTAAATGTCTGAACGCCAAACTCTAGGATGACTTGCTCGTCATCATTGTTTTTAGTCATTGGATTTCTTTTCCTTTCTTTTCTAAATAATTATAAAGTATCAGCAGGGAAAGGAAAGGCGAGAATTTTTCTACCATGATGCAAATTACGCCAATGTCATATCGCTATGAGTTTGGCATATGCGGAAACTAATTTGCATATTTTCATAAGATAAAATTCTGTGCCAAACCATAGCCCCTGCTGAATTTCGTTGTTCATTCAACAGACGCATAAGGTCTGGACAGGATTTCTTATGAATCACCTGAAAGAGGTTTCCGTGTCTCTTTTGATCAGGCTTAGGTAAAAATCCTATCAATCGAGCCGACTGCCCCGAGGCTTTCTCACCTCGAAACATTGATTTTGGCTTTCTCGGCGACAAAAGTACTACAAATATTCGAGACTCGCAAGCATTTCTCTAATTTTCTTCAATTTTTTTTCTGACTCAGCTTTCGCAAGTACGAAAGTTATAGAAGTTATCACTCCTGCGATAGGTGTCTCACGAGATAACCAAATTTCGCGGAATTTTTCGAAAATCCTCCCAGCTTTCCATATTTTGTTTTATAAAATACAATATATCCATATTATAGGGCGAAAATCTGCTTCGTAACTATCAGATATTCAGATAAATGCCTTTTTCACTCTACCGTGAATGCAACCTTCGTTGCCTCAAATACCACTTATTGCAACCTTTAGGGGCCCGTGAATGCAATCTTTCGACTGAGGGGCAACCGTGAATGCAACGTTGCTCTCATTTCGGGAAAATGGGGTAAGTGTTAAATAACTTGCGGCCTGTCATTTTTCTCCCTATCTTTGCGGTGTCGATTGATGAAGCACTTTATTATGTCGGTGCATCAATGACGTGATGATGAATGAAATGATATGTTTGATAAGTGAAAGATGAGTCATAATGATATCTTTTGTGTCATTTTTGTTTGTATGAATTGTTTACAAAGCGAAAACGGAGTGGGGAGGGAGGAATCATCTCCTTACCCCACTTTATTTTATACCTAACTAGGTAAAAATTCGCGCCTAACTAGGTATGAAATTTTACCTAGGCAGGGAGCAAAAAATCCCTGGTACTGGAGAAATTGAGGATTCAGAAATATTTTGACATCGCATAAATGATGGCAGAAGTCAGATCTGCCCATGAGTTGTTTTATATAATATATTTGACTATGAAAAGAATGATAACCATGATTGTGCTGCATTGCAGTGCTACCCGTTGCAACCGAACCTATTCGGTGCAACAGCTTTACCACGACCATGTGGAAGTGAACCGTTGGAGCTACATCGGCTACCATGAGTATATCCTGCGCAGTGGCAAGGTGGAGCCTACCCGTGCCCTGCATCTCCCCGGTGCCCATGCCAAGGGTTTCAATGCCCACAGCATCGGTGTCTGTTACGAGGGAGGCTTGGATGAGGATGGCAATCCTGCCGACACTCGCACGCCGGAGCAGAAGGTGGCGATGGCGAGACTCATCGTGCAGTTGCACCAGCTGTTTCCTACCATCAACAGGGTGCTCGGCCATCGTGACTTGCCGGGCGTTCACAAGGCTTGTCCCTGCTTCGATGCCACGGAGCTGCAAGGCTTGCTGAAGGTGAGAAACATGGATGAATTGGATGTCTGGCTGGCGCAGCATCAGGAATGGGTGAGGGGCGAAGCGAATCTGAGAAAGGAGGTGAAGGATGGAAATCAGAGTAGAGCGTGAGATCAGTTTTCGCCTGGCGGTACACGGCAGACTCCTGATAGATGGCGACCGAGTCTGTGATACCTTGGAGAACGGGGCGACTTGCATGGAGCCCGGCAGTTATCCCCTCGTCCGTTCCTACTCCCTCTTCTCCGCCGCCAACGGCATCCATCGCCTAGGCGAGAAGATAGCGGTAGGAGAGTGGCAGTATCTCGGCTTCCTCGTTCGCACGCAGCCTGTAAGAGAGCAGCTTCTCACCTACATCCGTCAGTTGCGCCATCGCCAAGTACCCCTCGTACTCGTCATCAGCGAGGAGGGGATGCAGCGACTGTAAAATACCAAAAGAGCCGTGGAGAGAATGAGAATCTCCACGGCTCTATCTTATGATGCAGTTGATATGCCTCCCTTATCGAGGGACATATTTTGCGAGATGCGAATTACTTGATGATCTTCTTAGTCTCATTGCCATTACTGATGACATAGACACCCTTCTGGAGGGAGTTGAGGGCAGCCTTGCCCTTACCTACCTGGGCACCATCGAGGTTGTAGATGATGGTATTGCTGTTGTCGGAGGTAGCATCCTTGCTGACATTGGCGATGCCAGTGGTGTTGCCATCTGGAGTGTACATGACACAATATTGACCCTCTTCCTCTGCTTCAGAGTTTTGTCTCTTATTGTTTAACAGGAAGGCGACGCGACCAGCATTTTGGGTTAAGCTTCCTACCATATCGTCAGTCTCCTCAAGAAAGTTACCACTTGGGGAATAAGTGTATCCTTTTCCTGAAATGTTCTTGCGAGTTGTGGAATTTTCTACGATTGTAGCCAAACAAATCTTGTTTTGTAGGAAACCAATGCATGTCACCTTCTCGTTCTCTGTGCTGGCAGTCTCCTCGTATCCACTGGTAACAGTCCATACCTTTTGCGTACCTTTACCCAGACAAACGAGATATGCGTCATTGTTTCCCTTATAGGAGCTGCCATTGAAAGGATTGACCTCATTGAATGTACCCGCTAAGTAGATGCATCCATCGAAGTACTCCATGGCATCGATGGTATTGTATTTGGCTTCGTTCTCAGATGGGTCCGTGTCGTATATGACAGGCTCGCTGAGATTTAAGTCCTTGTCAACCGTGGTAAAGATCCATGCATGGCTGAAAAGAGTTTGTTCGCCATCTTGAGAAGTGTGCAAGTCGTTGATAGCGTAAGATGCCTTGTCATTCTTCAAAGTAAGCTCATTGCCGTATGCCACGAATCCAACCGTGATGTCATTTCCTTCTGCTGTGAAGTTGATGTCTTCTGCACCATAACCAATCGTTGTGGTCTCCTCTGTTGCTGCCAACTGGACAAGCAACTTGGCATCCTTCAAATCCTTGGAAAGGGAGATGACACCCATTGTGGCAACATCCCATGTATAGCCCCTATCTTGGAATCCATACTGACCTTTCACGGTCAAGTTGTCGTCTATCTTGCAGTCTGTCTTGTAGGTAGCGGCGAGAACCAAGCGGTCGCCCACGATTTGGATTTTCTTAGGAGTGAAGACTGGTGCTGGCATAAAATAGCTATCTTCCGTCTTGGCAATCTCTGGTATGATGGTCTTTACGCCATTTACATTACCATCCTGGTCGTATTTTACGATGAAGGCGGATACCTGTTCAGTCTGGTCTGCCATACCATGGATGGTCTGGTAAGTCTGGCCTGCTCTATCTACTACGTTTACAGCGTCGGCGAAGACACCAGCTAAATATACGTATCCCTCTGCATCTGTTGTGATAGAAGTAATGGTAGCGGCTCCCAGCAAGCCTGCTGCCCACTTGGCTTCGCCTGTTTCATCATCTTTTGCCACGAATGCACTGGTGGCGGTAGGCGTCAAGTAGCTGCTGCCAAAGTCTAGATCTTTGGTAAAGGTACCTGTCAAGTAGGTATTGCCATTGTCATCGATAGCCAATGGGGCTTTGGCGTACAAGTCATCCACGGTGGTAGTGGTGGTGATTACTCGCATCCATGATGTAGAAGATTGCGCGTTCACGCTCGTTGTCAACGATGCAGCCAACAACAACATCAAAGTAAATTTTCTCATGATTTTAAAAGTTAAAGTGAATAAAACATATATCAACCTTCCCCGCCACTATGGGAGGGAAGGTGTTTTTTTTAAAAAATCATTCCCAGTTCTCTATCCCTGGATTTGCCTCCACAGCCTCTGTAGGGAAGCGGAGGGTGTAGCGTGAATCACCTTGCTCCAGCGTGTAGGTGTTTTCCAAGAAAGTCTTGGTCATTGCTGGTTGGTTGAGGCGGCGAAGGTCGAACCAACGGTGTCCCTCGAATGCCAACTCTCGCTCACGCTCATCGTAGATAGCTTGAAGCAATGCTGCTCGGTCCATATCGTCTAGCTCAGCAGCATATACCGGTGTAGCGTGATGATGTGTAACGCTTTGCCAACAGGGTTTTCAGATAAGCAGCAACTATTGCCCCCCGATAAATACCTTATGGTTTTTATTCATAATAAAATATTGATAAAAATCCGTTGCTTTACGATTTTGTTGATTTTTGCTATTCGGGTGCAAAGTTACGCAAAAAAATATGAAGTTGCAAAAAATCAAGGTGATAATGTTTCATCATGCCTCATTTTTTATGATATTTCTTTCATCTGGTACTAGATAATGGCAGAGCCGTGGTGATTTCCCTTCTCCACGGCTCTGCTAGTTATATCTTGTTTTTTACACTTCCTTGCAAACTACCATCTCTGCTCCACGATACATCACGACAATCTTGTGGAGAGTGGTCGTTTTCACAGCCTCTCTCACCATATCGCTATCAGCATATCTGTTTACTTGTGCGGTGGCTACATCCAATAGATGCTGCACTTGCTCATCGCTGATGCCCGACTTGCAATACTTCAACTCTATGATGTAACAGTCCTTCATGTCCTTGTAGATGTCACAGAGAGGGGAGAGGAAAATGTCGGCATATCCTCCCTCGGTGTCAAGCTCGGAGATAGGGCGATAGAACTGGTTCTGACAAGTCATCGCCAGAGTGAAGCCATGCACGAATGCCTCACCTTTCTGCTTGTCTCGCTGCGAGGAATGACGCTTAAGGGTTTCGGCGATGAACTCGAAGTAGGACTTGTAGTCGCCATGGTAGGCCAACTGGCTCTCTAAACCGCTCTTGCCGTATGTATCGTAAGCCAAATCATTCTCCTTGTAGGTGTCAAGTAGATAGGTGTAAATCTGGTCTCGCACCACTTCATTAGGAATGATGAATTTTGTTTTTCCGTCATGCGTGCCATCTATCGTTACCATTCCGAAGTAGAAGAGAAGGCTCAGAAAGTTGTCTGGATCATTAATGCGCTCTGCAGGGAAATGCTCCACCAACTTGCCCGTGACGTATCCCTGGGTGACCAACTGCTGGATGATGCTGGCATCATGGGCAAAGTCCTTGTCGTGGCGGATGAGCATACGGAGCTTGTCATAGTCCATGCGCACATTGTTCTCCACCATGGCGTCTGGAATTTCATAATCGTTGCGTATGTATTTGTCTAGGAAGTTGAGTACCATCACGGAGTTGTACATCGTGGTCTTCCCATAACGTTTAATGGCAAAGCAATAGTTGTCATACCATGGCTTCATCACCTCGATGAGTTCATCCACCGTATGATTAAATGGTAACACACTAGAATAGTACTCCAGCATCTCTCTTACCTCTTCTTCGGTAAAGCCAGTCATCTCGTTGAACTCGGGATTCAGCGAGTAATTGGTGCCAATATTGAAACCGCTGGTCAGGTCGTCCATCGTCACGGGACTCACGCCTGTCACGAATACACGCCCAAGACTGTTGACCGAGGCACCCTTGATGGTGTCGAAAAACTTGCGAAGGTATCCCTCGCCGTGAGTCTGTTTCAGGTATCTGCCCTCGTGAGCTTGGTTGGCAAGAATCTGATTGGTGAAGTGGTCGTACTCATCGATGAAGAGATAGATTTTCTGACCTACCTTTCTACATTGAGAGCATAGGTAGTCCAGCTGCTCTACAGCGTCTTTCTTGGCATTTAGCCCCTCCTTGGTTCCTTCGGGCAACAAATGCTCATAGACATCCACAAAATAATTGAAATGCGTGTTGCAATAAGCATCCATCCCTCGTTGGTAGTTGTCGAGATCACCCACAATGACGGCAAAGTTGAGATCAAGAACAAGGTATGAGTTGTGTTCGGGAGTCGGGTTCTGACCGATATAGAGGTTGCCGAAGAGCGTCTCAAAGTCGTCCTTCCTATTGATGTCGTAGTAATGCTCCAGCATGTTCATGGTGAGCGTCTTGCCGAAGCGGCGAGGACGGATGTAGAAGAAATACTTGTTGGCTTCTTCCACGTCCCAGATGAAGGGAGTCTTATCTACATAGTAGCAGTCTTCCTTGATGATAGCCTCAAAATTTTGCATTCCGTAAGGGATGCGCTTGCGATAGATTCGCTTTTCTCTTTGTCTGATTGCCATAGTGCAACTTGTTATTTGTTGCAAAACTACAACTTTTATTTGTAACATCCAAATTTTTAGGAGGAAAAATGAAAGGAATCTACAAAGGTGGACTTATGACTCTCTGTCACCCCATAAAAAAGAGCCGTGGAGATTTCCGATCTCTTCTTGTTGTTTTCTTTTCATTTTATTTGTTGTATATCATTTTTTCGCATGATGGAAATTGTTATTCGTAAGATAAAAAACTATGTCGAAGTTTTGCCGATTTCGACAGAATTTTATACTTTTGCAGAAAATTCATCATTTAAAGCTAAATCTCATGAGAAATTTAACGTTCAAATCTTGGGTTCTCTTGCTGATGTTGTCGTTTTGTGCTACCCATGCATGGTCGCAAAACGAGTTGACCAGCTATAAGCTCAATCTCGTCAAACACCCCTATACCAAGAAGTGTGGGTATGCTTTTAAGGAGCAAAACATCAAAAGTCCGATTCATGGCACTACTTCCACTGCCATCAACTGGTTTGGAAAGGCCGGTTCAGTGTTGATTTCGAAGTCGGAGGCAGACCAGATAGATTGGGCGATTCCTCCTCATTATGACAAGGCTGCCAATAAGTTCCGTGAAAACCTTGCGATGGTGACAGTTGCGGGAAAGACGGGCTTTATAGATATGTATAACCGTTTCATTATTCCTCCCATTTACGACAAGATGGATGATCTTGATGGTTTCCACCAAGGATTGGCGGCTGTCTCCAAGAATGGAAAGTGGGGGTACATTGACAAACAAGGCAAGGTGGTGATACCTTTCGAGTATGAGGATGCTGATACCTTTACTGATGATATGGTAGCTGCGGTGAAACAAAATGGTAAGTGGGGAGCTATCAACGTGCAAGGAAAGGTGGTGGTTCCTATTGACAACAAGATGAAAGCAGCGATGATAACCGTGCCTATCAGCAACAAGGCTTGGAGGGCTGCCTCAAAGGAGGCAAAAGAAATGAAGAACAATGGTTCTTTTGACAAACTCTTGGATGCTATTCATCAGGCTTCTGCTGCCACTAATGAGAAAATAGCCAAGAACTGGCGTCAGAAACTGATATATAATAAGGTGGGAACTGCTGACTCTCTGGGTTATAAGGACGAGTATGAAAGGATGATTGTGCCACAAGGTTATGACAAGGTGGTACTCGACAAGGATGATGCGGTATTCTTGGTTTCCAAGTCTGGATTTTGGGGGGCTTACCTTTACAACGGAGCCAAGCTTATCAATCCTTGTTTTGACTCGATGTCGCCATTTAGCCAGGGTAAATCTGATGTCACGGCATTGAATGTCAAGGGCTGGATTGACTTGGAGGGAAACCTTGACCCGAATTTGCTGTACGATATGGTGAATATGGGCATACAACAGGAGGGAAATAGTAAAATTGCCGCAAGAAAAACCTACGAAAGGGTGCTGAGTATCAACCCAGAGTATGCGTCGGCGTACAACAACCTAGCTTTGATAGACATCGAAAATAAGGACTATAACAAAGGTATGCGCAAATTGAAATTGGCTCATGAGTTGGTACCCAATGATAGTGTCATTGCGAAAAACCTACAATGGGCTAAGGACTCTCGAAAGGAGAGACGTTCGGAAAGATGGTCGAAAGGCTTTGAGATAGCTGGTGCCATCATCGGCGTCGCAAGTACAGCATATAGTACCTATTCGTCTATCAAGGGAGGCGGAACGGCTACGGCTGGTGATATGGGCAGTGTGGCGAGTGCTGGAGGAGCATCGTCATCGTCTGGAAATCTTAGTTCGCATGGTGGGGCATCTACAGGCAAGTGTAAGCATTGTGCCGGTTCTGGCACTTGTAGTCCTACTGGCTCCAACAGAAAGTCGTATTGTAGTGGTTCTGGTTTGTGCGGTTACTGTCATGGTACAGGATGGAACTCTGCTGGAGGAGACAGGGCTAAATGTACTGCCTGCAATTGGTCTGGCAAATGCAAGTCTTGCAATGGCACGGGCAAGTGCAAGTATTGTCATGGAACAGGCAAGGGCTAGCATCGTCTTTTCCTCTAGATATACAAAATCGCCGCATATCCTATGTGAGGGGATATGCGGCGAATCTTATGATGGGATATTGAATTTTACTTGAAAAGCTCTGCAAACTTGGCGGCAAGTTTCTCGCCACGAGCATCGTCGCTCTCGGCTACTACCTTGCCCTCGCTATCGAGTAGATACATCGTAGGTACTGCCTTGACACGGTATTGGTCGGCTACGGCAGGAGAGAGGAAGTTAGGCCATTGCAATTGCTCTTCCTTGACCGCCTTCTTCCAAGCATTGGCGTCCTTGTCGATGGAGATGCTTACCACCTGCAGGCCCTTGTCCTTGTAGAGCGCATACTGCTTCTTCACGTTAGGGATCTCACGACGGCAAGGTCCGCACCATGAAGCCCAGAAGTCCAAGACCATGTATTTCTTTCCCTTGAGGAGGGATGCCAAGGTGTGGGGCTTGCCAGCCTCGTCCTTCACGGTGAAATCTGGTACCTTCTGACCTACCTGTCCGGCAGGGTACAATTCCTGATAGAGTTTCTTGCCATAGTAGGAGTTCTTGGCTTCATCAGAGAGCATCTCATATTGTGGACGCTGCTGAGGAGTGACATAGCTGTAGAGGTTCAACATCATCAGTGGCCCCCAGAAGCTATCCTTGTTGTCGGTGAATACCTTAGTGTAGGATTTCTCCACGGTATCGAAGAATACCTTCTCGTCGGCAGCCAAGTTCTTGTAGGTTTCTGTGCGTCTCAATTCTCCCATCTTTGCGGTGTCTTTCTTGGAGTATGCCTCGCCATACGCCTTTTGATAGTCGGCGTATTTCTTTTCGAAAGCGTCGTGGAGCATATTCATGGAATCACGCACGGAGGTGAGCGACTTCAACTTGTCGGTGAGGGGAGAGCCAGAAATTTTCACCTTGGTATAAGTGTATAATGGGTTGCCATCATACGCCTTGCCTACAGTAGCCGTCGCCTGTACGGTGGAAGTCTCACCATCCACCATCATCTGGATATATCCATAACTGTCATCTACCATCAAGTTGACGCACATAGGGGCAGGTACGCTGCCTGATAGCGAGAACTTTCCGCCTTGTATGGTGCCTGTCGCTACTGGTGTCTCCTTGGAGTAGCTCATAGGGGAGAGCACTAACTTGGTATCATCAGGAAGACCTTCGATACTACCGCTTACCTTGAAGTCGCCTGCCAAAACTGACATTGCTGCCATGGAGGCAAACATAGTCGTCATCAATTTCTTTTTCATCATTTTATAGTTTAGTTGTTTTGATTCTCTGTGAGGGCACAGAGCTTGTTACTCTGTGCCGATAGGTTTATTCTGCTCCCAGGCAAGTCATTCCTACGATTTTGCCCCATCCTGTGGTAATGACAGGGTTCTCCGTCGATCCGAACATAGGTCCCCACATGCTCTGGGCGACACCATAGTTGTTGTCCACCTCATACTGGATGAGCTTGCCTTCTTTCTTTCCCTCGTTCCAAGTGGCTATCCAGAAGCAGCAGCTGCTGGTAGGGAATCCACCGCCAACGCTTCCCCATGCGTAGATGGCTGTAACAGTTTCGTCTGACTCACAGGTATAGACCGTGTTGGATGTCGTCTGACCACTCGATGTGGAGAAGGAATACACAGCTTTGTCCGTGGCATAATAAAAGGCGTAGCCACCCGTGCAAGCGGCAAACAACTTAGCGTTCTCGATGTCGGTGCAACCACTTAGGCTAACCTTGCAGCGTTCGCCACCTGATGAGAGGTCGCCGTCATCGACTACATTGTAGAAGAGGTAGCGATAAAGCCAAGTGCCCTCTCCATCCTCCATGATGCAGAGGGTCTCGTTGCCTCCGCCATTGAAAATGAACTTAGGATTGGATGGCAACTTGTTGGCATTCAGGTAAGCGTCTCCATCTGTGCTCTTGAACGATGTCACAGATGTGGCATTGCTGAAGTATGGGCGGAAACGCTTGTTCTTCTCATCATAGATCACATTGTAGGCACTGATGGCTCCTGTCACTGGTCGCCATGATGTCATTGTATTGTACATCAGGTAAGGTGCAGCCGTGTAGTCGCCGGCGATAGGAGCGGAGAACTTGCGGTCGTTAGACTTGTTGGCATAGAGCACATGCAACTTGCCGTTGTTGATGAGGAAGTCGCAGTTGTTGGTGTAGAAGGATGCTTGCGGGTCGAAGGTCTCTGGGGTGTCGTAGAACATGGTGCTCCAGTCGTTCATAATGTCAAGTCCTACGGAATTGATGCGATACAAGTTCTTGTCGGTGGCTACGAGATAGCCGTTTCTTTGGGTCTTGCCTGTGTGAGTGCCGTGAATCCATCGAGGCTTGCCCTCTAGGTAGGTACCCTTGTTCTTGTGGTAAGCGTCATACATGCAGGTGTCGCCATAGATGAGCATCAATGGAGACTGATAGAACTCCAACGTGGTGTTGCCATCACGTTCGCTCAGCAGGCACAAGCCTTCCACTTTGTCACTCTCGTTGACGGATGTGTATTGTTCCTCTGCCTGATAATAGGCTCTCATGCCTGTGATGGAATCCTCTGCCATCATATAGAAGCGATAGATGCCAGGCTTGAGGTTGACCACCCAGTCGAGTTTCTTGGTGTAGGCAATAGTGTCGGCAGGTGGGTACTCCATGATGTTGCCGTTCTGTACGGGTTGGTAGCGACCTTGGTTGAGGGTGAGCACGAACCAGCGGTAGCGCAATCGCTCGGGGTGAGCGTAGGTGACGTTAGGCTCAAACTCTATGTGGTCGCCAGGGTTGAGACTACGCTGTAGCGCCAAGCGATTTTCGATGCCGATGGTGTCGATGACAATCTTGCCGGCTTCCTCCTCTGTCTTATAGTCGTAGTTGCCCTCGTCGCTATAGCAGGATGCAAGTGTTCCTGCTGCTATCGTGGCGAAAGCAATGATGAAATTTCTGAATCTTTTCATTTCATTTTGATGTTTAATGGTTGAGATATTCTATCAGACGAACTAGTTTGCCTGTAGAACGTAAGATTTGTAATCTTTAGAAGGTAACGAGTACGCCGTTCTCATCACGCAGTGGAGCGTCTGGATGCTCCTCGTTGTACTTGTTGAGGGCGTTGACAAACTTGATCTTGTAGCTCTGCAACTCTGCCCAAGACATCGCATCGGTGTCGAAGCCTGTGATACCACCTGCATTGGCAATCATAAAGCGGTACTTGGTGGTGCTGTAGTCGCCAAAGAACTCCTCCAGTTCGTCCCAGTTGGTAGGCTTTGACACCATGTCGTTCCAAATGACGAGGATGTGGTTCTCCTCGTTGACACCCGGTGCGAAATCATTAGATGGTTGCACCTTGATGTAGAGTTTCACGGATTTCTCTTGCAGGAGGGTGCTTCTCTTCATGGTGATAGGGAGGATGCCCTTGCTTTCGCCAGCCTTGACCACCACGCTTGTCGGGAGGACATAGAGGTCGGAGGATGCGGTCGATTGAGACTCATCGATTGTCACGTTGGCGGTACGGTCGTGGTCAGCCACTGTTCCCATCACGCATACGTCAATATCCATGTTCATCTCAGTGGTCTCCTCAGTATAGGTGGCAAAGGAGAATTTGAGCGAGTCGGTGCCCGATGTATAATTCTTAGGTCCCACGAGTCTGACTCTCGCATGGTCTTGATACAGAAAGTCATCGTCGGAGCAACTGGCGAGGCTGAGCGTCGCCACTGCCATCAGAATCAGATAATATATATTCTTCATTTTCATTGTCTTATGATTGATTCGTTAATGTGAAATCTTAAGCGATAGAATTCTTCACTCTTCACTCTTCGTTTTTCACTAGCTTTAGTTCTCATATCCTCCAAACTCTTGGTCGCTGCTAGGGATAGGCAATACGTAGATGCTCTTGCCTGGGCGTACGCTGGCTCCCTTGATTTCGGAAGCGTTGAGACGCTTGTAGTAGAAGAAGAGTTGACCACCTTCGCCCACAAACTCCTTGCGATACTCCTTGTAGATTTCGTTTTGGATGTCATCGGCTGTCATAGTGGTGTGGTCGAGAGGGAAGAGGCTGAGGTTGCGTGCCTCCCTTACTTTGTTGAGCAATTCGACAGCCTTCTCTGGGTCGCTGTCCTTCAAGCACTCTGCTGCGATATAGTATGCCTCGCTTATACGGAGCATCGGGTAGAGGTCGTTGTAGGCGCTGCCTTCCACATACCAAAGCTTGCACAAGTATCGCTTGCTGCCGTCTTGCTCATATCCCTTGAGGTATCGCCAGTCATTGCCATATCCCTTGCCGAGTTCGTAGATTTCCTGAGCCTTGGTCTCGGAAGGAGTGAGGGCAGAGGAACCTCCCTTGGAAGTGAAGTACTTGTTGGCTGTATCCTCCCAGTCGTTGATGGTGAGGTGGAAGATATGCTCAGAACTGAACGACATATCGACCTCGTTCAATTTGCTGCTCTGCATAACAGTCTGGTCAACGAAACGGAGTGCTATAGGCACCCGACTCATTGGTGTCGATGATCTCCTGTGCGTACTTCAAGGCATTTGTCTTGTCGCCCATCCAGAGGTAAACTCTCGCCAGAGTGAGGGTGGCAGCGTAATAGTTGAAGTATGGCACACGTTCGCTGCGCTGGTAATAAGGACTGTAACCTATTTTAAGCGAATCGTGCTTTAAGTCCTCACGTGCGGTGAGCAAGTCGTTGACGATGAACTGCATAGTCTCGCCCACAGTCTTCTGTTCCTTCACCTGTGTGGAATACTCGGTGACGTAAGGTACTCCCTTGGCGTTGTTGTCCATGGCTGGTGCACAAGCGAAGAGGCGCATCAGGTCGAAGTGGAGGAACGCACGGAGTCCGTATGCCTCGCCACGATATACGTAGTAGTTGTTGTCGGAGAATCGGGTGGAATCCGCCTTGTCGATGTTGCGTATCATGATGTTGAGGTTGGCGATGGCATTGTAGGTGCTGTTCCAAATACTGCTGATGGTACTCTCCACGCTGCTGTTGGCATAGTCGTACTGTGAGGCGTATCGCCAGTCGCCGTCGCCATCGACATCATAGCTCTGTGACAATACCTCTGTGAATCCGATACCCATGTTGAGACCATACATTGAGGTGCTGCTCATAGCGGTATAGACACCTGTGAGCTGGTCTTTGTATCCGCCCTCTCTGCTGAACTGCTCTTCCTCCTTAATCTGTGACTTCGGACTCACGTCGAGCCAATCGTTGCAAGAGGTGAGTGCCATGAGAGATAGGGCTATGTATATGATTTTTCTGAATGTCTTGTTCATATATCTCTTGTTGTTTCTTGTTACACATTAATATATTTAGAAAGTAACCTGCGCCGAGAGCGAGAAGGTACGTGCGAAAGGATAAGTGGTGCCTCGCTCTGTCTTCACGGATGAAATGGTGAAGAGGTCGTTGGTGTAGGCGCTGACTTTCAGACGCTCCAAGAAGGAGTTGCGCACAAACTTGCAGTTGCGGAAGTCGTAGTACAACGTGATGGATGACATCGTGAAGAGACTGTAGTCTTGCACGAAACGTGAGGTAGGGTAGGTGACGCTCTGGTCGCTGATAGACTTGTAGAGAGCCATGTCGCCTGGCTTCTGCCAACGGTCGCTATATACACGGCGATCCACATTGTACTGGAGAGACGCATTCTCTACCTTGTCAACGAGAGTGGAGTTGTAAATCTGGCCTCCCCAACGAAATGATGCGCTGACATTGAATCCCCATCCGTTGATTTCTCCATTTACACCAAAGTTGCCATTGTACTTAGGCTGGGTGTCACCGCATACCACTTGGTCGCTGATGTCGTAGTCGTATGTCACCGAACCGTCTTTCTTGACGAAGATTTCCTTACCGTTCTGTGGGTCAATACCAAGAGAAGGAACCGCCCAGATGGCGTTCATGGAGCAACCCTCGTAATATTTCACTGATGGTGTGGTCGTCTTGTTCTCCATCATACTCTTGTCTTGCTTGTCATTCCACGCACGAAGGGAGTTGGAGATTTTCTTCAACTTGTTCTTGTTGTGCGCCACATTGGCGAAGAGGTTGATGTAGTCACGTCCCTTGTTGGCAGAAAATACGCGATAGTTGAGGTAAAGCTCAATACCCTTGTTCTGTGTTTCGCCGAGGTTATCTACGTAGGTAGAGAAACCTGTGGTGCCAGGTACGGTGACATTGGTGATCATTCCCTTGGTGTTTGCCACGTAGTAATCGAAGCGACCGGAGAGACGGTTCTTGAAGAAGTTGAAGTCGAGACCGATGTTGCTATCATACTTTTCCTGCCAGCGGAGGTTGTCATTTGCCAATCCCTTGACGTAGGAACCGATAGAGCCATTGTAAGAGGAACCGTTGTAGTACATGAAGGTAGCCATAGCATCGTACGAACTGAAACCTTGGCTACCAGTATATCCGAAGGAAGCACGGAGTTTCAGGCGGTCGATGAAGCCCAATTTCTTGATGAACTTCTCATTGTGGATGTTCCAGCCGCCACCGACAGACCAGAAGGAACCCCAGCGGTTGTTGCTACCCGTCTCGGAAGAACCTGTGAGACGATAGTTGGCATCGAAGAGGTAACGCTCGTTGTAGCTATAGTTGACGCTGAGCAAACCACCGCAGTTGCGCGAGATGCCCTCGGTACCAGTAGGACGGCTATTCTTGGCGTACTGTACAGCGAAACTGATATCGTCCATGAAGTCGTTAGGGAATCCCTCGGCGGTGATGCCTACCGTGTTGTAGCTGTTGTTGGACATACTCAACTGGGCATTGCTGAAGATAAGATGCTTGCCAATCTGCTTGGAGTATTGTGCACCTAGCTCTGCGTTGATGTCGGTGTGTTTGCCGTTAGATTGATTATAGGTACCCTTTCGATACACATCGGTCATGAATATAAAGTCGGTGTGGTTGGCAGGCTTGAACACATCACTCGTTGTCGTCTTGCGGATGATGCCAAACTTGCCTGTCATTCTCCAGTTAGGGTTGATTTGCCATTCCAAGTAGAAGTTGTTGGTGATGGTCGTGTAGGTGGAGTTGTCTATCGTGTTGAGAGTGGTATTGTAGAGCGGATTGTAGTAGTCGCCTACACGTCCTGCATTATTGGTGTAGGAGTAGGACTTGATCAGGTTACCCTTGTCATCGTAGATGCGGCTGTATGGGTTCATCTGATAATAAGAGGAGAACGAGCCGTATGGGGAATTGTTGCTATTGTTGTAGTCGATGGTGAGCTTGTTGCGGAATATCAAGTTCTTGAGGCGATAGGCGAGCGTGATGCCGCCAGAGAAGGTGTTGCGGTCACTGCCCTTCATAGCTCCCTCGATGTTGTTATAAGAGAGGTTGACACCATATTGCAGATTGTGCTGACCTCCTTCGAGATAGAGGGAGTGCTTGTGCCCCACTCCTGTGTGGACAGGTTGTGCGAGCCAATCGGTGTCAATGCCACGTAATACATCTCGAAGCTTGTTGGCGTATGTTTTGTCGAGTGCAATCTGGGTGACGGCATTGTCGCTGCTGAAGAGTCCTGCCATCTTCTCCACCTGTAGTTTTTCCGAGGCGCTGCAGAGGTCGTAGCTGCTGAGGTCTGGCACTTCGAGGTCGATTCCACCCGTATAGGTGATGCGCATCTTGCCCTGTTCGGGGCGTTTAGTCTCGATGACGATGACACCATTGGCAGCCTTCGCACCATAGATGGCCTTGGCTGTGGCATCCTTGAGCGATGTGATGCTCTCTACCTGGTTCATGTCGAGGTCGAGAATCTTAGTCAGTTCCGTCTCAAATCCATCGAGGATGAAGAGAGGCTGGTTGGCACTGGAGGCATATTCGCCTTGTACGCTGGAGATGGTGGAAGCACCACGCATCTGGAAGTCTGGCAAGGCATTTGGGTTGCTACCTGCACTCAGGTTTTCTACCTGCATGAAAGATGGGTCGATATTCTTGAGGCTTTGGAGCACGTTGGAATTGCCGACACGTTGTAGCTCGTCGCCCTTGACGGTTGTCACCGCACCGGTAAAGGTGTTCGCCTTACGGGTGAAGGTACCATTGACCACCACTTCCTCTACAGCTTTCGCATCCGGATTGAGCACGATGTGCATGTTGGAAGTGGCACGCACGTTCTGCTGTTGCATACCGATGGAGGAAACAACGATGCGTGCGCCACGAGGCCACTTGCTGAAAGAGAACTTACCGTTGATGTCCGTTACGGTGACATCCTTGGATCCCATGATTCTGACGGTCGCACCAATCACAGGAAGTCCATCCTCCGATGAAGTCACGATACCAGTAATGCTGCTGCGATTCTCATCGTATGATTCCTTGTGCTCACGCAATGTGACGTTCACTAGGTTGCCTTCCTTGGAATAAACCAAAGGCTTTCCATTCAAGAGCATCTGGAGTACACCCTCGAACTCCTCGTTCTTAACGGACCCATTGATTGTGTAGCCCTCGACATCTTCGAAGGAAAACAAAATCTTGTAACCACTTACTTTCTCTAGCTTTCTCAGCGCAGAAGAGAGTTCCTCCTGCTTAAAGTTCATTGTCAACTTCTTGCGAATCTGGGCGTATGACGGTGTCAGTCCCAGACTGGCGGCTAGCAACAATGCAAACAGTCTGCTTTTTGCCATAAACTTTCAGTTTTTATGATTTCTACTTTACTTGATATGTTCTAAACTTACTAACGCTATTTGTTAGTTTTAACGCAAAGAGGAGCGAAAAGGTTACGCTTTATTCAAAAAAACGAGATCTTTTTGTCAGATTTTTAAAATTATGCACTTTTTATTCGCAAATCGCAAATATTTTTCGTAATTTTGCAAACAAAAACATTTAGACAACAAGTTAGGATAAGAATGGAGCACCAAGAGGAGTTTGACCATATATTTAGAGAGTACTACGCCCAGCTCTTTGTTTTCGCTCGTCGATTTATAGATGATATAGATGACTGCCACGATTTGGTGAATGATGTCTATGAAGATGTGTGGTTGCATTTTCATGATATTCGCCAAGAAGCAGTGCGTTCTTATCTTTACACCAATCTACGTCATAAATGTGTGGATTTCCTTCGGCGCAAGAAGACCCGGAAGAAATACGAAATCTTCACCTTGGCTCTTGCTGAACGATTTGATTCCACTGATCGTATCCTAGAGATGGAAGAGAGGGAAGCTATCATTAAGAAAACAATAGAGATGCTTCCCGATACAACCCGAACCATCTTCATCCTATGCTTTGTCGAGCACAAGAAGTATGCAGAGGCAGCCGAGGTGCTCCATGTAAGCTTGAGTACCATCAAGAAGCATATCGTTAGGGCTTTGAAGCTTATTAGGGAAAGCCGAGGTGGGAATGATGAATCGCAAGAGTAGTGACAGTTGACTGCATAGCTTTTGAGGTAGTAAACCACCGTTAAGGTTAAAAAAAAGAAATTGACATAACCGTTTTTGGGGGCAATCCGTTCAAATAGTAGTTAATATGGTAATAGAATATGAATAAAGAGGAAATCTTAGATATATTAGAAGATGGCAAATCGCTTACAAAAAACCAACAAGGGGTTTTTGAGGAGGATGCTGATGTCTCCCAACTTGTGGAGGATGTCCTTCTAGGCGTACATTCCATCCGTGATGAGCACCTGCCTTCTGAGGAGGTGCAGGCTAGGCTTGATGCTTTTCATCAGACGCATTCACAGATGGGCGGAAACGAGAAGTCTAAGACGGCGTTGCTTCATTTGCTTTGGGTGAAGGCTTTGATTGGCGTTGCAGCAGCATCTGCCATTGTTGTTCTTCTCTTACCTTTTGGGAAAGGAGGCAACACGGTGGTCAATGTTAGCGAGCAGGGAATCATCGCTTCTGCCAATCAGCATCATTCTGAAAGTAAGTTGATAGCTACTGATGCAGATGCCGTTACTCATGAGCGACAGATTACATCCGAAGATATAGATGCTTATTTCTCTCGGACAGATACCGTGCTGCTGAATGTGGATAGGGGGCAGCAATGCAAGGTGGTACTACCAGATGGCAGCACCGTATTTCTTCATCCTGCTAGCAAACTCGTATATCCCAAGGAATTTGATGGTTATGAACGAAGGGTTAAAGTGATTGGAGAAGCTTATTTTAAGGTGCATAAAGACAAGGAACACCCTTTCATTGTGGAGACTAAAAACTCGGAGACCTTGGTTACAGGTACGGAATTTGACGTGAACACCTATGATGAGAAGATGATAAAGGTGACTTTGGTCAACGGTAGTGTGCAGTTTGCCAACACAAAGAGCAATCGAAAGGTGATGCTTCGTCCTGGTCAGCAAGTTCAGTTATGCAATGATAATATGAATGTGTGTGATGCCGACACGATGCAGTTGGTGGCATGGCGAGATGGATATCTTTTCTTTGACAATGCATCGCTCAACGAAATCTTGCAGCAAATCAGTTCCTCTTATAATGTTCCCGTTGTTTGCCACGACAGCCGTCTTTTGGAGAAAAGAATGCACTTCGTGATGCGTCGTGACCAGGAGATAGAATATGCCATCGACATTCTCAATAAGATGAAGAAGATGAAGGTGAGTCTCGAGAATGGAAAATTGAAAGTGGAAGCATATTAGAGAGTGGGTAGTATATACATACATCTTACGAAAACCGCCGCATATTCTATGTGTGGGGATATGCGGCGGTTTGTTGTATTTGAAAGACATCTTATGCTATCTCCTCGCAAGCTACCATTTCGATGCCTCTGTATATCACGACTAGCTTATGGAGCTTGGTGGTTTTTACCGACTCTCTCACAATGTCGCTATCGGCATATCGACTAATTTGGGCGGAAGCGTCCTTGAAAAGCTGGCTCACTTGTTCGTCGCTTGTGCCCGTCTTGCAGTATTTTAGCTCGATGATGTAAGAATCGACCATATCCTTGTAAATGTCGCAGAGAGGACAGAGGAAGATGTCGGCGTATCCTCCCTCATTATCCAGCTCGGAGATAGGGCGGTAGAACTTGCACTGACTTGTCATGGCTAACGTGAATCCGTGGACGTAGGCTTCGCCTTTCTGCTTGTCTCGCTGGGAAGAATATCGCTTCAAGCAGTCGGCGATGAAGCTGAAGTATGCCTTGTAATTGCCATCGTAAGCTAGCTTGCTCTCCAATTGCCCCTTGCCGTACGTATCATAACTGAGAGCATTCTCCTCGTATGTGGAAAGTAAGTAGGTGAACAGCTGGTCACGCACTACCTCGTTAGGAATGACAAATTTGGTAGCACCCTTATATGTGCCATCTATCGTTACCATACCGAAATAGAAGAGCAGACTCACGAAGTTGTCTGGGTCATTGATGCGTTCTGCTGGGAAGTTCTCCACGAGATTGCCTGTGACGTAGCCTTTGGTTACCAACTGCTGGATGACGCTCGCATCGTGGGCGAACTCCTTGTCGTGGCGGATGAGCATACGCAGCTTGTTGTAGTCTGTGCGCACGTTGCTTTCCACCATGGAGTCTGGGATGTCGTATTCGTTGCGGATGTAGTTGTCGATGAAGTTGAGTACCATTACAGAGTTATACATGGTAGTTCTGCCATAACTCTTGATGGCGAAGCAATAGTTGTCGTACCACGGCTTCATCACCTGAATGAGTTCATCCACCGAATGATTGAAAGGAAGCACGCTGGAATAATAGCCGAGCATCTCTCTCACTTCTTCCTCCGTAAAACCAGTCATCTCGTTGAACTCTGGTGTCAAAGAGTAGTTGGTACCGATATTGAAACCACTCGTCAAGTCGTCCATGGTGACAGGACTGACACCGGTGACAAAGACTCTTCCAAGGGCAGCTCCTGCCGCACCCTTGATGGTGTTGAAGAATTGGCGAAGATAACCCTCGCCATGGGTCTGCTTGCGATAACGCTGCAAGTGCTCCTCGTTGGCAAGGATATTGTTGGTGAAGTTGTCGTACTCATCGATGAAGAGATAGATGCGCTGGCCTACTTCCGTACAAATCTGGCAGAGATACCTCAACTGTTCCACAGCCCCCTCACGTTTGTTCATCTCTTCCTTCGTTCCTTCTGGAAGGAAACGAGAATAGACATTGCAGAAGAAATTAAACATAATGTTGCAATGCCCATCCATACTTCTTTGATAATTGTCGAGTCCTGCACCCACCTCGGCAAAGTTGAGATGGATGATGAGATAAGAATTGCGCTCAGGGGTCGGATTCTCACCTATGTACAGTCCACCGAAGAGGGACTCAAACTTGTCCTTCTTGTTGATGTCATAGTAATTTTCTAGCATGGAAAGAGTCAGCGTCTTACCGAAACGGCGAGGGCGGATGTAGAAGAAGTACTTATTGGAATCTTCTATATCCTCGATGAATGGAGTCTTGTCAACGTAGTAACAATCCTCCTCTCTGATTGCTTCAAAATTTTGCATTCCGTATGGGATGCGCTTGCGATAGATTCGCTTTCTTCTTTCTCTGATTGCCATTGCGTCTATATTTAACTTTTTGCAAAAGTAAACAATAATTCTGTAACCTCCAAATTTTCAGGTGGGTATTTTCTGAAAAACGCAGTTCGAAAGACAAGCAAAAACGAAAGAAGGCGGACTTCCAATCGGAAATCCGCCTTCAAGTTTATCTCTGAATTCTAAGAATTACTTCTTGTTCAAAGCGAGGTCGATAGCAACGGCGATAGCTACAGTAGCACCTACCATTGGGTTGTTACCCATGCCGAGGAAGCCCATCATCTCTACGTGAGCAGGAACTGAAG
>ENA-OWPL01000335-OWPL01000335.1-human-gut-metagenome-genome-assembly--contig:-NODE-335-length-34001-cov-13.434514_pt1 | contig 34001 bp, 29 predicted proteins | sample MGYA00248263_ERZ651844 | MGnify/ENA primary metagenome ERZ651844 (study PRJEB26924, sample SAMEA4378256) | human gut metagenome | biome: human gut; feature: human-associated habitat; material: faeces...
AGACACTTGCATGGTTGTTTGGAATCTTTGTCTGCGCTTCTTCCGCTTACGGGCAAAAGACCGTTACGATCGAAGGAGACATACGGAATATGCCGGATACCGTCAGATTTTTTTGCGCGGAGATGAAAGGAAACGGGATGGATGTACGACCGGAAGATCAGGAAAAAATGGTGAACGGCAAATTCAAATTCACCAGGGAAGCCGACAGGACGACCAAGATGTACATATCCCTCAACAACACCGGCTACACCGTATGGGTGAAGCCCGGAGCGAACATCAAAATCACCGGAGAAGCCCCTTATGTGCAGAACTGGCTGGCGGAAAGCGACATTCCAATCCCCGAACAAGTCGAACTGAACCGCTTCCGGGAGGCTACACGGGAGGAAAACATACGCATCCACGATTTAACGGCAGAGTGTATGAAACTGCTCCCCAAGATCAGAGCGAAAGATTCGGTCGCCAAACAGGAATTTGCTTCGATCAGGCAGACGGTGAACAGCATACATGACGAGATTATCCTGCAAAAAGAGTTGCTGCTCATGCTGGACTATCCGATTACCGATGCCGGCCTGGAAGAACTGAGAGACGCTGCCAAGAGTTGCCAGGCGGGAAAGTTGAAGGATAAAGCGTTAGTCGTATCTGTCTACAGCAAGCTGACGGACGAACAAAGACAATCCCGGTTGGGGGAAGAGATAACTTCCTTGTTGTCTATCTCCTCGACAGTTCAGGAAGGAGACAAGATCGCGGATGTCGAACTGAAAGACATCAAAGGGAACATCCACCATCTTTCCGACTATAAAGGGAAATACATCATCCTTGATTTCTGGAGCCGATACTGTGGCCCTTGCCTCGATGCGTTTCCTTTACTAAAGGAAATTGCGGAAAAATATAAAGAGAAAATTGTCGTTATCAGCCTGTCTGTAGATCCAGAAGCGGTTTGGAAAGAGACAGAAGTCAAAGAATCGGCAGACAACTGGCTGCAACTGTCCGACGGACTGGGCATGAGTGGCATAGCGGCTCATTACGGGGTACATGCGCTTCCTTCGTTTATCTATATTTCACCGGAAAGCACCGTCCTGAAAGCCGGACAAGGGTATAAATTCTTGTCGGAAGATATCCGTACATTTATAAAAGACAAATAACCTAATTCAAATGAATATGAAACACGGACTTTACTTATTTATCCCGGAGTTGATAAGCAACGATCCGTAGCTGCTGTATGACAGCTCTTTCACTTATCTGATCTCCTACCTGCAATATACGAACTTTACCGGAGAAGACAGGCCCGCATACGGGATGTGAAAGACGGAACCGTATTCTTCCTGAAACAATTCAGCACGCAGCGGATTATAAATCAAAGATCCAACTGGTTAATGAGCATGGCAGGAAATACGACTTAAAAAACTCTATTTACCAAAGACCATATATAATTGTAAGTTTTCAGCACATAGACATTAACGCACAGTATGAATAAAAAGCCGGAAACAATATACACCATTTGCAAATACAGATGGTCGGCAATAATTGGGTCCAACCCCAAAAGCCGCTTTATACCGCCTAACAGAATGATGGTAAAGGGATGGACCAAATATATTTCATATCCTTCATTAGAATATATATCAATATAACGACGAACCATTGCAGATCTGTCATATAAGAAAACTAATCCCTTTTTCATATAAATTCCACCTATTCCTAAAACAGCCATTCCGTATGAGGCAAACAATAAGTTTGGCGGAAATTTATTAGCTTGCAGATCAAAAGGGACTCTTTCAACTCCGAAAGCATAAATCAAATATCCTACGGCAGCTATTACACAAACAACAATTTGCCAGCCTAACTTCTTCTTATAATACAATCCCCATATCGTAAAAAACAGATAGACTATTACAGTTTGAAGCAACTCTGGATAATAAGCTTTGAACAATAGCAACAATACCAAAACGACACTGAAAAGGATAAAAGGTATATTACACCGGCGAATCATCCGGCATAAAAAGGGAAGACAAAGAGATATGATCAAGTAAGGCGGAATAAACCAAATATGATCAAATAATCGATATTCTACCGTAGGGGTAAAGAACACATAAGATATAAAGTCATTCAACGGTATTATCTCTCCCGACTTCCAATAATGATACACAACAGCCGGAAAACAAACCAATGCATACTTCCAGTAAGGGATCGCGACTCTTTTTATCCGGCCCTTCAAATAAGTCCGAAACGGTTTTTCCAATGACAGGGAAAATGAGGCTCCTACTATATAAAACACGGTTGCCATTGCAAAGAATATCCCGGTAATCCAGCTTCCTTCAAATATGCCGACCTTGACACCTTCCCACCATATCAAATGACAAAAACAGGTGATATAGATCATTATAGCCCCTCTGTATATATCCAGATTCCGATCTCTCATGTTCTATTTGTTTCCTATAAGCATTGAAGGTTACAAAGATACTTTTTCCTTTTAATAAAAAAGAGTAATATTGCATACTAAAACAAATCAATCAAATTAATGAGCAATTCCATACATTTAATCAGTCTCTTATTACTGGCTTCCGGCCTATCCATACAAGCCCAGGAAAAGAGAGCCATGACATTCGATGAGATGGTCGGATGGGAACGCATATCCGAACAACGTATTTCCGATAACGGGAAATGGGTATTCTGCAAGCATAGAGAAAGAAGTACATGGGAAGTGCCGGGAGGACATAGAGAACAAGGTGAGGATATTCTTGAAACAGCAAAGAGAGAATTGTATGAGGAAACAGGAGCCATTAATTTTGAGATAAATCCGATATGTATTTATTCTGTGACGGCGCCAGACAACTTTAATGGGAAAGAAACCTTTGGAAAGTTATTTTTCGCGGAGATACATACGTTTGAAAAAGATTTACATAGTGAGATAGAGAAAATAGCAATTATGAATGAACTACCGCTTAATTGGACATATCCGGAAATTCAACCAAGACTGATGGAAGAAGCGAGACAAAGAGGATTTTTGCCTAAGAAGGATGAAATAAAATGGTTATTTTTTGATGTTGGTTCGACGCTGGTTGATGAAAGTAGCGTTTATGAAGATAGGATGAAAAAAATAGCTGAATTATCTGGTATAACTCCGCAACAAATTTATGAACATGCGATATCATTGTACAGGAGAAATAAAAAAGGTGATTTAGAGATAGCAAAACAATTGAGGATAGAACTACCTAAATGGGAATCACAATATGAAAAGCTGTATACAGATTCAGAAGATTGCCTGAAAAGGTTAAGCAGAAATTATGAAATTGGTATAATCGCAAACCAACCATTAGGAACTTCTGAAAGATTAGAAAATCTCGGAGTGCGAAAATATATTGATTTAGTCATTGCATCAGCAGAAGAAGGTGTTTCAAAACCGGACAGACGTATATTTGAAATTGCTTTGGAAAGAAGTGGCTGTAAGCCGGAAAATGCTGTAATGATTGGTGACCGCATTGATAATGATATTGTACCAGCAAAACAGTTAGGAATGAAAACGATATGGATAAAACAGGGATTTGGAAGTTTGTGGACTGTAATGGACGAGAGTGAAAAAGCCGATATTGAAGTTAATAACTTATCTGACATTTTGAATTATCTATAGGAGGGAAAGTGAATGTTCAAGGTTGCTATACTACAAAAACGTTCTATTAATGAACAAATAGATAAGAATATTGAAACTATCATTATGGCAATGGAAGAGGCTTCGGAAAACCATGCAGATATTCTATTGTTGCCAGAATGTTTTATTACAGGATATGATTTGCCTATGTCATATGAAAAAAGCATTGCAGATAATGATATAAGAATTGCCAAAATATGTGAGAATGCTAAAAAATATAAAATAGGCGTAGTACTTACTGCGTTTACAAAAGGTAGTAAGCAGCCACAGAACTCAGCCTTTGTTATCAATAAATCGGGCAATATATTGATGAAATACTCTAAGGTGCATACCTGTGATTTCGCAGATGAAAGAGATGTTGAATCAGGGAAAGAATTTAAGGTGTGTGATTTTGAAGGAATACAATTAGGTATTATGATTTGTTATGACAGAGAGTTCCCAGAAAGTGCAAGAATACTGATGTTAAAAGGAGCTGAGGTTATTCTTGTCCCAAATGGTTGCGGTTCTATGCAACCAAGAATCAGGGCACTTTCGACAAGAGCTTATGAAAATATGGTTGCAGTTGCTATGGCAAATCCGAATGGAGATAATGCTGGATGTTCCTGCGCATATAGTCCAATTTGCTGGGATAGAAATGGAAAATGTGTTGATAACACAGTTTTGCTGGCTGATGATAAAACTGAGGGAATTTTTTATGCGGAGTTTGATATGGAAGCTATTAGAGAATACAGGAATCGGGAAATGTTAGGAAACACGTTTCGTAAGGTAGAAGCATACAGTCAGTTGTTAAGTAAAGAAATCAAGAAACCATTTATAAGGGATGGGCAGAATAGATAAGCCAAGGGGAGAGTGCTTTATGTCAGTAATGGGCGTGTTTCCCATAAGCAGGCAGTGGAGAAAGCATATCAGGAATATGATATTTTTAACAAGACACAGCCGATAGAATCTGATTTTGATAAGATAGTAAAAGGATTGGAAAAGAAAGAATAATTACTTTTTTGGATTATGTGATTATGATACAATTACGGAAAATAGTGTTTTATGAATCTGATCAATCGAATTTTTTGTGTAAAGGAGAACTTTATGAAAAAGATATTAGTGACAGGCGGAACAACTTTTGTAAGTAAATATGTGGCAGAATATTTTGTGAATGTGGGTTATGAAGTTTTTGTACTTAACAGAAATTCTAAGCCACAAGTTCAGGGTGTAAAACTCATTGAAGGAGATAGGCATAATTTGGGTGGTGTATTAAAGGATACATTCTTTGATGTTGTAGCGGATATAACAGCCTATAATGATAACGATATAATTGATTTTGTTAGGGAATTGGGTTCTTTTGATCAGTATATTATGATTAGTTCAAGTGCTGTTTATCCTGAGTATGGTGTTCAGCCATTCCTGGAAGAATCAGAGAAATCCGAAAATAAATTTTGGGGTTCATATGGAACCGATAAAATAGCAGCTGAAAAGGCATTACTTGAAAGAGTGAAAGATGCATATATATTAAGACCGCCTTATTTATATGGACCAATGAATAACGTGTATAGAGAGGCTTTTGTATTTGATTGCGCCTTGGCGGACAGAAAATTCTATTTACCTAAAGATGGCAGTATGAAATTACAATTCTTTCATGTAAAAGATTTATGCAGGTTGATGGAGGTAATAATTAAAGACAAGCCACAAGAGCGTATTTTAAATGTTGGTAATGTTGAAGCAGTTTCTATTAAAGATTGGGTCACAAAATGCTATGAAAGCTTAGGAAAAATACCGGATTTTGTAAATGTTTATGAAGATATTGAACAGCGAAATTATTTCAGTTTTTACAACTATGAGTACTATTTGGATGTATCGCGTCAAAACAAAATATACCCAGAAACCATATCATTAGAAGACGGATTGAGGGATAGTGTTAAATGGTATTTGGAACATAGCACAGAAGTTAATAAGAAACCTTATTTTAAATATATAAATGAAAATCTAGTGGAGGATTAATTACAAAAGCTATCAAAGATTATCAGCGATTAAAGAAAGATGAAGCAGATCGGTTAGCGATTGGATGGGATGTAAAGAGAGAACTTTCAAAAATAAACTATCGTATCCACACAGATGCAGTAAAAGAATTTTTGATAACGCCCACATTATCTCCGCAGGAAATGGCATATACATATGCGTCAGAAGCAGATATTCTAAATATGGCTTTGTTTGGAAAAACAGCAGCACAATGGAGAACTGAAAAAGGAATAAAAGGTAAAACTCCTAATATCAGAGATTTTGCTTCTGCGGAAGAATTGGTTGTGCTTATCAATCTGGAAGATACAAACGCAGATTTGATAAGACAGGAAGTGCCTAAAATTGAAAGGTTAAAAATATTAAGAGAAAAAGCATATAGGCAATTAGAGCTTTTGAGAAAGAACCAAGATACGATTGCGGCATTAAAGAAAAATCTTATTGAAGATACAGAAACAAATGGTTGATTTCCTAAGCAAAACCGCTTATAATCTGAATCGGAATATATTGCTATTATCCACAGCTACGGAGCGGGTGTTATCAATACCGATAACAAAATGATAACATTAGCTTATATAGGCAGGATAATATGGATATATCAAATAATCAAAGGATTTACATACTCGGCAGAGAATAATTTCTAAACAAAATTAGTTAGGAAAAGTCGAGTGGGAATAGTTCCCCTTGGTTTAGATGTGCCGAAAAAATCAGTATTTATGCGGGTTTCGGGACTCGGCACTTTTCGAGTAACCGTTTTTGCAACAGATGAAATAGTAACACTTGGCTTACAACTAAACCTAAAAATCGCATAATTTTTTAAGGCTTCTGCCCTGTTTTGAGCAGAAGCCTTTTTTGCATATTTGATAGAATTCCCTCTTTAATGTATCATCAAATCAGATTAAAACAGCGAGGTGGATAGTTTGAGAGCAGAAAATACCATATATATTTAAGTACAAAAGAAAAAACAAAATTGTTGCTTCTCTTATAAATCTAAAAAACAAATTGATTGAACAAGGCAGATACACCGACCTCGTTGGTGAGATTATGATAAAATTGCAGAAACAAACGTTTGACGGCAGGGGAAATTCATCTTCCTGCAGTTGTTTTAGCGTAGATAGAAAAAGTTAAAGTTTTTTGATATAATATTTAAAAACGTGGAGATATTTCGTGCTAAAAAAGTAGTATATAGTTGAGGCAGAAAGGATGGTGAGCAGTTTGGATGACAGGGAAATAATTGAGTTATTCTTTGAGCGCTCAGATCAGGCAATCGTTGAACTATCGAAAAAATATGGCTCAATTTGCTCAAAGGTTGCTTTTAATATACTTAACAATATACAAGATACCGAGGAATGTGTGAACGATGCTTATCTTGGAACGTGGAACACAATACCGCCTCAAAATCCAAGTCCGTTATTAAGCTATGTTTGCAGAATAGTTCGTAATCTTGCTATTAAGAAGTATCATACAAATACGGCGGCAAAAAGAAACAGCATCTATGATGTAGCATTAGATGAACTTGAAAACTGCTTTCCTTCCTCTGTGTCGGTGAAAGATGAGTATAATGCGATTGAAACTGCACGAATCATTGATAAATTTCTTGAAACTCTCGATCGGGAAAACAGAATTATGTTTGTTCGACGATATTGGTATTCTGACTCTATTGATGACCTTGCAAAACTTTTTAATATGAGCAACCACAACATATCGGTTCGACTTTCTCGCACAAGAGAAAAGCTGAAAAACCGTCTTATTAAGGAAGGAGTATCGCTATGAAAAGGGAAAAAATTTCAGAAACGATTGAGAATATCAATCCTAAATATATAGATGAAGCTACTGAGTACACAGGCGTAGCAAAAATAACGCCTAAAAAAGTATGGTATAAATGGGCAGCGGTAGCAGCTTGTTTCGCTCTTGTTTTAGCAATCGGTTTTCCATTTGCTAAAGATTTGTTCATATCACCTGACCAAAAAGATATTGTAGATGCGGTTGTTTTAATTGAATATGATGATTCTTACTTGGAAGTTATTGAAGATGCTAAAAGAATTAAAAAGTTCGGTTTACCAAGTGAGATCACAGAGGACATCATCGGAAACCATATTGTATTTTTGCAAAAGGCTATTCCTCAAGCAGAATATGGTAATTATGTGGTATCAGATACAACAACCAATATCGAATTATTTGAATATAGACCTGCACCTTACAAAGCAGTAAGAATTCTCAAAGAAGGCAACAATTATTATTATGCGTGGTTTTGCAACTATTTAATTGGACAAGATAAATCAATGCCAATCAAAAATGCCTTTGATGTGTTTGGAATTGACGACGCTTCCGATATAATCAGCATAACTCCAGTTAAGACTGATAATACTTGGACTGCAAATGGAAAAATGATTACGGACAAAACTATCATTTCCAACTTTTATATTGAGATTTCACAACTGACTGCTTATAGCTTTGACGAATATCACGAAATGGTATTTGCAAAAGAATTGAAAAAATACGAAGAGAAAGGCGGTGGTGATATTGGTTCTGAAGCTTATACACAAGTCGCTGATGATTTAAGAGAGATTATGATTGAAACAAAAGAAGGCTTACGATTTACAATTTACTATTACCCTTCGTATGGTTGGATACATGTAGCTCAAACAATGTCGTACTATCAGATGTCACCTGAGATTTCAGAATGGTTTTTAAATTATATGAAATAAGCAACCATAAAAAATAACAACTGCCCTGCATGATGATGAAGTCTTATATGAGAGAAATTCACTTAGCATAAGCACGAAGAAATCATAGAATAACTTGCCCTATATGTTTTTTAATAATATAAGCTCTCTACGCTCTTTCTATGTAAAAGCTTTTTTGCTGCTTGCCGTCCGTTTATTCGGCCGACGCAAACTCCTTAAAATGATTATATAACTGATTGACATTGAGGCTTGCTATATCGACAAGCGAGTATTGCCGCTGCAAATGTTTGACGAACTCGCAGCCCAAATAATAGCCAACATCGCTGTGATTTTTGTAGCTGCACCAATCCCCGAAGAAATCCTGCGTGCTGATATTTTTGTCGACGCGGCGGAGATATTCACGCTTTATTTCGGCTTCGTTTTCCTTGCACCAATCGAGCCAGCCGTTTTGATTTTGATGATAGTATCTGTCATCTTGGCATAGAATATGTTCGCAGACCATGGCAAGTCCCTCTTGATAGAGCTGAGCCAGTGAATTTTCGCCCTCTGACCGAGCCTCGGGATAGAGATTCCCGTAGGTTTTATGCCATATGTGGCCTATTTCATGAAAAATCAGAGCCTGCATGGCGGATTCATCCTGCCAATTCAACTCGATAATTTTTTCTATTCCGAGCAAAACCGCGTCTCTGCCGTCAAGCGATGTCGCCCAGCCCGCGCCGTTGCACAGCCCCAAATAGAGAATAATATCCGTCTCGACGCCGTTTTCAAAAAGCCGCTCTATATTGCTCGCAAGCTTGTCGGTCACGGCGACAAAGGAGTCGTTTGCCGCAATCGCCGCGTCCCTGTTGAGCAGCACGTTATTGACTACGGGCAGCACGTCATTATTGAAATCATATTCCCTCGAATCCCGTTCGCATTTTTCGCCAAGCTCCGGCGAAATCGCACGGGCGTATACTCTCCATGCATCCAAATCAAAGGCGCTGTTCTTAAAGCAGCCGGGTATTTTATCAAAAGTATTTATTATTCTCATAGCTCTGTTCCTGCGATTCTCTCAAATTATTTTACCTGCTTTGACATATGCATTTCGCCGTCGCACTCGAAGCCGAGGGCGGAGTAGAGCTTTTGCGCGGCGGTGTTATCGCTGCCCGTCAACAGCTCGAAGCTGTGGAGCGGGTATATTTTTTTGCAGTATTCCTGCGCGAAGGTCAGCATTTTCCGCGCGACTCCCCGCCCGCGATACTCGGGACGGACATAGACCTCAGTTATCTCGGGTATATATTCGTCGTAGCAGAACGATTTTTTCAGCTGAACGCAGACGAAGCCGGCGAGCCGTCCGCCGTCGCCGTCTGCAACGATGACAACCTCGCGCCTGTTTGTAAGAAGCGAGGCGCGAATGCTTTCTTCCGTAGTCTTGCCCTTGCCGTTGAACTCTGCATTGAGGCGCTCAAGCTCTCCAGCATCGCCGACCGATGCCAATCTCACCATTTTCATCTCTCCCCGTAGTTTTACGGTTAAATTATAGCATGATTTTTTCGGGATGTAAATATATCACGACTATGCGGGCAGAACGGCATTGAAAACGCATAAGGCGAAAGGATAGATTTTCGGTGACGCTGTCGCGTCAAAGGGTCGTCGAGTCGCCGCCCTCTGCAAAAAAAAGGCTTTCCGCAATCCCCTTGCAGGACAAAGTTAGCTCGCCTGCTGTAGCTGCTGCAAAAACCGCGGGCGGATGACATCCGCCCCTACACGATTGCAATATGCGTTAGCTGCTGTATTTTTTGCTGCCGAACAAGGTTCGCCCCCACGATGTACCGCTTGAAGCTCCTTCGCAAAGCCCGATTTGCGGAAAAATCAACTTGGCAAAGCGCCCCGCACGGGTCAATGTGCGGGGCGCTTTGCTTTCGGATACAGGAGTTAGTATTTAACGGCGAAGTCGTTTATTGTCGTCATGCCGACCTTGACTCTCGTGTTCGAGCCGAGCAGGTGCGCTGTGAGCTCGATGATGACGGGATAATCATAGTGGGCATAGACTAAGTTGCCGGTAGCCTTGCTGAATCTTGCTACTATCGTTCCGTTATAATAGGTGAATTTCTGGTCGGTGAGCGAGAGGCCGGGATAGTCGAAGTTTACCACATCAGCGGTGAGCACGCCGAACGCTGCGGCATAGCCTTTTTCGCCGGAGGGATTGACCTCAGTGCCGAAGGTCAGGGTTATCTGATATTCGCTGCCCTTGTCCTCGACCTTTGCGCCCTTGACCTCTGCGGGAGTGAGCTTGCTGACCCAATCCTTGCCGCCGACGGGGAATACGTTTCTGATGTCCTCTTTTGAGGTCAGAACTATCGCCTTGTCGTCGCGCTTCATGAAGGTCTTCATCGCGCTCTTGCCTATTGCATCTATCGCCTTGGGCAATTCGGTCTTGTCGGCGTCGTTCTTCGTCTCGGTGTAGTTGCGGGTGACGGACTTCGCCTGATATTTTACTCTGTTCGCGCCGGCGTTGAAATAGGCGATTATCTCGGCCTTGGTCCAGTCTTTTGCATTCTTCGAGGGCGCGGCGGTTACCTGATTCGAAGCGGTCTCGCCGGGCTTTGCGGGGTCGGCCGATTGAGTTTCGTTTGTCTCGCCCTCCTGCGCGGTGCTGTCCTCGGGAAGAGCGGTCGTGTCATCGACAACATCGCCCGCCGCGCTCGTCTGAGCGTCGCCCGTGGTGTCCGCACCTGTTTTGCCGTCGTCCTTCTTGCACGCGCAGAGCATTGACATGAGCAGAGCAAAGAGTGCTATAACGGCGACTATTGATTTTTTCATAAGTTTTCCTCCTTAAAGTTCATGTTCACCTGCTCCGACGGTCTGTTTTCTTCCGTCGGGCAGAATAATATCGGCTTTGCAGTTCGACGGGACGGATATTTTATATTTATATCCCCCGTCCGTCTTATCCCAGCGCACGGAGATTTTTCCGTATACGCTGTCGTAGCTCGCCTCGGCGAACTCGAAATGCCCGCCCGGGCGCGGGGCTATAGTGAATCGGTTTTCTCCGGCGACATTTATTCCGCACATCGTGCCGAACAGCCACTCGCAAACCGCACCCTTTGAATAGTGATTGAGCGAGGCAATGCCGTCCTGCGCCGCAGTGCCCTCCCAACTCTCCCAAATGGTAGTTGCTCCGTTTTTCGGCATGAACAGCCAGCCGGGCATCTGCTCGTTTTCAAGCAGGCGGTAGGCATATTCAATATCGATATCCGCCAAAACGCTCAGTATCAGCGACGTCGAGAGAAATCCCGTGCCGAGCCTCCACGAGTAGTTGTCGAGGGCTTTTATGAGCCGCTTTTTCGCATATTCCGTCTGCTTTTCGTCGAGCAGACCGATATAAAGCGGGCGAACAAGCTTCGCCTGGCGGTCGGTGTCTATTGAAAACTTCTTCGTTGAGACGAGCGCGCTGTAGCCCTTTCTCGCCCTCGCCGCATTCTTTTCGCAGAGCTTTCTGTCGTCGTCTTTTCCCAAAATGCGGGCGGTATCCGCCATCGCCTCGAGCATGAACACTATGTAAGCCGTCGTCTCCTCCGGGTTCGGATTGACAAAATCTTTAAATTCAAGAGTCTTGACATCCGCGGGCTCCGCCCATTCGCCGTAGGACTGGCGGTAGTTTGAAATGTTGCGGAAATTTTTCAGCCCGACGCCCGTCGGCAGGGCGGTAGGATACCACTTTCCGAGAGTCTTTATTTTATATTCCGCGAAGGCGCGCATATTCGGATAGAAGCACTCGAGAATTTTTCTGTCGCCGTACTGCTTATAGAGCCTGTACGGTATGAACACGCCCGCATCCGACCAGCCTGCCGAGCCGTCCATGAAGGTCATATAGAAGTCCACGCCGCCGCGCGGGGATATCTGGCGGAAGTTTCCGTTTTTGAGCTGCTCGTCGCACATATCGCGCACGTACTTTTCCGCAAACGGGGCGTAGTCGAAAAGATAGCTCGCGGTTTTGCAGAATATCTGTGCGTCGCCCGACCAGCCGTGGCGCTCTCGGGTCGGGCAGTCGGTGGGCAGGTCGGTCGAGTTGCCCTTTGCCGACCACTTTGTCACCTCGACGAATTTGTTCAGCAGCTCGTTTGAGCTGTTGAAGAATCCCGTCTCTTCCATGTCCGAATAGACGGCTATGGCGGTGAAGTCCTTCGGGCGGACGGTCACATCCGTCTCGACGCTTATATACTGAAAGCCGAATATCGCAAACTTGGTCTTGTAGCGGTTAACTCCCTCTTTGCAGATGTATTCGACTCTCTGCAGAGGCGTTGTCTTATGCTTGTTCTTGCACTGTATGTTTTCGAGCGTCAGCTCGCCGTCACGCAGCAGCTCGCCGAACTCGAGAATAATTTTCTGTCCCTTGCGGGCGGTTACCTCAAACTCGGCATAGCCCGCTATATTCTGCCCGAAGTCGAGCAGCTTTTTCCCGCTCGGGGTGACGGACAGAGTGGGCTTGAAGCGTTCCTTTTCGGCTATCGGGAAATTGTTTGACGCGCTCGGCAAAACCTTGCAGACGGTCTCTTTCGCATGATTTTTATATGACGGGATATTATTTGCGTTGACCCGCTCGCCGTCCTTGTTGTCCGCAAAGCGTATGGCGCCGTCGTTGCTCCAGAGCCACGAGCCGTCGGATATAACGGTCTGCGCCGTGCCGTCGGTATATTTTATCTCAAGCTGAGCGAGCAGTTTAGTCTCGGTGCCGTACTGATTTTTGAGTCCCCATGCGCCTACGCTGCCCCTGTACCAGCCGTCGGCAAGCTCGGCGCAGAGCACGTTGCTCCCCTCATGCAGAAGCGCGGTCACATCGTAGGTCTGATACTGTATGCGCTTTCTGTATTCCGTGATTCCGGGGGCTAAGGGCATGGTGAAGTCCGTACCGTTTAGCCCGGCCGAATATATTCCGCAGGCGGTCATATAGAGGCGCGCCGAGAGCACGGGCTTTTTGCACTCGAACTCCTTTTTGAAGTAGTCGACCGGGTAGCGCTGCTTTTTGTTGACGCTGTAATTCCCGGTTATCCACTTTGCACGCCAATCCGAGGCGTTTCTTAAACCTATCTCGAAGAACGCGGGCTCGCTCCAATCGCCCTCTGCGCCGTTTTCGTCCCAGAGCTTTACCTTCCATTCCACTCTCAGGCGCGACGGCGTATCCAACGGATACGGGATAAAGGCCATCTGCGGCGATTCGACCTTGCCGCTGTCCCAAAGTGTGTTGCCGCGCGTGTCGCAGGCGACTATTCTGTATGCGCTCTGAGCTTTTCCGCCCTCGCAGTTCCACATGAAGCGCGGGTTTTCGAAGTCAATGCCCAGAGGGTTTTTGAGATATTCGGTTTTTAAATTAACTGCTTTCACTGTATCACTTCGTCTCCTCTTTCATAACCTCGAAAACGGTTTTCTCCATAAACGGAGTCCACATTTCGAGATATCCCGCCTTTGTGGGATGTATCTTATCCGCCATATACAAAGCTGTATTCTTATTTAAAGCTGCGTTAAGCTCGGCGTCGTTCCACATATCTATAACGGATATACCCCACTTCGCCTCGGCTTCTTTAAGAATATCCACCATTTTCCCGTACAGTTCGCTGTCATAACGCGGGTTCGTGTAAAAAATCACCGGGCAGTTCCATTTCTCTTTTGAGTAACAGATTATATATTCTATTGCTCCGGCTATTGTCTTTGTATCGAAGTCATTGAGATTTTTCGATTCGATTATTTTCCCGAGCTCCTTCTTCTGCGAAGCGTCATTTGTAGAGAGCTGGCAGACAAAGAGCTCGACCTTTTCGGCATCGAGCTTTTTAAGCCTCGACACATAGGAATTGATTCCCGATTCAACAAGTGTCGTTCCCGAAACGGCGCTCTTAATTACCGTGCAGCCGTCCCGCTTTCCGATATAGTCCGCAAAGGACACGCCGCCGGAGGCGGAGCCGTAGGTCACGGACGAGCCGAGGAAAAGCACCGTCTTGCCCTCTATCGGGCTGTCGGCATTCGGAGCTGCGTTATCGAGCGAATATTTTTCACCGTTTCCTTCGAGAGCCGAGGTTTTAAAATCATGAAGCTTCATAAAAGGTCCCCAACTCCACTGATAGCCGCAAAACGCTATCCATGCGGCAGCAACAACCGCTGCAATCGGAATAATTATCAGAAGTTTCTTCTTCATTTTATTCTGTCGTCTCCCCGTTTCTCTGCTTTATTTCCTCCTGCTCCCTGGCTATGTTCTTTTCGACATTCAGGAACAGCAGAAGTATTGCGAGCACAACGCCCGTTATCGTCTCAAGTCCTACAAATGTAAAGGTTATGGCACTCTTTACGCTGTCCGACTGCACGGCGATGAGCTTGCCCGCCGCATCGAGATAGGGCGCGACATAGCCGGATTTCGAGAGGATGAGATTGAATACGCCCGTGCAAATTCCGACGCTCGCCACGGCAATGGTGTTATATATCGACATCGCTATTCCGTCGCACCTGAAGTTGTGCTTCCACTCGATATGGTCGAGTACGTCCGCGAACAGCGCCATGAACACATAGGAGCACGGCAGACCGCCGATGTTCTTTATAAACTGACCGATGAGGACTATCACCATATTTGTCGGCGCCAGCCAGCATATCGCCGAGCCTACGGCGTATAGCACGAAGCCTATAGCCGTAACATTGCGCTTGCCGAATTTTTTGGCGAGCGGCCAGACTGCAAAGATGCCGATACCCATCGGTATGCCGCCGATAACGGAGAGCATGGTCTGCGTCTTTCCGTCGTTATATGTACCGAGGACATAGTTCGAGAAATAGACGAGCGAGATGTTCTTGATAGTAGAGCCGACAGTATAGATAAGAAAATATATAAAGGTTATCAGCATATATTTGTCGCTGAATATTGCCTTTAGCTGGGTTTTCATCGCAACGCTCGGCTTCTCCTTCTCGCCGCCCTCAAGGGTTATGCGCTCCTTTGTGAAGTAATACTCCATGAGCGTCAGCGGCAGGGCTATGCACGAGAGGATGCTCATCGTTGTTATCCACTTCGACCTGTCAACGCCGAGCCGGGGCATAATGAGCATGGGGAAGATGAGCGCGACGATTATGCCGCTCATCATAATGGTCGAAACCTGATTGAAAACCGAGAGAACTCCGCGCTGCTCGGTATTTCTCGTCGAGAGCGGAACCATGAGGTTGTGGCTCATGTTATATATCGTATAGGCGAACGAATAGAAGAGGTTATATGAGAGCATGACCCATATCACCTGCACCGTCTGATTGCCCGTGGGCACGGTGAAGAGCAGTATGCCCGTCACGGCGACGAGCGGCGCGGAGAGCAGCAGCCACGGACGCGCCTTACCCTGCTTTGTGTGCGTGCGGTCGATGATATAGCCCATAACTATATTCGTTATGGCGTCGATTATCTTCGACACTATCGGGAACACCGCGAGGAACGCGCCGCCCCAAACGGTGGTCAGGTTCAAAACGTCCGTGTAGTAGACGTTCAGATATGTAGCGAGCACGGCATTCAGCAGCAGTGCACCGGACGGGCCTAACAAATAGCCCAGCCACTTTTCCTTCGCCGTTACCTCGGGCGAGGTCAGGCGCGAATCGAGCGCCCGCTTTTCGAAGATTTTTGCTTTTGACATTTCTAAGAACTCCTTTATCCTTTTGTCTCATAAATTTGAAAATATTTTCAGCCGTCCTGCGGCTTATGCGCTTTTTTGCGGTTTCTCCCGCTCGAATGCGGAGATATGCCGCGCCGGAGACCGACCCCGCAGGGTCGGCGCGGCAAAAAAGTTAAAAAGGCTGTATAAAAATGTTTGTGTGCAGATTATTCTGCGGTCCGGGCGCGCCCGAGTTTCCGTCTGAAGGTTTTCGGGGCGCGCCGTTTCCCGCGGGTAACAGAAGTGTCCAAAGACGAAAGTCGCCTTGACATTTGGGAGATTTCATACTACACTATTATTATAGCTACATGATGTTGGATTAACAATCATCAGTTTTGTTAATAACGGCTATGAAACCGACAAAATTCACCGAAAGTGACGGGATAAAATATGAACACAAAAAATAATCAGCGCACAAGACTTTCAAAAATTTTGCTCAAAAACGCTCTGATGGATCTTTTGAGCGAAAAGGGCTCGGTGACTAAAATTTCCGTAAGGGAGCTTTGCGAGCGCGCCGACCTCAACCGCTCGACGTTTTATGCCCACTACTCCGAGCCGAAGGAGCTGCTCGAGGAGGTGGAGGCGGAGCTGCTCGACGCAACGCGGGAGCACCTCCAAAAGATAGGCGCGGAAAATGATATCGGCGCGCACAGATATCTGCTCTCGTTTTTGATGTATATCAAAGAAAACGACAAGCCGTTTCGTACCCTGCTCATCGACGCGGGCGACCCGGAGTTTCGCTCGAAATTCATGCAGCAGTCGATAATTCAATTCGTAGAGAACCTCAATATCTCTTTTCCGAAGGATCAGGAGCAGTATATCTACTCCTACATCTTAAACGGCAGCACAGGCGTTATAATCCAGTGGATGCGCTCGGACTACAGCATAGACGAAAACGCGCTTGTCGACCTGCTGTTTTTCATAAATCAGAGCGCCCTCGTAAATCTTGCCACAAAAAAGAATTTATGATTGAAAACATAGTAAATCGGCAGTATAATACTCCGTAAATAAGCAAGGCAAGGAGACGGTTAAAATGAGAAAAAGCAACATCACGAGAGACGAGGCGTTTGAGCTTTTGAAAAAATACAACAAAGACCCCTTTCACATCCGCCACGCGCTGACCGTCGAGGGCGTTATGCGTTGGTACGCGAAAGAGCTCGGCTATGCGGACGAGGAGGAATACTGGGCTATAGTCGGACTCCTGCACGATATAGACTTTGAGCTCTATCCCGAGGAGCACTGCAAAAAGGCGCCCGAGCTGCTCAAGGCGGGCGGAGTCGGCGATGACATGATATATTCCGTCTGCTCCCACGGCTGCGGTATCTGCGTTGACATCGAGCCGGTTCACGAGATGGAGAAGGTGCTCTTTGCGGCGGACGAGCTGACGGGGCTTATCTGGTCGGCGGCGCTGATGCGCCCGTCAAAGAGCGTCATGGATATGGAGGTCTCGAGCCTCAAAAAGAAGTTCAAGGACAAAAAGTTCGCCGCGGGCTGCTCGCGCGACATTATCCGCACGGGCGCGGAGAGGCTCGGCTGGGAGCTCGACAGACTCTTCGAGCAGACGATACTCGCCATGCGCTCCTGCGAGAGCGACATAAACAGCTTTATGGAGACCTATCAGTCATAAATAAAAACGGAAATCCCCCGGAGCGCACAGCACTGCTCTCCGGGGGACATTTTTAATTTATCAGAGCTCGCGCTCTATTTTTTCGCGTGTCTCTTTGAGTATGGCGTCGGGGTCGTTGCCGAGAATATCGAGCCCCTCCGCGCTGAAAAAGCTGAACTTTTCAATGCCGAAAAACGACTTCGTTACGGTCTTTACATATTCAAATCCGAAGTCGCTGTCTCCGATATATCCGCCGGCGGTGGTTATATATATCAGCTTCTTTGCTCTGCAATAGCTTATCGGAACTCCGTCGCTGCCGTACAAAAACGTGAGCCCGCCGACGCACAGGGATTCTATGTATATCTTCAGAATCGACGGGAAGCTGTAATCCCAAAACGGCGCGGCGACAACAACCGTGTCGCAGGCAGTGAACTGCTTGGCGCAGTCATAGACCGGGTCGGAGAAGTCGTTTTTCTCCGCGCTTTCTATGCGCTTGGCAAGCCCCGCCGCGTCGAGCGGCTTCTGATTTGCCTCGGTAAGGCAGATTTCCTCTATATCACCGTCAAGACGGTTGAGCGCCGCCTTTGCGAGCGCAAGGGTGCGCGACTCTTTCTCCCCGCGCACACAGGCATTGACAAAAAGTATCTTCTCTTTCATTTGTTCCTCCTGTTTTCACTCTCTGATTATTTTAAACGTTCCGCCGTAAAGCTCTTTAAGGCTGCCGCGCCCGTCCTCGAACGCGTAGCCGTCGGGCAGCCTTATGCGCCCGTGAACGCCTTTGTCCGCAGATATATTAAGGGTTATACCCTCGTTCGTTCTGCACCATTTTACGCTCACCCTGCCGCCGACCGTCTCATACGAAGCCTCGGCGCCGTCGAGCTTTTCAATAAACACCGGCGATATCTCGACCTCGGATGGGTCGGTCAGGAAAGGATTCACTCGTATGCCGCCGATATATTCGATGAACCATGCGGAAATGTCGCCGTACATATGGTGATTCTGCGAATTGGGGGTGTCCTCCTCGCGCAGGAAATCCTCCGGCAATGCCGTGAGTCCGCGCTCGACGAAGTTTCCGTAGGACGGATAGTCCGGGCGGGTTATCAGCTTAAACGCGAGATCGGATTCGCCGAAATCCGAGAGCACCCTGAACAGCACGCGCATACCGAGTATGCCGGCGTCAACGTGGTCGTCGCGCCGTTTGATTATCTCAAGAAGCTTTTTGAACGCCGCCGTTTTTTCGCCGGGGGTGAACACGTCGTAATATATCGCCATTGCCTGCGAGGTCTGGCAGGAGCCCGCGGCGGTCATGGTGCCGAAGTCTGTTAAGTGCCGCCTGACGGCGGTTCTCAGCTCATCATAGAGCTTTTCGCAGAAGTCGCGCTCGAGCGAAAGTCCGAGCTCCGAAAAAATATAGACGGCCTTTTTGAGTATACTCATGCAGGTGACGCTGTCCGTAAACTCAAGCGGTGATTTTACGCTCGTCACCGGGCACCAGTCGCCGAGTCCTATTGCGACAAGCCCTCGTTCGTCGCGTCGGCGTGAGATATATTCGCAGTAGCGGAATATCGCCGTCGCATTTTCTTCGATTATCTTTCTGTCGCCGCGCAAGACATAGCAGAAATAGGGAATATATGTCAGCGCCGCATCCCAAGCGGGTCCGTTGCCCCACTCAAAGCCCCAGCCGCCGGTCGGCACTATGCCGGGCAAAGCCCCGTCCGCACGCTGAGCGGCGCGGATGTTGCGAAGCCACTCGCGGTAGCTGTTGACGGCATCGAGATTCATCAATATATGCTCGGCGGAGAGAGCAGCGTCGCCCGTCCAGCCGTTTTTTTCGCGGTGCGGGCAGTCGGTCGGGAAATAATAAAAATTCGAGAGATCCGAGTTTCTCGTCATCGCCTGCAGCTTGTTTGTCGTCTCGTCGGAGCAGCGCAACGAGCCTATCTCGCAAAGAGCCGAATTCTGCACGATAAAAGTCAGCAGTTCCTCGGTCGCCTCCTCCTCGGTTATACCGAGCACCACGCAGTATCTGAAGCCGTGATAAGTGAACACAGGCTCAAAAACTTCCTCGCCCTCGCCTTTGAGAATATACACGTCGCGCTGGGAATATCCCTCGGGATAAAAGCAGATGTTGCTCGTATCGGGCTCACCGTCGGGCGCGATATATTCGCCGAACTGCAAATCGATTTGCCGCCCGCGCTCGCCGCTTATCCTGAGCCTTACGGTACCCGCCGAGTTCACGCCGAAGTCATATAAAAAACCGTCGCGCTCGTCGCTCGCTACTTTCTTCGCCTCTTTGACAACATCGCCGCGGGAAGTATATTCCTGGAGCCTGCATCTTCTTATCAGAACCGGCTTTATCTCGCGCACGGGCGCTATCGGCTCCGCCTCGCACAGGCGCCTTTCGCCGCGCGGCGTCTCCGCCGCAAGAGCGTTTTTCCAAGTGCTGTCATCAAACTCGGGCGTTGACCAGCCGGGAATTTCAAGGCGGGCGTCGTAGTAGCAGCCGCAGCGCAGGTCGTCAAAAATAATCGGTGACGGCGCGGTTCTGACCGAACCGTCTGCCTCGAAGGTATCGGTTCTGCCGTCAAGGTATTCGGTCGAGACGCAGAAAGCCGTGCGCGGAGCACCCCTGAACGCGGCTATATCGAAATCCCAGATCTGACCGCCCGGCGCGTTCTGCATACCGTTGCCGAGCAGTATACCAAGAACATTTTTCCCCGGCACAAGAGCCTGCGTTATGTCGTATTCGTCGTAGTAAACAATATCGTCCGGGTTCGAGATATACGGGGCAAGAATACCCTTGGTAATCCGCCGCCCGTTAACATAAAGCTCATAAAATCCGAGACCCGTCAGAGTAATTATGCTTTTTTTGATTTCGCCGTCTGTTTCAAAGGTCTTTCGGAAATACGGCGCGGGGACATGGAAAGTATAGTCTGTGTATTCATAGCCTGCACAGATAAACTTTTCAGAAAACATAACAACACCCCTTTGCGTTAATATCATAATCAAAAAGCGGAAAAACCGCAAGCGCGGACTGCTTTATTTGCCGCCGAACCGAGCGATATACCCGTCCCAGCGTCTCACTACGGCTCTCAGCGGCTCATCCAGATAGGAATATGCCTTTTCCTTTATCCTATCCGGTATGCCGTAGGCGGCCTCGGCCATGCTTCCCGTAATGGCCGCAACAGTATCGCTGTCGCCGCCTATGGATATCGCGTTTCTTATGGCGTCCTCAAAATCCGTGCTCTCCAAAAACGCTGTTATCGCCTGCGGCACGGAGCCCTGACAGCTAACGTCAAAGCGGTATGACGGGCGGATTTCGTCGAGCGTTTTGGAAAGGTCGTACCCGTATTCGCGCTCGATATGCTCCCTGATGAGCCTTTTGCACTCAGCCGGGTCATTATTGACGGGTTGTTCGTTTTCGCCGCGACAGCCCCCGAAGTAATACCGGCACAGGAAAATCGCATCGGCTGTTGCCACTGCGCCCTTGACTCCCTCCGGGTGGTTGTGCGTAACTTCGGCGGAAAGCCTCGCCAAATCCCTGCACCTGTCGGGCAGCTCCGCTTTACTCACGCTATCGCATTCCGCTGCCCACGCGCACGGCGAGACGCGCATGGCCGAGCCGTTGCCGAAGCTCCCGTACGGAGCGCTGCCGTCCGAGAACAGCCACGCTCTGAATTTGCCGCCGTAACCGACATTCGGATACAGCCGCCCGTACTTTTTCATCGCTTTGATAAAATCTTCCCTTTTCCCGCCGTTCATAACGGCCTCCGCCACGGCGCAGGTCATGACCGTGTCATCCGTAAACGAGCAGCGGCTGCCGAACAGCGGAAAGTCCTTCGTCTTGATATTCCTCCGCTCATAAATCGAGCCCACGATATCGCCGACTATCGCTCCGAGCATTCGTATTCCCCCTTTACTGTTGTGCAGCCAAAGCACCGCAGTTTGCGTGTCTTAGGTTCGTTTTGTCTCAATGCAATTATACAACAGATACTGCCGCTTTGCAACGGGGACGCAAGCGGTATAAAATTAAAAGCGAGTGTTCGTAAGGAAAATTTCTTACGAACACTCGATATGGTCCGAGTGACAGGGTTCGAACCTGCGGCCTGATGGTCCCAAACGGACCTATGAAGGCAATTTCCGCTAAAAATAGCTTTTTCCGCCCCTTTCCGCTCGGCAAACCGCGCTCTTCGGCGCTCCCCAGTCCACTGTTTCCGAGTGCTCCGAAACGGTAGGTGGTCTGTTATGTGGTCAACAGCAATTTCCGCAGAATAATACACACTACACGCCTCTCGAAATCACACGAGAGGCAATTGCTTTTTATACGGTTATTATAACTCTGAACAACCCCTGATTCAAGTCAAAATTTGCACCGCAGTAGACAAAGATAAGAGTCCATCATTGCTACTTTCATCTTATGCTCAGTTTTTTGAAAGCACCAATTGCTATAGGGCATGATAGATAAGAAAGGTGATAAAACAACACAAATGTATTTTTGATGATTTTTTTGAAACAACTATTCAAATACGCTCTAAAATAACTGACATCCCATTGACTTTGAGACGAAACTGTGATATACTATATGTTAGAATATTGTAAAATGAAACGGAGAATTAAATAATGAAATGTCGGTTATCCACTTTAATGGGGCAAGCTCGATATTCTATACAGGATGTCCATAACAAAACGGGATTGGCAAGAAGCACTGTTGCTCAATTATATCATGACAAAGCAACACGAATTGATTTTGAGACAATAGAAAAACTCTGCAATTTGTTTGATTGCAATATTTCGGATTTATTAGAATTAGAGAATGTTGTATAATTTAAGGAAGAACAGGCGGTAAACATATGAAATTTAAAGCACTCTCTTTGTTTTCTAGCGCGGGTGTAGCAGAAACCTACTTCGCAAAACACGGTGTCGATGTGGTAGTGGCTTCCGAGTTGCTTCCCGAACGCGCAGCGTTTCATAAATATTTATACCCCGAGGCGACAATGATTCAAGGCGATATTACCGATGAGGCTATCTTTGATAATATTATCGCCGAAGCAAAATCCAATGGTTGTAATTTTATATTGGCAACACCTCCGTGTCAAGGAATGAGCACGGCTGGATTGCAGCTTAAAGATGATTCTAGAAACAGGCTTATCATCGATGTGGTTAATGCAATTAAAAAAATCAATCCTCTATTTGTAATGATTGAAAATGTTCCCGAGATTTTAAATACAAGTATATTAATTGACGGAAACTGGATTTTAATAGATAATTATCTTTACAACGAGTTGGGAGGCACATACTATTTCAATGAAAAAAAGGTAGTAAATGCCATGTACTACGGGGTTGCACAGTCTAGAGAAAGATGCGTATACTTGCTTTCCGCTAAATCGACCGGCATACATTGGGAGTTTCCCGCACCCTCATCGACCGTTACAACTATGAGAGATGCAATTGGCGACCTGCCTTCATTAGACCCTGATGTCACAGATATTTCTGAGGAGGAAAGACGGGAATTGTTCCCCGATTACGAAAAGAAAAAAGCTGCAGGGGCGGCAATTTCAAAGTGGCATTATCCCCCTCGACACAAATATCGTCATGTCATAGCTATGATGCACACACCGGAAGGATGTTCGGCTTGGGCAAATCAAAAATACTATCCGACACTTGCAGATGGAACAAAGTCTAAAGGATACAAAAACACATATAAGCGTCAATGGTGGGATAAACCTGCTTATACGGTAACTAAATATACAAGTCGTATCGGATCTCAAGAAAATGGACATCCTGGTTATCCCATAGTAGATTCTGCGGATGAAGAAACTCGCATATGGTCAGATGCACGAGTGCTTTCGATTTTAGAATTGATGAGAATATCCTCACTCCCTGATGATTGGAATATTCCTGCGACCGCAAGCAGCAATGTTATCCGTGAGATATTAGGCGAAGGTGTTCCTCCCAGATTGTTAGAATCTGCACTGATAGAATTGGAGAAAAAGATAAATGGCAAGAATAAAGTTTAAAAATAAAATCAAGGCACTTTCGCTCTTCTCCAATGTCGGAATGGCAGAAACATACTTTGAAGAGCTAGGCATAGACGTGGTATTGGCAAACGAATTGTTGCCAGAGCGTGGAATGTTTTATAAACACCTGTATCCAAATACTAATATGATTGTCGGCGACATTACAAACGAGGACATTTTTAATAAAGTAATTAGTGCAGCCGTAGATGCGGGTGTTCAAATGGTACTTGCAACACCACCGTGTCAGGGCATGTCTTGCGCCGGAAGCAAAGATCCGTTAGATCCCAGAAACTTCTTGATATACTACGCTGTGGAAGCAGTAAAAAAAATAAAACCTCGCTTTGTGCTTTTCGAGAATGTACCGATGCAACAGCATACTCAAATTCTTTATGATGGAAACTATATCTTTATTCCAGAGTATGTTGAGAAGGAACTTGGATCGATATATAATTTCAATAAAAAAAGAATAGTTAACAGCATGAATTACGGCGTTCCTCAATCTAGACAAAGATATATTTACCTAATGGTTGATAAAAATGAGGGGATAGAATGGGAATTTCCGCCAGAGAATAAGCATGTTATTACCATGCGAGAAGCAATCGGACATTTACCATCATTGGATCCCAATTTGAGAGAGCCTTACGAAAGATGGCGTTTCCCGGAATATGAAGCAAAGCGCATCGAAGGTCTTAAGGTTTCAAAGTGGCATTATCCTCCAACCCATAGTTGGAAACAGATTGAATGGATGATACATACCTCAAGCGGAATGTCCGCGTTTAAGAACGAAACGTTTTATCCCACCACAAAAGGAAGGCGTATAAAGGGGGCTCCCAGAACATATATGAGAATGTTTTGGGACAAGCCTGCCACCACTATTATGCAAAACAGCGGTGTGATTTCCGCTTTTTCCACCGTGCATCCGGGAAGGCCTATTGTAGAAAGTGAAGACGATACCAAAAGGATTTATTCGGATGCTAGAGCACTTACCATTTACGAATTATTAATTTTGTCTTCGTTGCCGTTGGATTGGAATATTCCAGACTGGGCAGATGACACGCTCATAAGAAAAGTTATCGGAGAGGGTATACCGCCGTTGCTTATTAAAAAAGCGGTGGAATCTCTGATATCGGGAGGTCTATATGATAGGTAAATTAACCATAGATAAATCCAGTATGAATATGAGCTATTTCTTGTACACCGTTTTGATAATTTCCAGGCACAATGGGCTTGTACCGAGAAAAAAGTTTGTGGAAGAAATGGCTGCCTTTGTGGGCGTCCCTGCCGTAAAAGATGGCAAGGAAAATAGAACTGCGTACAATAAAAGCAAAATGGTTCGGTATTTTGGCTTTGCTGATGTTGTCATCGGCAGTTCTAATGAGCAGTATCTTGTTTTAACCAATAGAGGGAAAATTTTAATTGATTATATCAAAGATAATGGCGAGAAAGTCAATTCAGAAAACCGGTATACCATTTTACCTGAATGTCGAAGTAAGTTTGTAGATCTGATATTCGAAAGCGTTATTTTTGATTCATTTGGTAAAAACAATAGTGGTGCAGAGCAATCGAACACAGATGTAGAACCACCTAAAGTTGTGTTCAAAACCTTACTTGAACTGGGTAAAGCTACAGCAGATGAAATTTGTCATGTTTTGTATGGCTTAAATCGTGGCGTCTATAAATCTTTTGAAGATGCTATAGAAGCCGTTAAAAATAATAGATCTCGCAACTATACAGAACTCAATAATGAATGGGGTATCACGAACATTGTTGAAGACTGTAAGATTATTGATATTTTTACGGATAGTAGCATTCAACTTATTGCTGAGGAAAGAGATGAAGAAAACGGCAAAAAATATTATAAGTTAAGTGCAATGATGGGAGAATCGCATAGAAAGCAAATACAGCAAATAAGCGCAGTTTATCAGCCGCTTAGAATGTTTACATATTCCCATGAGAATATAGAGAAACTATCTCGGTGGGTTGATAGTGCTGTTTTGGGGCGTGTTAGTGACAAAGGACAGGTAATACGGTTCGATTGGGCATCTAAAGAAACAAACCAATTCTGCACATCCGCGGAAGCGTCTTTTACACCCGGAGTGTTTGAGCGAGCTGTGCTCACCGCATACAATAACGAAAGAAAGAACATCTACATTGTTTTAAGCAATGTTATTGAGGCTGATTTCTTTTCCGCGATATCTAGATATTCGGTGTTGTTAAAATTCGTAAACGAGTTTACTAGCAATGAGCACGGATGGTCTGAAACCGAAATTGATGATCCTAGGTTCTATCAGTTTTTAATTGCCAACAGTTCAAATGCTAGAAGGAATTTGAATAGAAACAAAGTGCGCTTACCTTCAAATTTACATATAGTGGGGTCAATAATTATGAGTAATACCAATGATATAAAATTCGACTACGAATTTCAAAGATGTTTAGTAGATTCCGGCGAAGCTGTTCCGAACGCTACCGTAAATAACACGGATTTGCCTACTCTATCTCCCAGAGAAAACGGCAATGTGGTTCCTATGAACTTTATTCTTTACGGTGCCCCCGGTACCGGTAAAACCTATGCAACTGCCGAGTATGCAATGGCTATTATCGAAAGAAGAGAAGTTGACCTGAGCCAAAAAACTCCTGACGAACGTGCTGCCTTGATGCAAAAATATAAAGAAGCCATTCAACAGGGACGCATCACATTCACTACATTTCACCAAAGCTACGGATATGAAGATTTTATTCAAGGCTTAAGACCTGATACTCAGAATGGTGGATTTAATTTCGTACCCGTTGACGGTGTATTCAAGAGAATCGCAGACGAGGCTATCCGGCACGGCGATAAAGATTATGTTATTATTATCGATGAAATCAATAGAGCAAACATTTCCAAGGTATTTGGCGAACTGATCACTTTGATAGAGGAAGATAAGCGTTGGGGCGAAATTAACGCTCTTAGTGTAACATTGCCCTCCGGTCAGATTTTCGCCGTGCCGAACAATTTATTTATTGTAGGCACCATGAACTCTGCGGACAAGTCTATTTCGTTGATTGATGCCGCTCTTCGCAGAAGGTTTGCTTTTATGGAAGTGGTGCCAAACGCAAGTGTTGTAGAAAACTCAGTCCTTAAGACAGTTCTTGAAAGATTAAATGAAGAGCTGTTCAAAGAGTTGGAAAGCACCGACCTTTTGGTTGGTCATGCATACTTTATGGGCAAAGAAGAAAAAGACTTGTGCGCTATTATGAACCAGAGTATAATTCCTTTGCTGTATGAGTATTTCTATGACAATAGCAACAAGGTAAAAAACATTCTTGAGAAAGCGATTGCAGGCTATAATTTCAAAGTTACGCCCGCAAAAGTAGGAAGATTAAGATTAACGGTTAAGGATTGAGCAATATGATCAAAAACGTCTTTGAAGAAAAAACTATAAGAAATGCTAATCTTCCGCACTCTTGGCAAAGTCAGTCTGCTCTCGACGAATTGGCTGATTTTTTGCAGCTTAACTGGGAGCAACGTGCCGTATTCTATGAAGACGGAAAAATCGAAAGCAGACAACAATTTTTAACTTTCTTGGGGCAAAAAGCGGTAAAAACAAACAATTATATAGGCACGATTGTATTTAAGGGTGAACAACTAAACATTTTCCCTAAAATGTTTAGACTGGACTCAACCGATGATGACGTATCCGAGTTGAGTTTAAAACATATGATGCATAATCTTGTGCAATGGTTGGATTATTGTACAAAAATAGATTATCCGTATATGAGCATAACCAGTGATTTGGATGACTCTTCGGATTTGCGAGAATTGTTTGTTACTCTGTATATTCGGTACATAAAAAACGCTTTAGATCGTGGCTTGTTTTATAAATACGAAGAACAAACCGAAGATTGCACCGTAATAAAAGGTAAAGTTGACTTAAGGGATTATTTCACGAGAAAATTTCCGAACGGGCAACCGGATAAATTTTGTTGTACGTATTCAAACTTTGAGTTTGACAATACTTTAAACCGTATAATAAAATTCACCTGCAAGAGCCTTTTATCGGAGGTATCAAAATCTAACCAAAAACACATCCGCCATATTCTTATGAAACTTAACGATGTATCGGATGTGAGATGTACCCCGCACGATTGTGATACAATACGATTAAGCCGATTGCATAAGCATTACAGCATTATCTTAAGCATGAGCAAAATGTTCTTGCTTAATAAAACATCCACTTATAATGTCAACAATACGGAGTCATTTTGCTTTCTATTTCCGACCGAAGTATTGTTTGAAGGCTTTATAGGCGGATTTATGCAAAGTGTACTTGATGGTTCAGCAAAGGTTGTTCTTCAGGCAAGTGATGCAACCGTCTTTAGTGACGTCATTTATGCAGGTCAGTCTTTGGGTAAAACCATGCGTATGAAACACGATATTTTGGTTGAACACAAAGAAAAAGGCTTGTTTATACTAGATACCAAGTATAAGAAGATTGATAGATTTGAAGGAAACCCTGACGTTAGATCTGTGGTGAATGAAGAAGCAAAATCAAATGATATATACCAGGTGCTAACCTACGCCAGAACAAGAGAGGTTGAAGATGTATATTTGCTTTATCCGCTATTTAGATATGAGGATATCGAACCGGACAACCCGATTGGTGTGAGCACTACAGTTTCCGGCACAGAGCCTATAAATGTTCATCTCATTAGACTCCCGTTCGTTTTTGAGGATGATGTGGAAACAACGAAACAAGAGCTGGTGCAGGTAATTTTGAGCATTTTCGATTAAGCAATGCAAGTGACCGAGCAGGGTTATTTATGCTTGGAGTAAAAATTGTAGTTGGCACCTACTGTTGTTCTATCGTCGAGAGGTAAAAATGAAAGTTTGTAGTCTTTTTAGTGGAATCGGCGGGATCGATTTGGGATTCCAACAAGCAGGATTTGAGATTATATGGGCAAATGAGTTTGACCGAGATGCTGCCAAAACATATCGACATAATTTTGGTGATACATATCTGTCGAAGCAAAACATCAAAAATGTAAAAACGGAAGATATCCCGGATTTTGATGTGCTCGTTGCAGGTTTTCCCTGCCAGTCATTTTCTTCCGCCGGAAAGCAAAAAGGATTTGATGACCCTCGCGGAAATTTGTTCTTTGAAATAGTGCGTATAGTAAGAGATAAGCGTCCTTCGGTCATCTTTCTTGAAAATGTTGCAAACTTATTACAGCACGATGACGGAAAAACGTTCTTAACAATATATAACGCACTTGTGCCGTTTGGATACACCTTTAAGTATCGTGTTATGGACTCTATGGAATACGGCAATGTTCCGCAGCATCGGTCACGTATTTTTATAGTAGCATTCCTCGATTACAAAAAATGCGAGAAGTTTGAGTTCCCGGATCAAATCAGGCGAACCGTATTCTTAAATGACATTTTGCAAAGGAATGTAAAACACGATGATTCGTATTATCTCGAGCCCGGCGATCCAAATTATGATTTTTTGGTAAAATTGGTTTCAAACAAGTCTCAGATATACAAGTATTACGAATCGTTAAAAGCGTACAAAGCCTATAGGGTGTGTCCGACACTGTTGGCAAGTATGGGTAGTTATCCTGATAGTATCCCCGTTATTTTAGACGATTACGGAATACGCAAAATAACCCCGTATGAATGTCTTGCACTACTAGGTTTTCCTAAAAGCTATCGTTTCCCAAATATATCGATGAGTAGCGCATATAAACAATGCGGGAATAGTGTGGTTGTCCCAGTTATTAGAAGAATAGCGGAAAATATTATGAAGGTAATGAGCGGAAAAGATGAATAAAACCGAAAGAGAATATCAAGAATTTATGATAAAACTAATTGATAAAGCAAATGAAGTTCAAAGGGATTTTGAAAAATTATCGCCGGAGAACCAAGCGCGTGTAATGCAGGATGCCAGATGCTTGGCGCTTATAAAATTAGGTGAAGCTATAAAATGATTAAAGAACTGATACACGATCCAATCTTCCTTGCTGGGAAGTCGGAAACTGCAACAAAAGAGGATTTATCAATTGTATGAGATTTGCTTGATACGCTAGTGGCACATAAAAATAGCTGTGTCGGCATGGTAGCGAATATGATTGGTGTGAGAAAGCATATTATCGCTTTTCTCGACGAGAGTGGACGAGCTCCTACATACACTGTGATGCTCAACCCCGAGATTGTTAAAAAAGACGGTGCGTATAACACCGAGGAGGGATGACTGTCTCTTCTCGGTGATCCGCGTCCGTGTAAACGCTATAAATCTATCAAGGTGAAGTATCAGACTTTGGGACTACAAACTCGAATTAAGACCTACACTGGCTGGACAGCGCAGGTCATCCAGCATGAAGTAGATCATTGTAATGGGGTCTTAATATAGTTTGTACTATCTTGATTCAAAAAGCACTTGGAGGAAATTTTGTGAGTATATTAAATGAATTGAAAAATGCAGGTATATATAGCGGTATTGAGCACCGAATTTGTGAGCTCAAGGCATCTATTGATCCCGTGCCGGGAGTTTCTATTAATGGCCGATTTTTTTACCTCACATTTCGTGACAAAAAGATTACAGAGCGCGAATTTGCAAAGTTTATATATGATAAAATAATTAGATATTGTATACCTCGCAAAAAATATCAAGAAGCAGTTTAAAATTCAAGGAAACCGGTGATGAGCGCTTTATAAACGATTTGCACGATCAAGCAAAAAATTTATTTATTAAGTCTCTAAATAAACATGGTGCACACCTTGGTGAACCAGGTGAATTGATTGCGTTTGTAATATTAGAAGCTTTTTTTAATGCGCCTCAAATTGCATGTAAAATGTTTTTGAAAACAAGTGAAAAGATGCCAGTACATGGCTCCGATAGCGTTCATATTAGGCTGTTGAGTGAAGATAAACTTGAATTGATCTGGGGAGAAGCAAAATTATACGGAGAAATCTCTGGGGCTTTTGATAAAGCAATTGATTCGGTTTGCGAATTTGTCTGTGGGAAACCAGATGAAGACGGTAGGGTGCCGCGCGATAGGGATATAGACATAATAAAGGATATGCCTGACGTGGATTCGCCAGAGATGAAAACGGCTCTTCTTGAGTATTTCGACCCATACGAAAAGAATTCAAATAATTGGAAAGAGCTATATTTCTGTTTGGTTGGCTTTGATTATGCGCTTTATTCAGATTTAAAAGGGAGTTCTGATGAAGAGATAGAATGCTATTTTAAACAAAAATACATGGAACGAATTTTGAGTGCATACAAGTTATTCGCAAAAAAAGTCGAGAATAAGAAATTAAATGATTTAGAGTTTGCGCTAGTGTTGCTGCCTTTTGAAAATGTAGAGAATTTTAGGGCTGAATTTTTAAAACTGCTCGGAGTATTCTATCAAAAAAGGTTAGGTGATGATCAAAATGATTGAAGAACTTTGTGACCGAATAATAGAACATGAAGAGTTCAAAAAAGATTATATGTGGGCGTCAACTAATAGTGCAAGAATACAACTGGATAAAAAGATGGAGGATTGTATTGACGATTATCACGGCGATATTATTTTGAAATTACTACAGTGTGCCACTACATTCTCCCTTTCCAATAGAGTTTCAATTAGAAAAACTGCTTACAACATAGCGATAAATTGTCGTAATATAAACTTCAAACGGAATACGGACGATACAGTATTTATTAATAGTCTTATTGCATTAGTGTTATCTAGATTAGGCAATTTCCCTGCAGAAAATAAGTTTTTGAAGGAAAATAATATGTCCAATGATTACATGCTTCCGCAGAGTCTTTGGTTTGAAAAAGAAGTGCACCAAGAAGACAATACCGTAAATATTCTAGGAGACTATAATATTGTACTGACCGATTTTCAATTGCAGCTTTGGAAATCGGTCAAAGAACATACTGTTTCGATAGTTAACGCTCCTACTTCGGCAGGTAAATCGTTTATACTCCAAAATCACATAGTACATGCTTTGAACAGCGGAGCACAAAACGCATTATATATTGTTCCCACGAGAGCTTTGATAGAGCAAGTTGTAAATGATTTCCGAAATATACTAAAAACTACGAATTCTCTTGAAATATCGGTAACGGAAGTTCCACATTATGAAAATTCGGAACAGCGTCATATTTTTGTTCTTACCCAAGAGAGAGTTCAACTTTTGCTCGAAGAAGATGTCTCTTTGGATTTAGTTGTCGTTGATGAGGCGCAAAACGTATCTGACAATGCACGTGGAATCATTTTGCAGTCTGTTATAGAACAAATCAAGAATACCTGTGTTAATGTAAAATTTGTATTTGCCACTCCATATGTTAAAAACCCAGGAGTTTTTCTGTCAATGTTTGGTTTCCGTGACATATTAAGTAATATTATACCCATGGCCGAAGCTCCTGTGAGTCAAAATTTATTTAGTGTAAATGTCGAAATCAACGATGCACATAAGGTTGAAATATCAAAGATGAATGATGATGGGAGGTTCAACCACGTTTGCAGTATCTTTCCAGAGTATGAACTTGTTGATGAACGAAAGTATTTAGCAGTGTTGGCAACAGAAATAGGAGCCGGTCAAAATAATATTATCTATGGAAATGATCCAAGTATCTGCGAAAATATAGCCTCTTTGATTGCTCAAGCACTAAGTTGCGAAACTACAGAAGATAAACTTGATGTAGAATTAAAAGATTTCTCCAATTATTTGAAGGAACACATACATAAGGACTATCTTTTAGCTGAGACGATTAAGTACGGAGTTGCGTACCACTATGGGAATCTTCCTTCGTTTATTCGTAAAGGTATCGAACGATTGTGCACGAGTGGCAAAATCAAGTATATTGTATGCACTAGCACTTTGCTTCAAGGGGTTAATTTGCCCGCTCAAAACATATTTATAATGAAGCCAACCAAAGGACACAACAAAAACAAAAAGGCCATTCCACTTAATGCACCTGATTTTTGGAATTTAGCTGGTAGAGCTGGTAGATTAACAAAGGATTTTGAAGGCAATATTTTTCTGATCAATTTACACGATTGGGAAGTGAATCCACTCAATTCAAAAGAGCGGATGACCACCATTACTCCATCATTCAAGAGTTATGTGTGTTCCCTTGAGTCTGGACTATTAGATTTTATTAGTGATAGAGAACATAGGTCTGGGCAAAAAGAAACACAGGGATTAGAGAATGCATTTATGAAGTTGTTGATGTTGAATAGTGAAGGAAGCTTGTGCGAAACATTAGATGCTTTTGGAGAGAGTATTGATGAGCAGCACAAACAAATGATAATAAGCGCTATTGAACTTGCGACGAAAGAAATAACGATTCCTTATGAATTGTATTCGAAGAATCCAAATGTTTCGGTATTTAGGCAACAAAAACTGTATGATGCTTTTAAGAATGTTACACCTGGCAATCTTCGGAATTACATCCCTCCACATCCTATGCATCAATTTAGTACTATCAAAGAACGATACATTAAACTTTTTCAAATGTATGAAAACTATTTAGTTAATAGCAAAGCTAAATCATATTTGTATTTTTATTGGATTGCATTAGACTGGATGCGCGGGGATTCCTACTTTGACTTATTAAAAGGGAGAATTGATTATAGCAATAGTAAGCGTAAGCGAGGTTCGGCTAATGTAAATACAGAAGCACGGGGGTTATTTGACGATATTGAATCGAATGTTAGGTTTAAATATGTTAAATTCAGCAAGTGTTACAATGATATATTATCGTATATCCTTAAAGAACAGAGGCTAGAGGAGGCAATAAGCTCCATACCGCCATTACACTTATATTTAGAGTTGGGGGCTTCTTCTACAACAATGATAAACCTAATCGGGATGGGTATTTCTAGGACCGTAGCTTCTCAAATTTCGAAAGTTATGTTAAACTCCGCTATGACAACTGAGGAAATACGTGCATGGTTAAAGAAACAAAACTTGTATGCACTTAACTTGCCTAATAATGTTATTGCAGAGTTAGAAGAAGTTCTTTGATTTTTCCTCTGGACTTCCGCCTCGACCTGTGGTATTGTTGTGTACTGCAAAGGAGGTGCGGATATGGCACAGATGAGTTTAGAAGAATTATACCGCGGAGAAGGTGTGGGAGAGGAGTACGGCATCCTGGGTGAAGTGATGAAAGACTTTTTCCAAAATGGATGTCCGTCGGAATATGACGAGCGGACCTGGCTTGATATGCTGCTTGTAAAACACGCGCTGATTGCAGCAGAGAAAATGAAAAGTGAGGGCGACACGGTGTCGGGTATGACCGATAGCGTGCCGCCCTCTTCTTATGTGAGGTGGGATGAAAATGACAACGCTTGAAAATCTATACTACGGCAATATCGTTCCGCACGAACACAGTTTTAAGCGCGGGAGTGCTTACA
>ENA-OWPL01000339-OWPL01000339.1-human-gut-metagenome-genome-assembly--contig:-NODE-339-length-33896-cov-5.245826_pt1 | contig 33896 bp, 25 predicted proteins | sample MGYA00248263_ERZ651844 | MGnify/ENA primary metagenome ERZ651844 (study PRJEB26924, sample SAMEA4378256) | human gut metagenome | biome: human gut; feature: human-associated habitat; material: faeces...
TCCATTTTTAAGGAGCCCTTCTTCTTATCGTGTCCATTCTATGGGGTTTATTTTACATGCGTCCCTGCTGCAGCCCTTCCTTTAGACCTTCCTGTAACCCCTGTTGTAAACCCTCTTCCCGTCCACACTCCCGTTCAGCCTTGCGGAGCTTCTTTTCTTCTTTTTCTTTGTCATACTCAAATATACTCACTTTGTATACCTCCGCCCGATTATGTTATTTTTCTCAAACTCTAATGTCTGTCTGATACTGTATCCGTCCTTTTTCAAATCAGAAAACAGTGCATTTATCCTGGCCGGTGTCACGCAGATCAGGTTCATGGGATGCTCTAATTTTTTCAGTGCTTCCAGTGGAATCTTCTTATATTCCGCGTGGGCATTGTAACTGTCGGAAAACGGTTCTATGATCTCCGCACGGCCCATAATCTGTAAACTTTTCAGATTACCGAATCCATCATACTTGTCAAAAATGGCAAGGCTTACATTTGCATTCTTCTCCAGACCTATGAACTTCTCCCCGCCTTCGGAAAACATCCAGAATTTTCCATCGTGATAACTATACTCTATCGGCGTACATCTGACATAATCACCGCTTCCCGTGGCAAGCGCACAGGTGTTGTTCTCGTGAATATATTTTTCTACCGCCTGCTTCAGTGCCTTCTCCGGCATGGTGATCTTTTCCTTCTTGTTCCAATATTGAGCTGCCTGTTCAAATTGTTCGTGGGTCATAATGCCATCTCCATACTCCTGAAATTCACACTTTTATTCCAGAAAAACTTAATAAAACCCTGTTCTGTATATCCCTTTAAACTTTTGTGTCAAATCTTCGCCTTCTGACTCGAAAGCATGCCTTACGGCCTTATTATATACCAGTTTCCCCGTTTCGACATCATATTTTCGGATTCTGCTGTTATATACGAAAATCAGCCGGTTGTCCCTCAGCAATATTTTTTGCAAGCGTTTGGTAATCACTCCCTGATGTGGAATGGGTTCCAATTCCCCTCTATATTGCCACTCTCCGTTGGCGAACCGAAACAAAAATACCCCGGCCCCCAGTCCTCTTGCCACCAAAAGTAACACCATACCGCTGCAATCAAAAACAGCCCCGCTCATGTATGCCGAAAATGTTCTTGCACAACTGCAACTGTTTGATGTCCTGTCAATGATGCTGACCTTTACGCCCTCGCAGGCAACCTCCCACTTTTCATCCTCGGAGGAGGCCAGTACTTTCCGGTGCTCCGTATTTGTTTTCGGCTTTTTACTGTTATTCTCCGGCAATAGTTTTACAGGAATCGTGTCCGTTCGGAAAATGACCACTTGATTTCTATTTATCCCGAAGGTATTTATAAAAGTCTGTACCCGCTCCAGATCTCCATTTCCATAACAGCCAAAGAACCACTGAATACGGTTCCTGTCTTTATTGCACTTTATAATCTCTGCGAAATAATCCCAGTCCACTGGATACAGCGAATGACCTATGGTCACTATCTGCCGGATATCCGATAATCCGTGAAAAAAGGCTTGATTGTTCTGAATGATCTCCCCACATTTTTTCGTCAGCGCATCATCGGCTTCAATGGCCATCTGCAAAGCGATCTGCTGCACATCATATAATAACTGTCCATGCTCATCCAAGTCATCAATTCCGGAATAATCGTCCTCAAAATCATAGGCCTCGTCATTGGCTCCCGGGATATGCCCCAGAATCAACCTTTGCCGTCCCCTGCCGGTCTTCTTCCGACAGCCATGAATATAACAAATATTCCCGGCATCCATGCCATACAAATCTTCCACAAATTCCGTGTAATTGAAATTTAGTACTTTCCCGTTCTTGATGATATCGCTTAATGGTCGGTCATCCGTATTGGTATGCAGACTGCAGATCCATTTCCGGAACCTGTCCATTAATTCCGTAGACATGGAAATGATCGGTCCCACTGCCATTTCCGCGGACATATAAATTTCAGCCGCACCTGCATCCTCATCGTATGCCCCATTTATATCCAAAAAATTATCGATGATATACGGCTGACACATAGCCTCTATGTTGATCTTTCCCAATGCCCCTTCAAAATCCGCCCACAGGTCATCTGTTTTCAGATATTTTTCCAGATAAAACCGGACAGAGCTCCTCTTTCCCAAAGTCCTGCTGAAATCGTAATAGCTGGATCTGACACCATGCAACATATCAAATCCATTACCAATCACATAAAGAGAACCCTCCTTAACAGATTCCCCCATCTCTTCCAAAGATAACAGATTCCATTCTTTCAGATTCTCTTCAAAATTTTGACTGCTTTGAAATTCTTCGTTGGTCATATATAATTCTTCTTATCCTCAAGCCATACAGCTTTTGATCTTATCGATCAGTGTCACATCCGCTTATCTTTATCTGTTTGTCAAAATATTTTATTTACATTTGACAAATCAACGTATACTACATATATTAATTGCAGTCAACTTGGATGAATAAAAGTTGGTACTCCCCTCAGCAGTCATACTGCCATTCGCCATCCACCAGATCAATTTCCAGTTCATCAAATATCGTTTTACTCCTATCTGCTGCATCCCATAATTCGAATTCCAAATGTTTTGCTCCAGACGCCTGAACAGTCTCTTCAATAAGATCCTCAAAAAGCTCTGTACCAAAGCCTTCAATTGGAGCATTATCCATCAGTTGAATATAAAGCTGATATTCTGTATCGCTATTCTTATCTAATTGTATGTCTCCACAAAACTGTCCATCTCTTCTGTAAATGCACCAAAAATATTCCTTACTTTGATAATGCTCCCAAAGCTCTTCAAAATAATCTGATTTATCTTTATCAGATATTACATTTTGAGCTTCCTGGATTATTTTTGCCCAAGGCCTTGACTCTTCTAATAATTTCAAATTTTCTTTGTCAGTATGTTTTACTTTATCAACAATAAAATGTTCACTTTCTAAATGCATACTACTTTTCTCCGACCCCAAATTAAACATAGTTCTTTCTAGTATTATTCCTCCACCTCTCTTCTCGCTCTTCTAATATTACGTGATGCCTCTCTTCGATATTGCTCTGCAATCCCTCTAAGCAACTCCGCATATCTGGAATATCCTTTTTTCTCAGCCAAATCAGCTTTCATTTCATAATCGCCAGCCAATTTAAGTTCAGGTTTTCCCTCCGGGTCTATAAAGTGAACACCTCTCTGGTTCACTACTCCGAGGTCATATCCCCGACGGAGTTCTTCATTTTCCGCTTTATTTAATTCTTCCATAATCACTTTTGGAGGAAGCTTTTCATCATCAAGCTCAGCATATGCCAACCCAGAACCAACCGTCTGCATCGCAACCTCATAACGATCATTTTCCAAACTCCATGCCTTTACAGAAGCCATCCAACTTTGAAATACATTTTCGTGAAATTCCCCATTCCAGTCTACTCCCGGCGTAACTTTATATTCAAACAGAATTTCACATAAACGCTCACCTATGCCCTCATTCAACTTGATTTGGTGTTTCCCTTCGGAATGTTTTTTGTAAAACAATTCAATTAAACTGCAAAAATAATCTGGATCATTACTTAATCTAGTATTTAAAGCATGTGGCTGCACCTCAGAATACTCATCCAATATAGGTAAATAAATAAATTCAATGTCGCATTTTAATTCCAAGGCAACGTCATCCTGTTCCTGTAACCAGCCAATTAACTTACGTGCCGCATAATCATCCACTTTCTCCGCCCCAATTGATTTTTCGGTTCCTGCCAGCCACAACATATCATATAAACGTTGTGCAGTAAATAACTTTCCCAGCTCAGACCTCCCAACAATGTTGACTACATCAACATACCTTTTACATTTGGTAAAATTTTCAACGATTAATTTTAATTCTTCACTCTCGTCCTCATTATAAGCATACGGCACGATCGCGATTTCCCAATATGCAGTTTCATTCGGCAGTAATTGTTTTACTATGTTATAAAGGTCTAATGAAAAAGGAATTTTTGAAAGTGTTTCTAAAATCTCCTTTGTATCCTTTTGCACCAGTGATGTTTCCATCAATTTCTCTGACCCCTGGTTGTAAACATACGCACTGACACAGGGAATATAAAACTGTAACGATAATTGACCTGCATAATATCCATCAATTACGCTTGATATTTCTCCCTGACTTAAAGAACTACCAAGTTTTTGTGCAACATCATACATATTTTTTACTTCATGTCCAAATTTTTCGGTTTCCTCAGCTCCAAATTGATCAAATATGTTTTTAACCGCTATGGTTTTTTTATGTTCCAATGTTTTCCAGTATGTTCTAAAATCCTCATCGGGTACGTATTTGTTTTCCAAATATAATTTCTGATACTTCACCCTGATGTCCTTGGGTTCGATTGACTGTATCAAAGACTGTATTTTGTCAATCTGACTATAAACAACCGTCCCTTCTTTTAAATTAGGTTGTGCTATTTGCTTACGCAGATTTAACCACAGGGTAAACAGTTCCTTTTCATTTGCAAATTCTATATTTCGATCAATACAATCTAAATATTCCAACAACGTTGATTCTTTCATATATGCGATTTGCTTAGCAAGAAACGCCAGCTTTTCTATTTCATTTTCAGAAACCTCTACAGCTAATTCCAAGTTAAAATCATACTGTTCATATACTTCTGCATCCGTTATTTCTATTTTTTCAGGAATCTCCAATAATAAATACTCCGGCTTAGCGTTTCCAGATGTTGTTCGTGTCTGATTCGGCAACAGTTTTACTAACACCTTCCAAAATACCGATGGATTGTCATTTTTTAAACATCGCAATGCATTTTTTCTCTTTTCCGCATCGGCAAGTGTCTGTGGATGCCAAGGAAGTAAAATAGATACTATAGAATTAATAGGTGTATTCGCCCAATTTGTTTTCTCATATGGAAGCCCCGCCAAAAGCCCCAACGCATTAATAGCCGGAATCAAATAATCCGGGGACCAAGCTAATGCTTCTATTGCCCAAAGCATATGAGTAATATAATTAGGCTGCAGAATACTATCGCCACTCTTAGGAAACAAGCGTAATATCTCCTGTGGTTTGTAAATCGTGCTCCATTCAATCTTTTTCAAAAATTCGTCCGGCAAAAGTTCTGCTATATTCTGAAGGCAGTCCTGAAGGCTTGCCCACATTATCCAATCTCCATCCTTCAATATGGCTCGTACTAATTTATATATTGAACCCTCTATGTCATTTCGATTACATCTTGACAATTCTGACAGAGATTTTTTTATCCAACACAAACTTTTTGCCAGGCTTTTCCGAAGTATCTTCGAATTATCGTACTCACCGTCAGTCTCGATATAATACGGATTTGGACTTATTACTCTTTGACTCCTCTGGGAAAATACAATTTGTGCTGCTTGCAACAAACGATTCACACAATCGTCAAAAATCATGTTTTTACATTGCTCAAGTAATTCCTCTTTATGGAGTACTTTCCAAATTCCGTTCTCTAATTTTAAATATTCAGAGTTTTGACAAAGCATGCTTCTTGCTCTTGATTCAAATTCCGAATATCCCATATTCGATATTTTCTCTACTATCTGCCGGTCAAATTCATTCTTTTCATCCCAGTAACCAATAAGTGCCAACATTGGAATGAACAAATCAACTTTTTCAAGAGGCAACGGCAGCGATTGTATACTCTCTTGATTCGAAAAAAGATCTAGAATTTCTCTATCAATATTTTGCAGACTTATATTTGCTGCTGTCTGGTTACAGCAACCAGCATATTCCGCCAGTCGGGACCATACAAGATCTGCTTTTTCTGTTGAATTGCATTTTATTAAGGATATAGATAAGGCTCTGTTAATACTTTCCTTACAATCCACATCAAATAAAAGTAATATAAAACATTTACAGAATTTCCATAGTTCTAAATCCGTAGGCTTCCCATCATTCGCTTTTTCGATACACGACGCTATTGCTGCCAGTGCTTTTTTGTTATCATCATTCGAAGAATTGGTATGATATACTCTGTCAGCAAATTGTTTTTCATCACCGGATGCTTCCGCCTGGGCATGTAAAAATCTCAAAGCCTGTTGTGATTTGTAAGCAATCTGAGCAGTTACTAACGCTATTCTATCATTGTCTCTATCGAATTTATCTTTTTGAAAATCGCTCCAAGCAGCTGTAATAACTTCTTGAAATGTTTGGTTTGTTTCACTTATCGTAATACTATGTTTTATTTGACATAGTAATTTTCCCTCTGCCTGTCCCCTATAAGTAAACACAGCCAGGTCATCAACATCATATCGCATTTTTGCCTGAAACCAGACACTCTTTGTCTGCTCATTCATCGCAGGGCAAAAACCATCCACCAACAATGAAAGAAGAAACATTGCCTGTACCTGATGCTCAAAATTTACTCCTCCACCACCTGTGGAAAAGGCATTACTTATTTTGCTGACTGTGTTTTTTGCCATATAATCCCCTATACCTGTTCTGCTGCATCGCCTTCGGATTACTATTACTACCCCTTATCTATTATATCCTATCAAGCATGCAACCCCTAATCTTATCAATCAATGTCACATCCGCCGGAAACCACTGCACGGAATCCAGTTTCTCACGGATCACTCTGACAACTGTCTGCTGCTTGGTCCCTCCGGCTTCAATCTTCCCACCGGAAAATTTCCAACCGCCCTTGAATTGAATTCCCCATAGCCTCTCGCGCTGGAAAATATTTTGGTTTTGTGCTCTATGGAATCACAGATTACGGCTGCGACTACGCGGATAGCTTTCAAACAATCTTGCTCTTCTTATAAATTAAATTCTTTTTTCAACAGATCCACAAGAAATTTTGCGCTTACCCTATCAAATTGAATGGACTGACTTGCCTTTCCAGGTATTTCTCTGTCGTTTTTTCCATAAGTATCAATCTGCACATAATGCTCTCCATCCGTCGTGTCGAACACTGTATAGGTGGCTGTTACTGGTGTATGAACTGTGTTTCTATCTTTATTGAGTTTTTCTATCGTGTCTAAATTTATTCTTGCCATTTCTTTTTCCCTCTTCTTCCTTGCATCCACATATATTTTTATCTTATTAATTCGTCATAAACAATCTGGCTCAATTTCATTGCTTAGTATCCCGTAAATTCATCTCCTCTTTTTAATCTAGCCTTAGATCATTTAGATTCATTTTCCTTCCAGATAAATAATTTGCATATGCATCTGAAGCTGGTAATAGCCTAATTTGAATATTTTCTAGGCCTAGATTTTCTAACATTTTCATAGCCACTTCGCCTTTAGGCTCTACCGTCGTTTTTTCTGTTGGTAGCAAAAAGCAATTCACAACTTTAGAGAATCTATGATCTCTAATAAATTTCTGATACGCAAGCTGATATAGATATTGCTTTGTTATTGACTCAATTCCCGGTTGCCCCTTCGGTTGAACATTCCTCTCGAGTTTTGCATTATAATATTTGGCATCAAATATTATAAAAATATAGTCACATCCGGATTTAAATATAGATACAAGATCTGGAATCAATGTGTCCTTCGCAAATTTTCCCGTTGCTGACCAAAACGGCTTTTCAATCAAATCAATTAACTTTTTATTGCCATCATACTCTGGTTTAAGCGGTACCGGTAACTTAAGCGCCCCCAAGAACTTATCTAGCTGATTATCCATAATATCCGCACACACATCTTCCCAAACAAGGTTAAAACTATTGGTGCCAAAAATAGAAAGGCAATCGGTATCACATAAATTTCCACCACGATCTATATACACATAAATTGTCTTAAGCACCTGCTGCTTCCGTGTATTATACTGCGTATTTAATTCCTTTTCGAGTCTATAAAGGATATATTCTTTGTCACCAAAATCGTCCATTTCCTCATCGGTCAATTCCACTCCTGTGATCTCAAACAAATCCAAAAGTTCCGCATCTCCTAATTCCTTAGAAGCTGCTGTTAACACACACTCATGCAACCTTTTAAAGTAATCAAAATCATCATTGATTCTACGCTTTGTTCGCAAATCAGTATAATAAGGTCTGTTATTAGATAGCAACGTAAACGTCTCATTTATAGTTCTATCCCATAAAATTTCGCCGGTTCCATTGCTCTCAATAATATCCTCTGTATTTGTATAGATACCATTCTCGTAATAATCCTGGAGAAGAAACAACAATACTGCCAATAAATTAAATGATTCACTTTCATTGCCTTCATTGAACATCCTAATAGTTTGTTCCTTTGAATTGTATTTCTCCAACACTTTGATAATCTGCCTTAATTCTGTAGTAGGCTTTTCCGCATGAAGTATGTATTTGGGGTAGCATTTTAATACACGTCCTGCAACAACAATCACTCCAACAAATGTAAATACATACAAATATTCAGTCTCACCTACTTCTACATCAGCAATTTCTACATCATCTTCTTGAAGATCCGACAAATCTTTTTGTGCATCAGAAGTTTTTACAGCCTTCAGGACCCCATATTCTTTCAATTTTCTAATATATATTATTACATCTGATTCATTACATTCCAAAATCGTACATAATTCTTGCTGTGTATATCGTTTCTGCTCTCTTACAAATTTTGAGATCACGTATTCTGACCTCCTTACTCTGCAGTTGCGTTTTCAATTCTATCTTCCGTAATATCCTCTGGCTGCGTTTCAGATTGTATATCCGCATTGAAAATTCCGATTCCCTTCGCATCGAATTCTCGGCAGATTTCTGAATATCTGTTACTGCTTTGGAAACATCCTTCAAACAAAGAAGCTCTTTTTTGCTTGGCAGCATCCTCAAAAAGATACATAATCACCTTACTTTTAAAGATTTCTGAAAACTTTACCGAATCTATTTCGTCTCCACCTTGTGGCACGACTATAGATCTTGCAATAAAGTATGGTCCAAGTTGCTTGTCCTCATTGATTTTTTGTTTTGCAAGGAAATTATTAATAGCTTTACGCAATTTATTCCATTCAATTCGTTGCTTTGACTTAGTACCCAAAACAACCTTTTTGCCTTCAAGATCCGCATCATTGTCATCAATTCCAATGTACTTAAAATTCCACCTTCTCTTAAATGCGGTATCCATCGGAAAAACTCCCTGGTCTGCACTATTCATTGTTGCCCAAATATATAAATTACTTGGTAGTTTTATTTTCAAAACATCTGCAGCATCACACTCAAGTTCTTTCATCAGATATTTCCTCATATCCTCCGAGGCTTGAATTGGATACTCACTCTCTCCTTTAGAATCACGATCTAAAAGCTGAAATATGTCACCAAACACAGCTGCAACATTTGCCCTGTTAATTTCTTCTATAATAAGCAAATACGGTTTGGGAAAATTTGACCAACTACTTTTAAGTGCATTTACATATATTCTCATAAATGGTCCAGGCACATACTCGTAGGTTATAGCATCCTCACCTTTACTGTCTTTACACGGTACTGGTTTATAGGTTCCCACAAAGTTGGCATATGTATAGTCTGGATGAAAGGTAACCCTTTCATAATCCGTTTCATTTTCCTTTCCCAACAATTCTTCTCTCTCTTTATTAAGCAAAAAACTTTTTCCTGTTCCAGGTGCACCAAAAATAATCCTATTTGGGTATTTTATCGTTTCAGATTTTGTTCTTTCTTCCTCTTCACTATTCTCCATCTTGGGAATTGGATTGTTTTCATAGTGAATTTTGTAATAATTAGCCAAGTAATAGTATATAAATTCCGCTCTAAATCCAACTGAATTATGTTCTTGGTCGTAAACAAATCCAGAAGTTTTTGCTTGTATAAGCAATTTGTTCACAAATGTTCCTCTTATACTTGGATTTGTTTCATAATGCACATTCTCGTCAATAGGATATCCGACAAAGATAGCATCTTTATAGCTATCATTTTCTTGATAAACATAAATTCCGAGAATAATCGTATTATTTTTAGATTTTATTTTGGGATCAGATGCTGTTCCGAGCTGAATTTTCTTTTCATATGCATTCCGGCTCTCGTTTCTTATCGTTCCACTATAGACGTTTATTGTTTTTGTTTCACAACTTGCGTGCGACAGTTCTAATACATGGCAGGCCCCTTCTTTTTGGGTTTCTACACAGTTCCAACCATATTGGCTGAACAAATCATGTAACATTTTCGATTGGTCAGCGCATAATGCACTATCACCTACAACAATTTCACCCTCATGATTTATTTCATATCTATCTGCCATTGAAATATGCCTCCTTTATCGCCAATGCAATAGCATATGCCATATCTGACGGTACAGCATTACCAACCTGTCTCCATTGTTCCTTAAAATCTCCACATAACTCATATTCGTCTGGAATCGTTTGTATTCTCTTTAGTTCTTCTATCCTTAAAAACCTATTTTTCCAATGGAATGGGCCCTGATTAGTAGAAAAACTAGCTTGAATCGTCCATGAAGGTCTTTCTGGTGTTAATTTTAAAAGGAACGTCCAATACCGGGACTTCCACTTAAATTTGGGATCCGGATAACCGCGTTTTTCTGTAAAATAGAGATAATTGTCTCCAGCCGGAATCTCACATAATAGTTCGTAGTCCTTTGCCCCTGGACGCTGCTTTTTTTCTTCCTCCGTAATATTATCGAATTCGCCGATTACTTCTCCACAAGTTGTCCATGGCAATTTATTTGACTTTTTTGTCGGATCTGCGTGTGTTTCCTCTGGAAAAATAAATTTCGGCACATCTTTTTTGGTTCCTACGCAAAAGAATCTTTTGCGGGTTTGTGGAATTCCGTAATTAGCACAATTTACCACTTTAAATGTAATATTGTACCCTAATTCATCAGCTTTTCTTTTTAAAAAATCAAATTCATATTGGTGCGTTTTAAAAGTAAATCCATCTACATTTTCAAAGAAAAATATCTTGGGGTTCAACTCGGATAATGCCCGAAAATATTCTGGCACAGCGAATCCGGCATGCTCATCATCAAACCCATCTGCCTTACCAATAAGATAATGCCTCGTTTGACTATAAGGAGGGCAAGGTGGCCCTCCGATCAAACAGTCTACTTCTCCATACTTTTCTTTTAATTTTTTAAAATCAATTTCTCGTATATCACCACAAAACACTTCATCCGCAAGATTATTCTTCTTAAGCGTATCGCATGCTGTTTGCCAAACATCAGTAGCAAATAATGTTCTAAATCCAGCTTTTTCAAAGCCTATGTCTAGTCCACCAGCGCCTGAAAATAAACTAATAATTTTAGGTATATTTATATCCATTTACATAATTCCTCCACAACCATTTTCCCCAGCAGTGGCGGAACGGCATTTCCTATCTGTTTATGCTGAGAATACACACTGCCATAGAATTGATAATCGTCCGGAAACGTTTGAATAGCAGCCAGCTCCCTAATACTTAATCTTCTACTTTTCCAATGAAATGGACCTTCCCAATGTCCTGGACTTGCAATTACCGTCCATGAAGGTAAAAAAGGATGTAATTTTAAAAGAGAGAGCCAATATCGCTTTCCAGCCACAAATACAGGATTTGGATAACCTGCTTTTTCAGTTAAAGCAATATAATTTTTTCCAAAAGGAACAGAGGTTAACTCTTGTTTCCACTTTCCTTCGGGTGTCAGCTTTTCATCACCAAAATAAATAGGATCATCAAATTTTCCAATCCAATCAATTACTCTTTCATAAGGTTTTAGTTTGGGATTTTCAGCACATTCTTTTTCATTTCCATGTGTTTTTTCTATGTTTGCATTAATATTTTTCTTGCTAGCAAGGAAAAAAACGCGTTTTCTTTTTTGAGGAATGCCATATTCCGCTGCATTAATTTTTAAAGTGGAACATTTATATCCCAGTTTATCCATATTTTCATAAATGGTTTCAACCGCTTCATGATTTGAAGGATGTAATATACTTTCAACATTTTCTAGTACAAAACCATTCGGCTTAATCTCCGAAATTATTTTAAAATATGGTTTAATCATATTTCTTGGATCTTCGCTAGAATTTCGCTTTTCATTCGTCACCCAATATCCTGCTTTTGAAAATGGTTGACAAGGCGGACCCCCAACAACAATCAGTTTATCTGGATTTTCTCTCTTTAGTACTTCAGAATAATGCGCTCCATCAATTTTTGTAATATCCCCACACTCATGCATAGTATTCTTAAAAAAGTTGTTCTGCCGAATCGTCTTCACACTATCTTCAAAAATGTCAAGGCTCGTCAACACTGGGACTCCGGCAAGCTGCGTACCAATATCAAGTCCTCCTGCGCCAGAAAACATACTAACAGCTTTCACTCCATTCAATGCTTCAGTATGAAGATCATTACATGTGTACCCTTTATGTTCATACGGAATAACTATATTTCCATCTTTATCTACATCAAATTGCTCAAGCATTTCCTCTCTTTGATGTGGGCACAAATTAGCATAATATTCTCTATTAATTTTATAAATAGGCATTAAAAAACCTACCTCCTATTATCTTAAATTAGTATTATGCACTAGTTAAAACCAGTGTTTTATTGCAGCTTATTCCTGCGGTTAAATCAGTTCTGCACTTTTTCCACTTTTAATCCAAGCGTCTAATTCGGATTTTTTAAATTTCCAAAGCTTTCCTATTTTCTGTGCTGGAATTCCATTTTGTTTTTTTATCCAATTCCGTATAGTCTCTTTAGTGACACCAAGGTATTCCGCAGCTTCATTAATTCCTATCCAACAATCGTTATATTGATCACTCATAATTATCACCTCTTAATCATTTGTGATAGTACATTTCAAGTAATAGTATATTGTAGCATTCCAAATATTGCAATGCGATTTCATAGAATTTGATAGTAATTGATATATTTTTTACATAAATTAAATAAAACCCGTAGGGAAATCTACGGGTCTATCATTCACACCATTCTAAGTTCTCAAAATTTCTGTGAATATTCTTGCCATTTAGTAAGAATTCCGTTGTTTCTTACTGTCCATTGTAGTAATAACTTCTTTCAATTTGTCGTCAAAATTATAAAGCTTTAATATCTATGCACTAGCTATATTGCAGTAATTGATCCATAGCTTTGTCAAGTAACGGACGCAAAGTAAACACTCTATTCTATTATGCGAATATTCCGAATGGTTTTACATCAGCTGTCCGGTGATATAGAAATCACTTTTTAGATCCTTTTTTGTGCATACCGAATCATAATTTCTGTTGTGATATTGGTAAAGACTGCCATGCACCGCAGATGCGGCAAGGTCTTGACCAATATCACAACAGAAATGAATAAGTCATCAATCACAAAATAGCCGATTTTCGAGTAGCGGAAGTACGATTTCGTCGCACAAGAATATTCATTATGCGCACCTTACCATGATACCACATTCATAAGATAATTGATCAAATGTTTGCATATCTTTGCGTCTTATATCAAGAGATTCTCATGAACACTACGTCAACGTCAAGTAATTCGTCATAAAAATCTGCAAAAACAGTTCAATTCCACCCATAGTAATAAATGTCACACTGAGCTAAAATTGACCGCACTTCATCAGTCCATCTTATATTATTGCTAAAGTCTCTTGCAATTGCGTGAGTGTTTTGTTTGACATGATTTACTTCGTGAGCAACTTATCATTGTATTTTCTCTGGTATCACATTATTTAATTAATAGCAACTAAAATCCCGCCTCCACTGTAATCTGGCTTCCCTCTTTTGATTTTTTTACCTTAATCTGCTGTGGGATACTCTCCATCAGTTCTTCTCTATGACTTATTATCCCAACCAATTTATTGCTTCCTGACAAATTAACTAATGCATCCATTGCACTATCCATGGATTTATGATCTAATGTTCCAAATCCTTCATCCACAAATAGCGCATCCATCTGAATACCTCCAAGATTAGAAGATACAGTGTCAGATAATCCCAAAGCCAAACTAAGCGATGCCTTAAAGCTTTCTCCTCCTGACAAACTTCCCACAGGTCTCCTATGACCGGTGTACTTATCTAATACTTCAAGATCCAAAAAGTTATTACTCTTTTTACCTATCGAACTCTCCTGCCGATATAGTTCATATTGTCCATCACTCATTGGTAGAAGTCTTCTGTTCGCTGCTGCTATAATTCCATCAAATCCTGCTGCCTGAATATATTGTTCTAAAGTAATTTTTCCTTTTGATGTACTTCCTTTTACCAGATCATATAGTCTTTTACAAATTGTATATTCCCTATCTGATTTCTCCAAATCACCTCTCTTGAAGATAATATTAGACTGCTTTTCAGAATTCATGTCTATTCTATGTTGGGTTGAATTCACGGTCGATCTAATTTTATTCACAGTCTCTTGTTGTTCTTCACAGCGAAGCCTTAATTCTTCCACATCTACTAATATTTTACCTTTGGCATCCTCCTTTGCCTGTTGCCATTGTTTTAAGTTTGCTAGCACATCCTGTTTATATTTGCCTATTTCGTTATCAGTTTTACTAATTTCGACTTCTGTCACAATATAACCAAGCATTTCCTCCACTGATTCAAATTTCTGCTTTCTAATCTCGCTGTCCAAAATGACCTTTGTCTTCTGCTCTTTATCTTTTAGGTCTTTCAATGTTATATTCAATGTTTCTAATGCTGCCTCCAACTGGAGTACATCTGCATCTGCTTTTTTCTTATTATTCTCAGCTTCCTGTATTGCATCCAGTATTTCTTTCGCCTTCCTTCTTGCATCAGAACGTGCCGAATCTGCTTCTCTCCAATTATTAAATTTCAACCTGCTTCTTAATTCTTGGAGTTGCGTTTTTGTTTTAATCGTTTCACCATCAAGTTCCTGCTTCTTTACAAGTATATCTTCTCGTTTTTTTACCAATACTTTTGTTTCTTTTCCCTGTGCTTTATCCAGGTCCCCTTCTGCTTGCTCTAGTATTTCACAGTCTTTTTCCATAGAATTTTGTAGCTTAATATTCTCATTCAACCTGTCTTTTACAATTCCTTTGGCCTTTTTCAAATGTCCCACCAAAGCATTCAAATCTCCAGTCATATCATAGGTTTCAAAAATAGCATTTTCTAAGCAGTCTAATATATCCACTCTTAATTGCTCTTCGTACTCACTAAGAGTACCTTTTGCCTTTTCTGCCTCTGTATTTAATTTATTCTTTTTTTCCTGGAGAGTTGATTCTTCTCTTTGTAATTCTTTGTATTCTTCTTCCGTTATAGAATTTTGAGGAAGAAGAGCTAATTGGGGATGATGTATCGAGCCACACACCGGGCATTTCTTCCCTTCCTCTAACCCTTTTGCTAAAATTCCTGCACGACAATCCTCAAGGAGTCTTTCGGCTATACTACGTTTTTCTCTAATTTCATCACATTTTTCACGTGCCTTTAAGAAATCATTCTGCTTCAGCTCAAGGTCCTTCATTCTCTTCGTTCTCTCGGGTATCCTCTTTTGTGAAATTATGCTTATACGTTCATTCAACGCAGAGAGTTGCTCTCCCAGATTTCTTATTTCCTGCAGTTCCGCAGGTCGTGTCTTCAAATCCGAAATTGTCTTTTTTAAATTTTTTATTCTTTCTTCAAGACTTCTCTCTTGCGCAATCAATACTTCTTCTTTTTCAGCAATTTTATTCTTTTCTTTCTGAAATTCAATATTTTTTACTTCTAAATGATCCCTTTTTTGATATTCAGATTCTTGCTCATCAATTTTCTCTGCCTGTTTTTGAAATTCCCTCGCGCTACTCTCTTTTTCCTTGAGAGCACGTAACTTTTTTTCTGCCTGACCGACTATCTTCACCGACTCTTGCAAATTTTTGGTTTTTATACTGATTGTTTCCTCCGTAGAAGCAATCGCGTCAACCTCATTTTTCCATGTTATATAAATCGGCTTTACTTCACGTGTTGCAACCTTTTGTCTATTTAATAAGGTCTCTTTTTCCTCTATCTCTTGTTTCTTAACTTCTAATAGTTCCTTCTGTTCCTGTAATTTACTAAATCTATCAATAAATTTATTATTTTCTTCTGCCAATGCATATGCCTTATCCTGAGCCTTCAATTCCTTTTCTTCAGTTTTAAGAGTTACCGTATATGTCTTCCATTTTTCCTTATCTGTCTGTAACAATGCCTCCAATAAATTTAGAATTTCTTCAATATTCCCTAAATTGTCAGCGTGCAAAATTCTTTCCTGCAATTCTGTCAGCGTTTCTGCCAAATAATCTTCAGGGTCTGCTGTCACATCTCCAAAATACTGCATAATACTTCTTTCAGTCTCTCTTTTTTCCTCAAAAATGGCATTCAGCTTATCCCTTAGCTTGTCTTCTATATTTTTATATCCTCTTGTCATGAATATAGTACGTAGGATTTCCGTTCTCTGTTCCGTCTTTGCATTTAACAAAGTCCAAAATTCTCCTTGCGCAATCATTGCAATCTGCTTAAATTGTTTGTCATTAATATGCAATAATTCTATTATTGCATTATTTACATTCACAAGTCCCTCTATAGGCGTCATACCTTCTCTATAGAGTACTGCTTTTTCCTTCACCGAAACCATCCCTATTCCTCGCTGTTTAGGACGTTCGTAAGATGGCTGTCGCCATACATGATATTCTCTTCCCTGATGAGAAAAATAAAAATCCACAAAACTATCTGTAGAATCCTTTGCATATTCACTACGAAGATTTTTGGTATCTCTATAAGAACCACTAGTGGTGCCATACAATGCAAAACATATAGCATCAAAAATCGTAGTTTTTCCTGCCCCTGTGTCTCCAGAAATCAAGAAAAGTCCCTTATTTTCAAATTGACCAAAATTAATTTCCGGTGTTTGACCTGCATAAGGTCCGAATGCGCTTATAATCAATTTAATCGGCTTCATTAATAACCCCTGCCTCCTTTGCTACCATTCTCATATAATTCATTTCTTCTTCACTGATTTCACAACCATATATCATGTGATAAAAGTCACCTATTAATTCTGCAAATGACTTATTTTCTGCAATTCTAGAAATATCCACATGTTCCAGTGCTCTTGTGTGTGAATTGTCATAATCGATGCTGACAGTATTGGGATATATTTGTTGAAAAATCCCCATCGCATCATTGATAATGTCCTCATCTGTAAGAGTTGCATAAATAAAGTCTTCCGTCGCCTTAATGTTCTTTTTATCCAAAAGTATTTTTATCGTTCCTATAACATGTCGCAAATCTCTCAATGGTTTAAGCGGAATTAGCTCTATTGAAACTTCACCTTTTTTTCCTAGTTCAACAACCGGAATTGATTTTTCATTATTTGCTTCGCTTAAGGAATATTTTAATGGAGAACCAGAATATCGTATCTCCTCTCTTCCTACCTTTTGCGGCGAATGAATATGCCCCAACGCTACATAATCAAATCCATCAAAGCAATCATATCCTATCTTCTCTACTAAACCAACACTTTGTGTTCCGATACTTTCCGAACCGCCCAACGCAGGTTCTTCTGTTCTTCCAGTCACAAATTGATGCGCTACTATAATATTCCTCTTTCTAGGATCCACTCCAGCCTTTTCCAGAATAACTCTTATCGCATCCTCATAAGAAACAATTTCTTCCTCCGGGAAAAAATGTCTTACTTGAGCAGCCTTTACAAACGGAAGGAGATAAATATTTACTTCTCCTTGCGCATCTTCCATCATATATTTATCTAAAATTCCATTATACTTAGAGGAAATATAAATTCGATTAGTTTTGAATAAACTACTCCCATAATTCAAACGATCATCTGAATCATGGTTTCCACTAATGATAAATGTTTTTACCCCAATCTCCGACAAACTGCACAAGAAATAATCTAATAAGTTTGTAGCTGCCTCGCTTGGAATTGCTTTGTCATAAACATCTCCCGCGATCAGTACTGCATCCACAGCTTTTTCTTTTATTACTTCAAGTATCTGATTCAAGATATATTTCTGATCTTCAAATAAATCAAACTCTTTTAATGACTTGCCTAAATGCAAATCTGCTATGTGTATAAATCTCATATGTAATTCCCCTCCTGTTCACATAAGAAAGATAATTCTATCAAATTTTCACATTAGATGCAGACTCTTTATTATTTCTGGCATCTATCAAAACAATATCTTCATTATCTGCCAAGTCTAATTCGTTTAATATACGACAAACCTTATTATACTCCATGTCAGTAAAAAACATAATCACTTTAATTGCTCTATCTGTTTCGGCAGCTGCTTTATATACTTCAACTTGTTTTTCCAAGTTCTGTTTTAATTTACTATTAGAAGCCAGTTTAAACTCTACAAGGGTTGCATTCTTCTTACCAAAAGAGATTTTGTAATCAACTGGTCCACGCCCATTATTTACTTCTCTGTTAACATCTAATTGCGTTCCAAACCATACTAAACGATAAATGACCTGAAGATCAGATTCCCTTTTGATAGGCGTCCCATCGTGTTGATAAAAAAGTCTATATCCATCTTGCTCCTCAATAACATGTTTTAAAAATAAAATACGTTTCTTTGCTTCATTATGCACATCTGGAAAAATCTGATAAAAAGCAGTTTTATTTAACAGCTTTATCAATTCAGTAATCTGCGTATTAAAAATAAATTGAACATCTCGAACATTTTCTTTGCTCATAGATGTTGCCTCTTCTTGGCTATCTTCTTTAAATTTAAGATAATAGTCTATTAATTCTGGATGCTGTCTAACAAACAGCTCTGCATATTGATCCAGTTCTGCTTGTCTCGGTCTCTTATTTTCTTTAAGGATTTCTCCAAAATATTGATTTAATTGAAAACGAAGTGCTTCATCAGGAATAGCAAAGCCTATTTCTTCAATTTTTCTGAGCATGTCATTACGATTAATAAAAGTATCATCTCTTGTAAGCATGTCCTTTGGAGTAAGGAGCACATAATCCTCATTGTAATATGGCAAATAATAAGTGCCACTTTGCCACATATATGTATTCCAATTAAAAGCCACACGGTTAACTGTTACCATCCGACAATTATTTTCTCCAATATATTTTTTAGCAAATTTTTCGGTATATTCTAGCAAATACTTTTTAGCAAAATTAGTAGTGAAATCACTAATTTTATCACGTCCAACATTAGGACTTATCAAACAAAGTTTTTCCATATGTGGACTTTTAGTTATTTCTAAATTTGAAAAGTCCTTAAATATAGATGTTAATCCTTTAAACACTCCGTTTGCGAAGGTCTTTCCCATTCCTCTCCCGGCATTACCGGACTGACTAAATCCCAACCAAGTTTGTTTTACTTCCGGAAATTTAAACCATGCCTGTCTCATTCCCGCTGATAATGTATTTGTCAACTTCGATTGGACTTGGAGAAACTGAAGATATTTAATCATCTCTTTATGGATTTCTTGATATTCTTCTTTTTCGCTATTAAATAACAAAAAGGGATCAATAAACAATGGCAGATCATTTATCAATGAAATATTAATTGCTCCATATTCATCAATGTCATCTATGTTTACACCAAAATAATCAGAAAAATAAACTGCGATTCCATTCATTCAATACTCCTCCTATCATCTACAAAATTCTACTATTATAACTGTATATTTCCTTTTAACATCAAAGTACTATATTCTTTACTTCTATTCTTTACTTCTATTCTTTACTTCTATTCTTTACTTCTATTCTTCATCCTTTATCTTTCTCTTCCATTTCTTCATCAACCTGACTGTATCACTTTCAACCTTTGTTTTTAAATCATCAAACTTAATCTGCACAATATTCGGTCTGTTAAAAGCTGTGCCTGAGAAAATTGCTTGTCCAGGCGACAAAATACTTAGCATCGTAATGCTCATATCATCTATAAACGGTACCGTATTTTTAATAATTTCAATATCTCGCGGATTTACAAGTTTATGAATAACATAATTATGTGACTGCGATAGTAATGTTGATGTAATATCACTTGGACGTTGTGTTGCCATTGTAAGAAATACACCAAATTTTCGCCCTTCTTTAATAATACTTTCAAATGTGTCTATACATGTTTTTGCAATAGCGTCCTCTTTGTCCAAATTCTGTGCAGATAAATAGTTGTGCGCCTCATCAATTATCAAATGCATTGAGTACTGATCTCTCTTATAATTCACCGAATAATAATATAATTTTGCGCACAAAAATGTTACCATTATTCTTCGTATATCCTTTTTTGCTCTACTAACATCGCATACAAGAATACGACTGTCTCCAAATAAGCATTCAATTACATTCTTCTTTTCTCCTAATGTATACGGTAAAAAAATAATTTTAAAATCTTTTTTATTGGCATTAAACCTACCAATTAGAGGACTTGTATTATTTTCATTAATATTGTATTTGTATGTTCGATACAAATGTGTAATATTTAATAATAATCCCATATCTTCTACAGTAAACGAATCCTTGTCCCACATTGTGGTATATTCTTCCACCTTATCTGCTATACGCTGTGTATGATCTGTATATAAATCCGTACTTCCGGACTTTATAAATTTATTACCATTAACCGTATAACTATCAAAAATATTGAATATATCCTGATTTTTTTTATAAAATTCATCTTCCATAAATAAAAAATCTTCTTTTATACCAAGTATTGCTCCTAATTTATTTGTTGTATTTGCATTAGAATTAAGTATTCCTACTATAGCCTTCTTCAGTTCACCCACTATATACTCCGCAATATTGGCATTTTGTTCTTTTACAAAAATATTTTTAATAACCCCATTCCACACAGTTTTAATTATCGGATACTGTGTCTTTTCAGTTGCTTCAAGAAGTAGTTTCCAATCCTCGCTTTCCAATAAATTCAAGGGAATATGTATACTATTTTTTTCGGCATTTCTTGTATCCAATATTTTATTTGATTTATTATCTGTAAATGCTTTTGAATATTCACCGTTTGTATCTATGAACAGAAAATAACTTCCTTCTGTATATATGTGATCAAACAATTCCGTAAAGATAGTATTTAATGTGTTTGATTTACCGCTTCCAGTATTTCCAACAATTAATGAATGACTTGCAAAAAATTTATTAATATCAATACAGAATTTCAAATCCTTTTTATATAAATACTTTCCTACATTAATAGACTCATTATATGAAGTTCCAGAATATATTTTTAATAACTCCTCATCTGAAACTGTATATACATTATCAAAAATATTAGGTGTTTCGCCGCTACTTCCCTGCTTAAATTCATTTTGTTCAAAGAAACCTATAACCTTACACACAACCAGCCGGTTACTTGCTATTTTAACAGAGACTTCTTTATTGTTTGATTCAAGAGCCGTTTTTTCGCTTATAATTTCATAAATACTATTCTCTATTTTTAAAAAATTTCCTACACCTGCTATTCTTATTGGCTTAGAATTTATTACTACATATGGTGTTTCCAATTCTTTATTAATCGCAACGCTAATCAAGGTGTTTGATACCTCAACCACTTTTCCTATGTACAAGTCAAGCATATCAATCATCTCCCTGAATATTCTTCATCAAATCAGCAACATCACAAAATTTATACTCTTGTTCCATTACTATAACGTTCTTATAAGTCTTATACTTTTCCTGTAGTTTTTTTATATCCTCAGCCGTCGCACAAAAAATAACCATATGAAAGGTATTTATTGTCAAAGCATTTTCAATTATTTTGTTTATATGTTCATCTCCCATAGACATTCCAGACACAAATAAAGTGGTTTTTTCTCGGCATAAGCGATTTGACAGTTCACGCATTAATGCCGAATAACTAATAATTAAATTAGTATTATTAAACTTATCCACTGACGGATAAATAATTTCTGGCAAAAAATCTTGTTCATATGGATTTCTTTCCATCAATTCTCCATCTTTCAAATACCATGATAATGAACCATGAATTTTAAATAGATTCATATGATTCGGTGTTACCTTCACGTTAGCCCGATTTACCTGAAAATTATCTACAAAATCATAATTATAGTATGCTAAATTAAATTTTCTATTAACAACACCTTCAAAGCCATCATAATAATGAATATTTTGGCTTTCCATTGCCATTTCATTCATCATATCGTAATTCGTAGTAAATATATTAAAGGTTTGATTTTTTAAGCCATTTACTTCCTTTATATTTTTTAAACCATTATAAAACGAAATATAAATATCTATTACAGTATCTGGATCTGAGCTCTTTAATCTATTTCTAATCAACATACGAATATAATTTCTCTGTTCTTCAACTTTCTTTCTAAATTTTATATCTGTTATATATAAATCAACGCCTTCTAATACAGATAAAAATCTCTCTATATTAGCTGCTTTTGAGAATAAATAATTGTCATACAAACCAGCTATCATTATTTCTTCCCCTAACGGAACATTTGTCGCTTTTCTTAAACTATTATAAAACTCTATTACTTTCTTATTTTCTTTAATATAGTTTAAAAGATCCCTCATCAATGGGAAATTCGCCTTCCCATCTACATTATTATACGAAGTACCTGCACCCAATAAAAAATTTATGTATGTATTTTTTAACAGTACCTTTACCAAATCTATTTGTTCCATAGTATTTGTCTCCCGATAATTTTTCTCAATCATTTTTGTCTAGAAACGTCTTATCTTATTATCAATCTATTTATAGTACCTCTCCAAATCTTCCCTCATCTGCCCTTTCACTCTCTCCCAATCCCCTTCGCTCATCTTCCCTAGCAACGCATGATTCAGTGAGATCACTCCCAAATCCTTCGAGTAGTACATAAATCTCTTTCTCTCGAACTTTTCAAAAGGATTGGTCAGCATGCTGCTTTTGATCATTTTCCGGTCTTTCAGAGTCTCGGCATTATAAGGGCAGCTGGGGCGATCCACCGGCAATCCTTTATCGATCCTATCCTGATAAAAGGCTATGTAATCTGTCAGCACATCCTCGATCTTCGCATCGCCTATCGTGTCCATATGATCGATAAACGACAGCAGGAACGGCATCTTATAAGACAACGAATAATCTCTTTCCTCCAGGAATGCAAAAAAGTCATCCCGAACGGTGTCATCGTTATGTTCCTGAATGTTCAGTTCTTTTCTGTATTTCTCCACATCCTCCGGGCTAAACAGGCTGATCTTCTTGCTGCCAAATGGGAACTCCACCGTTGGTGTAATCTTCCCCTTACGGATCCAGCTGATGATCGTTCCGGTATTGACGAAGTACTCTCTCGCCAGCTGTTCCTGACTGTAGTAATCCCCATACTTTTCTTCAAAGGTATGGATGTCCACTTCCACGATCCGTTCCACGCGCTCTGTGATGCCATCGATCTCAATCATTTGTCCCGGCAGGTAATCCTGTCTGGTGATATCGCCGAACGGAACATACAATGAGTTCCCGAAGATAGCATGCATACTGCAGGGTCTTACCATAGCTCCGTATTCATCTACCACATCAATAACGAACACATTTTTCTTGATGGATGTCCGGCGCAAACCTCTGCCGATCTGTTGAAGATACAGCACCTTCGACAGCGTTGGGCGCGCCATAACAAGTATCCCGAGTTCCGGATAGTCCCAGCCTTCCGAGATCATATCGCAGGCACAGAGGAAACGTATCTTATGCTCCTTGAATTCCTGCATAACCTTCTCCGGATGTTTTGTATCTCCACTGTAATCCTGCGCTGAGATATCGGCTGCGTTCAGCAGGCGTGCCATCTCTTTGGTATGCGCCTTGTTGATACAGAAGATAATTCCCTGACGTTTTCCGGCATCTCCCTCTGTGAAATAATCCTTCAGCACATTTACGATCAATTCATTTCGGGAAGTGACACGCACACTCTTCTCCAGATCCGCATTCACATAATCTTTTCCATTAAAACGGACATGGCTCAGATCAATATTCGTCTCGATCCGGTAGACATTCGCCCTCGCCACAACTCCCTTCTCCATTGCATCCTTCAGAGAAAGCTCTGTTGTATAATTTCCGAAGATTTCTTCCAGTCTCTTTTTATCCGGGCGCTGATCCGTCGCTGTCAATCCTATCAGGAATTCCGGTGCATAGTATTGGATCACCCGCTTTAACATCGGAGCTACCGCGTGGTGCGCTTCATCCACTACAATATAGGAATAATAATCTCTTGCTTTTTCATGGTAATGTCTTACCGCATAGCTGTAAGTCTTAATATCGATCCGGTCCTGCAACGGCTGCAGATCGTTTTCGATTCTCTCTTTCCAGTCCGCAATGATATTCGTATTCGGTGCCAGGATCAATGCCCGGAACTGCTCTTTTCCAGCTGCAAATTTCTGAATATCTTCTTCTACGATCCGGGATTTTCCCGCTGCGGTAGGTAGTACAATGAGGAATGCACGAATTCCTTTTTCCCGCCGTTCCTCTATCTGCGTAAGGCTGATCTCCTGGTGCTCATACAGTTCCGTCTTACGTTCCAGCAGCAATCCTGCTTCCCGGAATCCGCCGGTATCTTTTCCCAGGTAAGACCGGATATCATCCTCGATACGATCCTTGAATCGGCAATCTTCCGTGGAAAAACGGTATAGCTTTAATCCCCACAAGGCGCAGGTATTCTGCTTGCGTAATTGTTTCCGATAGCCCTCTATTCCGATCAGCTGCGGATGGTGGTAATGAATTCCGTTTTCCTCGATTGCCACTCTGCTGTCTGCGGTATCTACGAGATAATCGAGGAAATAATTGTTGCCGTCTTCATCGGATATCCGGAATTCTTTTTGCAGATATTTCAATGCCCGCATACCGTAGACATCCGTGAAATTCTGTTCAAACAGCAGCTCCAGCGGTGAAGAGTCCGCATGCTCTCCTCTTTCTGAGATTTTTTTGGTAGAGTACAACACTTCCTGTCGGCTTCTCTGCAGGCATTTTTCTATCGTTTCCGGATCAAATCCCAGGAATCGGAACACTCTCCGGTATATTTTCATATAGTGGTTTTGTTTATCTGTGATCAGTGTATAAGGAAAAATCTGCTCGCCATCCCGGCAGGAGCAGATTTCATCATCGATAATGACCATGTCCACTCCATCATCATAAAAGCGACTCACACCGCCATTCGGATAAGTCACTGTCTCCCGGAGGACATAGTTCGGATATGCAATTAAGAATTGATCTTTTTCAGGAATAGATTCAGCCATCTTTCTTCCCTGTCCGGTCGTACATCTTCTGTCAGAAAGTTCCGCAGCTGCTGTAAACTTGTATGTTTTTTCAGCAGCTGCTCCAGTTTCTCTTCTGTAAAATCCAGAAAATATCTGCCGTTCCTTTCCCCTTCAAATACACCATACTTAAATGACATGTACAAAATGCCTTGCGGCTTCAGTGCCTTCTCGATGCGATATAACACTTCATCCAGTTCCCCATAGGATAAATGTAGCAACGATGAGCACGCCCAGATACCGTCATACACTTCCGATGCATCCAGTTCTTGGAACATCTGGCATTTCACCGAAATCCCCGTGTACTCTGATGCCAACGCGCACAGTTCCGCGGAGCCGTCGATCGCGTCTACCCGATAGCCATGCTCCAGGAAATATTTCGTATCCCTTCCGGAGCCGCAGCCCAGGTCCAGGATCTGTGCTCCCGCAGGAAGTTTTTCCAGAAATTCATCCTGCATTACATGAAAATCTACATTACGCGTGTTCTCCACAAAATCGGCGGCATTTTGATCATAATATTGAATTGTCTGATTCTTTTTACTTTTTTCGCTCATTTGAAAGTATCATAGCATATTTTCAGGAATACTGCAATCTATGTAAAATTGCTCCCTCTATTATATATATGACAATATGCGACAGAATCTTACAAACTTTTTTACGGAAGTTGCCACCAGTGGTCATCAAGTTTTCTACCAGTACTCCTCTCCCCAGTACCTCGCCAGCACGCTCTCCATATTTGCTCTGCCCACAGGGTTCGCGGTATGGATCTCCACGGGATAAAAGGTCTCCCGCTCCACCAGCCAGTCCAGCAGTTTGATGGCATCGCCGCCCTGATTTGCAAAATCTCCCAGGTCATGGTCGAGATCCAGTACTTCGATCTCGATGCCGTTTCTCTCCGCCTCCCGGATCAGTGTCTTGGCTTCATTCACGGATCTGGCGCTCTCATATCCCCAGGGTGCCGGGCGGAGATCATCTAACCAGATTTTCATTGTTTCACGCTCCTTTTCATTAATCCAGACTTTTCAGATATGCTTTGATCCGTTTTTCACATTTCATGAGCCATCTTTTTGTATTTTATCACATTTTATGAGGATTATTTTTTTATCCGCTTCCATTCCTGCAGGCTGTCGATTTCGGTCCCGCAATATTCACACACGCCTTTGGTCACATCGATATTGGCGTCGCATTTGGGGCATTTGATCACGTGGATCCCGCTGTCCAGGGTCATGACTCTGTCGTTGTGGCTGAGGGAGAAGGTATCCTTCTGATATGCGGATGTGATCCGGCCACCTCGCAGATACACCAGTCTGACCTGTAACTCCACATCCACGCACAATATGCCGTTCTCCATATGCTCCTGCAGACCGGTATAGTCCATAATGTCGTAATCAATGACATCCGGCCGGGAATAGTAGCGTCTTCCGGCTTCGTAGTTCAGGTTATTATAGAACCGCTTTTTGTCGATGCCGGTGCCGGTCCAGAATTCCTGCTGCCGACGGTTCTGTTTTTCTTTGTATCGTCTGACAGGTCCCAGTACCGCATAAGCATCGCACAGGTAGAAAAAGTAATAGAGGATCATAGCCAGGATTGTGCTGTAGATGAAAATCTTGCCCACATCATAGCCATTGAAGGTCCTGGAGGTATTTATGATCCACAGGCTGCATAGCAGGAATGATACGATGTAATCTACCACTCCCGTGACGATCCGGTAGACCGGGCTTTGCAATACCAGATCATAATGGTGCTTGCTGCCCAGCTCCTTGTCTGCGTAGTCAATGTTGGAGGCCGCATCACAGCAGGGACAGCCGTTCACAAATTCCTTTACTTTGCCGGTAAAGCCACAGTTTTCACAGGTATGCTGTGCCTCTTCATCCATTCCGGATACATAGGTATACTCCATGCGGGAATCGAAGATTTTCTCTGTATGGAGCAATTTCCCCTGCCGGAAATACTCTTTGCGGCATCGGATACCACTGTGCACATCATCCTGACAGGTTCCGTCTGTGGACCGGTACCTCAGGGTGCCATCGACGATGTAGGTAGTCTTGATATTGACGCCGCTTTCTGTAAGCCTGCGCATTTGAAGTGTTTCGGATATGAATGCCATTGCTTTCGTGTCCTATCTGTTATTGTTGTTATTATTGTTGTTATTGTTATTATTGTTGTTGGAAGAGGAACCACCGCTGCTGCCGGAACCTGAGGATGGTGTGTAATGAGGGAACACTTTGAATTCCGTCCGTGACAGCAGGATCCCGTCAATGCTGCTGTCGGTGCAGTTCGCCATGATCACCTTCTGGGTTTTTGCGGTATTCTGTCCGATGATGAGGGACAGATTCTGTCTGCCTCCCTTGATGAAAGCCTCCGGCTCCTGCTCCAGGAAATGATAGATCTCCCAAAGCTCCTCCTCTGTCACCTCATAATATTTTGTGAGTTCCACGCAACGCTTCATGCGGATCAGTTCTTCATAGGTCTGCGGTTCAAAATTCATGGAAAGCCTCCTTGTCATTCTTTTGCTCCAGTGTCAGATAGTAAAATTCAATGTTCTGAAAGGGGAGATTGATGGCCTGTATATGGTAATAGGCATTATTTTCCTGCTTCCGGTAATGGCAGTCTCTCAGCTCCGTAGTGGTGCACAACAGATTGTTCGGGCTGCCCGTGGCATATTCCTTTGCATATTCGCGCAGGAGCCCGGAAATATCATATACATACCATTCTTCTTCGTTGTCCCCGGAATGGTCCAGCACCCCTTTATAAATCTGATGCGTGGCAATGTGCCGCTGCTTTGTTCTCCCTTCATCCCCGTAAGTCACGAGATCTCCGGACAACAGCATCAGGTACAATGCGTTGTTCTCCGGATAATCGCATTCTTCCTGCAATATATGCTTTTTCATGCGCAGCTTTACCGTACTGATGGGTGTCAGATATAGGATCTCCCTGGACTTCCTAAGGATCTGGGAGATCAGCGGATATCTGTCTCCATCCACGTCCAGTTCAAACACACCGCTGTCATAGATATATTTCAGCTTCGCATCTTGTGCAATGATCTGTTCCAATGCAGGATATTCTGCGGATGCTTTTGTAGGCAGATACTTTTCCGGCTCCTCGAGGCGCATCTTCGTCACATATTCATATGTCGTCTCGTCAGCAGAAGCATCCGGGGCATAGCCGCGGTCCCGGTACATCTGCTGTTGCAGCAGGCAGGTGTAGCTTTTTCCGGAGCCATATACGTTTTTCACAAAAGGGCAGCCCGTTTTGCACAGATACAGGTAAGCGCACCTCGCACATTCCTCGGGAAACGGTTGTCTGTTATGGTTTTGGAAGATCTTCCGTGCAGCGGTTTTCAAAATGTTGTCCACCGTGTCACGATAGATATTACCGTAGTAAAAATCTTCGTTCTTCTGACCTCTGACACAGGAATAGATGTCTCCGTTACGCTCCAATAGGAAAAATTTCTCTCCGCAATTATCGCAGTTGGTGCAGTATTCCGGTCCGAACTCATCGAACCATGCACCGTTGACCCCGGCATCCAGATTGGTCCCGTCAAAAGCCTCATGCATCCGCCGGTAAAAGATCAGCTGTTCCTCTTCACTCATGTGATGCAGCAGGCCACAGGAATTGTAGTCAAACCCTATCATGAAATTAAAATCATTCATGTCCAGGCACGTGTTCCGGTCCAGGAATCTGATATCCTCGATGATCTGATCCAGCTGTTCAAAATGCTCCCGAAAGATCGTGGCAGATACTTTTTTCTTGTCAGGGATCTCCTCCAGCAGTCGGATATTATCCAGTATCCGTTCCAGGGTGCCCTTTCCGCCCTTGGTCACCCTGTATTTTTCATGCAGGGAAAGAGGCAGATCCAGGCTGCCCGATATGGACACGTTGAACTCCCGGATGGTCTCGATATGTCTGTCCAGTCCGTACAGATTCGTCTTGATGTGGGGATGTCCCACCCTGAAGCCGGCATCCGTGATGAGTTCACGCATGTCCTGATAGTATCTGCTGATATATTGGATCAGGTCGTGGAATTCCTGCTTGGGTAAAGTGGTCACTTCGCCGCCATGCAGGGAAATATTAAAGGGCACCACATCCGCTTCACGGAATTTCGCAATGGCATATTGCAGGGTCTCCAGGCAATCTCCGCCCCGCAGGGTATCTACGGTGTGGTCCTCCAGATAACAGTACCGGCACTGCATGTTACATGCCATGGTCGGCACATATAACAAGTGAATAAATTTAGTATTCATAGTAATCGATCCTTACAGGTGTCTCCTTGAAAGCACGTTCATTGACAGATACGCCCCGGGGCAGTGTGATCTCCCGCAGAGAACCACAGCACCGGAAAGCGGAAGACCCGATCTGCTGCAGCTTGCTGTCCGGGGAGATCACCACCTCTTCCAGACTGGTATTTCCATAAAACGCGTGTCCGCCGATCCTGGTCACGTTATCCGGGATCTCTATGCGCAACAGGCTGCTACATTCTTCAAAGGTGTTGCCGCGGATCTCCGTCAGTCCCGCCGGAAGATTTACCTCCTCCAGGCTGCTACAATGGTAAAATGCTTCCCCGCCCAGATACGTCAGATGCTCCGGCAATGTGACACTTTCCAGGCTTCTGCAGTTTTTAAATGCCTGCCCGCGGATCTCTGTAATGCTGTCCGGCAGCGTTACCTCTGATAAAAAGGGCATATTGGAAAAGGTGTTGCCGCGCAGGCCCACTACCTTCTCCCCCTGATAGGTATCGGGAATGGTCGCCGTAGTCATATTCGTCAGACCATAGACATAAAACCGCACATAATATCCGTCATCTGCCTGCTCATAGAAGATCCTGGGCTTACTGAACAACAGCAGTGAGCCTGCCACAGCCACCGCCATGAGAGCCCATTTTAACTTTTTGCTGTAATCCGGCACCATGGATGCCTTCACATTCATGACAATATTCGAGATTTTCTCCTGGGATCTGGATCTGATCTCCTTTTTCAAATATTTTATCAGCTGATAACGGCTGGTCAAAAATGCATATACCACCAGGATGATAAGTCCGATCACATAAGTTTTCATCGGAAAATGAAAGAAAAACAGAGATATGTATACGAATAACAGAACCGCCAAAACGGCATTCAGTATGTTTTTTCTGCGCAGCATATCCTCCGGGATCAGATTCTGTTCTTCCGTGATCCCGGCGCGCTGCATTTCACGCTTGATAAACCCTTCGACACAATCCTCCTCGGACATGGCAAACAGCGGATCAAAATCCTCTGCATGCACTATTCTGCCCGTTACTGTTTCGTCAGCTGCCGGTGCATGGATCACCGCCTCAGCTGCTGTCTGCACCTTTTCCTCCATAGATAAAGTCTTTCCCATACCGTTATTTTCCCTTCTTTTCTACTGTGCATAGTACCTTTTTCGTCTCCAAAGGACTACAATACTCTTCCATTTCGCGATTCTGTCGTTTAATATTCAGAGCTTAACAGGAAGTCATAAGCTCTGCCAAATCCACTAACAAAATACTGTCATCAGACCTCACTTCATTCAAGACAGCCTCTGTGAATCCGTATTTTGAGAAAAGTACATAGTAAGAATTCTTTCTGTTTATACGGAACGCATCCGCTTTTGCTTTCAGATCCTTTAATACAGAAATATCCAACTTCTCATTGCGCCACTTACACTCTCCGAAAAGATAATCCTTTCCGTCATTTGCAATTAAATCAATTTCCTCCTGACCATGCGTTGCAGCATTGGTTCCCCACCATCTTCCGATAGAGGTATATAATATCGGCAGTTCTCCTCTCGCATTCTTCGAATTCAGATAATCCATGCAGACTTTTTCAAAAACCAGACCCATATAACTGCAATAATCCGGCTTAATTCGTTTTTCCCATACTACCTGCTGTGCTCCGGTTTCAATCAATGTTCTGTTGGTAAATACATATCGGTACCAGAATCGGAACATAAAGTCTGAGATGCCATAAATCGTTTTTCGGGATGATTCCTTTTCTCCAAATGGTGTTTCTTTATGAAGGATTCCAAGTTCGCACAATATTTTAATATATTTCAGGCACTTGGCAGAGTCCTCGCCGATTTTTGTGGAAATCTCATTTGCTTTTGTATATCCACTTGCAATCGCTTCTATTATCGCACTGTATACCCCCGGTTCCTGCACTTCCTGACGCAATAGTAACAATGCCTCTTCATAAAGATAAGAAGTTACTTTCAGATAGGTTCTCTTAATATTTTCCTCAAAACTTTCCTTCTCATTTATTTGCTGCAAATATAATGGTGTTCCACCATATGCACCATACAGCATAAGCTTTTCTTCATCAGAAAAACCAGTCATAAACTTAGCGCTTGTCTGATAAGTAAATGGCTTCATATGAAGCTGCGCAGTTCTTCTTCCAAAAAGAGGACTTTTAGAACCAAGTACTTCTTTTTCCATAAATCCCATATAGCTTCCGCTTAGTATTAAAAACATCTTTCCGCTTGTCAGTTTATGGTCAATCAGATGTTGAAATTCTGACAATAATGCCCTGTTTTTCTTCACAAGGTAAGGAAACTCATCGATAACCAGTACCAGTTTTTTGTTACCCTGCCTTTCATCAATGTAAGACAGCGCATTACTCCACGACGAAAATGGTTCCAGGTTGTTTTCCTCATAAAACTGAAATACAAGCGATGAGAATTTTTCAAGATTTAATTTATTATTGCTCTGCTCCGCCGAATAGAAAATTGCATCCTTATCCTTACAAAATTCATTCAGAAGAGTCGTCTTTCCTACACGCCTTCGACCATACAGTACGAATAGTTGAAATCTCTCTTGCAGATATAATTCCTCTAAGTCTGCAAGCTCTTTTTCTCTACCTATGAATACTTCCTGCATCGAGCTCCTCCATTGTTACTCAAAAGTAATTTACTTTAAAGTTAATTATGTGGCATTCTACCCATTTTGTCAATGGGATTCTACTATTTGCCGAAATTACATTATTAAAGCCCCATCAAACAGATTTCTCTATCCAATGGGGCTTCTATGTCATATTTTTGTAATTTTACAAATTTCCACAAATAAGGTACATCACGTTTTTAGTACAGCTTTGCACCTGCCGGGATTCTGTCATTTACCATCAAGAGGTTCCCTGAATTCGATTCATTCCCATACTATATAATTCTGCCGTTTTCAATTATTTCCTTATAAACCACTTTATATCTGCTTAAAATGGTGCACAAAAAAGGCATCAGCCGATTATGACCAATGCCTTATACGTTATCCTTTATTTGGTTCGCTTCGTTCTATTAGCCAATTTCTTATTTTTTTCATTTTTGGCTAATAGAATTATTTATCCAACAACCAATCCGCAATATCAATAACCTTGATTCCCTCATACTGATATTCATCATGCCTGGTTCTGGCTATCACATACTTAGGGTATGCATCCTTAATCTGCAAAAGTGGAGCTACCTCTCTTTCAAAGGTCTTCTCTTCACTGATATTATCAGATACCTGAATATAGATTTTTTCACTCCGCTTCACTGCGACAAAATCTATTTCCTTCTTATATAATATGCCTACATATACCTCATATCCTCTGCGCAACAACTCAATCGCCACGATATTCTCTAGTATCCGCCCGTAATCCATATTCTTTGTTCCAAGTTTTGCATAACGGAAAGTATGGTCACTCAAATAGTATTTATCGTTGCTCGATAAATACTTTTTCCCTTTAATATCATATCTCCTAACCTTGTAAAACGCGAATGCATTGCATAGGTATTGCATATAATTGCCAACCGTCGTATGGTGTATCTTCTCCTGCATGCTTCCCAGAGTATTGGTAATGTTACGCGCGGACGAAAGATTCGACACATTATCCATAAGGAAATCCACAATTCTGTCCATCAGCTGCGTATTTCTTATCTTGTATTTTTTGCGTATGTCACGCACTATCAGTGTATCAAACACATCAGCTATATAATCATACTTTGCTTCCTGATTTTTATAAAGATAGGAACCAGACATTCCACCCTCTAGCACATACTTATCCAAAGCGTCGTAGCGGTCTTTCAAGCCAAAGTACTCCATATACTCACTAAAGGAAAATGGATATACTTTGATTTCAAAAGTACGCCCTGTAAATAACGTAGCCAAATCCGAACTTAATAAAAAAGCATTAGAACCGGTAATATAAATATCATACTTCTCGCTGGCATGAAGTCCATTGACTGCTTTCTCAAAATCTTTGCACATTTGCACTTCGTCAATAAAGACAAAATTCTCTTTACCTGCAACATAATATGCGTTTACATAATCGTATAATGCGCGATAAGTCAGTAAATCGTCATAATCAGGCAGGTTAAAATTTATCTGTATAATATTGCAATCCGGGTCCTCCGATTCAATATATGCTCTAAATGCTTCTAGCAGCTTTGACTTTCCGCTTCGTCTTACACCGGTAATGACCTTGATATCCGGAGTCCCAAGTACATTGATTAACTTATCTAAATACTGTCTACGCTCTATCAGCTTCATCTGCATCATCCTTTCACAAACAGTATGTACTTATTATACTGTTTCTATTAGCCAAAATCAATATTTTCTCATTTTTGGCTAATAGTTGTAGTGGTATTGACGAGGACTTTTCTTTCAGATTTTCTACTAACAGGAATACTCCGTTTACATATTAGATAAAAGCATGTAAAATTTCTTTTACATAGCTTAATTGCGGTCTATTTAGCTTGTTTCTTGACTACTCAGGAAAAATATTTCTACCCTCGCCCCACCTGTATTTTCAGAATTTG
>ENA-OWPL01000341-OWPL01000341.1-human-gut-metagenome-genome-assembly--contig:-NODE-341-length-33846-cov-62.724572_pt1 | contig 33846 bp, 26 predicted proteins | sample MGYA00248263_ERZ651844 | MGnify/ENA primary metagenome ERZ651844 (study PRJEB26924, sample SAMEA4378256) | human gut metagenome | biome: human gut; feature: human-associated habitat; material: faeces...
CAAAGATTTTGTTGTGCGCTCAACTGGGAGTATTGAGCGTTAGAAATGCAAATATCGTCTTCGGCGGAACCGCCGAAGAGTTAGGAACCCGCTCCGCGGAACCCGCAGTTCGTAAAGCATTTTTTCACTTTTATTATTAAAAAACAACGACAAGACTTTGCCATAATAATATTTTACACTATCTTTGCAATCGGTAGACCACAAAACAAAGATAAGCAGATTGGTAGCCGAAGTCCACGTAGGACAAACAAAAGCTCCTTAATAGAAGCATACCTGTTGACAATTTAAAATAAAAACCAAGACATATATATTCACAGTAATACGCATTACATTACTAACGACGTTATATAACAAAAAGAACATTTGATTTTCTATTATACAATTTATTAACTAAAAGAAATGGATTATGAAAAAGATTCTATCCCTTCTTTCATTGTTGGTGATGACGCTTACAGCGTTCGCAACAGACTATACGGGACATCGAACCGTGACGTACGGTTCTAATGAGCCTACAGAGTCTGACAACGCAGTTGTGTCCATCGTCGATAATGGTGACGGCACGTACAATGTGTCGTTTGTTGACGTAATAAACGTTGACGGTCCGTACCGCGACAATTATGGTACGTACACATTCAGCAATCTGGCTTGTACTACAGAGAATGGTGTAACTACATTCACAGGAAGTGGTTTGACCGCTGCAGTTACTCATTCTAATCCGAATTCGGATTATTCGTTCATTAAGTCAGCTTCTGAAGGCGAGTTGACAGTCAAGTTCAATGCAGAAAAGGCTTATGCCAAGTTTGCTGCCACTATCAGCACAGGCTGGAGCTCTGCTACAATTTCTGCAGAATTCGGCACTGACGACTTCGAGACCGGCGGTGGCGAACCCGAAGGTCCTACCGTAGTTTCCTCAAAGTCTTTCACTGACAAGCTCGGTATGAAGATGGGCGAAGGTGTCTATGACTTGCCATACAGTGCAGAGGTTACTGTAAAGGAGATGTCTGACGGTTCAAACAACATCGACTTCTCGTTCGGTTCGAGCGTTATTGAGGCAAACGGCCTTACAAAGGGCACAGACGCTAAGGGTCGCACCACTTACTCTGGTGACGTTGACGTTCAGGGAACAGTTTATAAGGTTTATGCTGTAATCTATACTGATGCTGACGGCACAGAGAAGATTTATATGAGTGTTGAGTCAGAAGGCGTTACTTACATCGTAGGTACAAAGCCGGTTGACGGTCCTTCTATCCCGATGGAGAACTATCAGGCTGACGGCACTGGCTTCGTGGTTTCTACACCTATTGACTGGAACACCCAGAAGTTCCAGGCTGTCATTGACGCCACCAACTGCAACTCTTCAAATACTGAGGAAATCTTCGGCTTCGGTCCTGAGGCTACAGTATGGGAGAAGAACATCCATATCTATGCAGACAAGGGCACTTACAAGGCATTCTATCAGTGCTCTAACGGCAACAACAATACAACCGTCAACATAACTGACAAGACCAACATCACTGTTGAGGTGTCTAAGGCAGACGGTCTGACCGTTGACGGCGTAAGCATCATTGCTGCTGACAAGCTCGAGGGTCTCTTCGATCTTACAGAGGTGAAGTTCGGTTCTGGCGAGAACAGTCAGTTCAGCAACGCACTCTACAAGAGCGTCAAGCTTGTAGAGGTTGTTCCTCCGTTCGTACCTGAGACAAAGACATACAAGGACGTGGCTTACTCTTCATTCGCTGGTACAAACACCGACTTTGACGAGAACACCGTAGAGTTCACAACAGTTGAGGACGGCACATACAATGTGGTTTACAAGAACCTCACCGTTTCTTCTAACCGCATCGGCGACCTCAACATTCCTAACGTAACAGCCACAACTGACGCTGACGGCAACGTTACATACACCACTACAGCTACTGAGGGCACATGGACCAACATCAACCAGGACCTCGCCTCAATGCTCGGCATCTCTGAGGGCAGCCCCGCTACACTCAAGAGCTTCACAGCCACACTCTCTGGCGAAAAGCTCAACATGACCGTAGTTACAGCTCTGACTGGCGTTGACGCCACTATCGTATTCGGCAAGCAGTATGTAGATCCGAATCCTGATCCGGAAGGCGCAATCGACGTCGTAGAGCATGGCTTCTATGCTAACGATTTCGCATGGCAGGAGTCGAAGGATATCAACTGGGATACTCAGTATCTCAAGGCTGAAATCGACCTCACTACTTGTAAGAATGAAAATGAGAACATCCTCTCTGTAGGTAACAACATCTCAGAGTGGGGTGCTACCAACTATCACTTCTACTATACAGCTGGTACAAAGACTCTGCAGTTCAACTTCCTCAATTCCTCTGGCAACATCTCACGTTACGACGTGGCTGACATTGAGGGAACCGTAACCATCGAGATTTCTAAGAAGAAGGGTCTTGTTATCAACGGCACACAGTATAACAACAAGTATATGTCGACCGAACAGTATGCTGATCCTACTACTGCTTTCGCAGAACTTTGGGCTATCAGCAACGTCAAGATTGGTGGCTGCCAGGGTAGTACTATGAGTAACGCTACGTACAACTACATCCACATCCTCCCAGTTGAGGCAGAGCCGGTTGATCCGAACGAGGTGGTTGCTACAAAGACTTACACTGACAACCTTACTGTCGGACACGACGCTCAGACAGGTGAGGTGACCGGTTATGCTGGCAAGCAGGTGGTATTCACCAAGTATGCTAACGGCGAGTCTTCCGTTACATTCAAGGAATATCCGATTTCTGAGACAGAGTCACGCGACCTTACATTCCGTGGCACAATCTCAGAGACTGACATGAGCGAGTATGGTATGGGCACCGTAACCTTCGGTGAGGACTTGGCAATGACTCCTATCGAGGATGAGACCAGCGCATTCTATGGCAAGGAGATTTCTCTCTTTATCAACATCTCATCATACACAGCTGAGAAGATGAAGTTCACATACGAGTTCGGTTCTGAAGATGGCATCTACTACGTTGGTCAGTACGGCGTAGAGATTGAGAAGCCTGAGGAAGTTGTAGGCACTAAGACTTACACAGCTAACCTTACTGTTGATCACGACGCAACATTGCAGAACGAGGTGCTTTATAAGGATAAGGACGTTGTCTTCACCAAGTACTCTACTGGTGACGTGACCGTAACCTTCAAGGCATTCCCGGTTTCAGAGAACGAGACTTGCGACCTCACATTCCGTGGCACAATCTCAGAGGTTGATATGAGCGAGTCTGGCATGGGCGTTATGGTATTCGGTGAGAAGATGGTATGCAAGGTAGAGGACGAGGCAAGTTCATTGAACGGTCAGACTCTCTATCTCAACATCAACATCGACAAGAAGGACGACTACAGCAACAGCATCGTATTCCAGTACTCATTCGCTAATGATGTGGACGACGAGAATGCTGACGCAAAGAGCATCTTCTATTGCGGTCGTTACGGTGTAGTTGCCGACGCTATCAACGGCATCCAGACCGAAATGGAGAACGGCAACGTATCTATCTACACTGTAGGTGGTGCAAAGGTTAACACTCTCCAGAAGGGCATCAACATCGTACGCCTCGCTAACGGCAAGACCATCAAGGTGGTGAAGTAAGCTAAGCGATAAACGATAAATAAAAAAATCCCGGTTCCTAATCAAGGAGCCGGGATTTTTTTTTACATTTGCATATCCCAACGCCCCCGTTAATCGTTAAGGCATGTTAAAACATTGCCTCTTGTTGTAACAAATCAATCTTCCAAACGTCATCCTATCAGAGCACAGATGAAAAAGATAAGTTTTCGTAGCGACATCCTGCCGATGAAGGACACCCTTTTCAGACTTGCCCTCCGCATCACGCTGAGCCGTGAAGAAGCAGAGGACATCGTGCAGGATACGCTCATCAAAGTATGGAACCGGCGCGACTCGTGGGACACCATCGAGTCCGTAGAGGCGTTCAGCCTCACCGTCTGCCGTAACATTGCTCTTGACCGCCTCAGGCTGCATGCCAACAACAACGCGTCACTCGACGCCGGCACAAGCGGCGAAAAGGCAGACTCCGCCTCCAATCCCTACGAGCGCACAGTGCAGCGCGAGAAAGTGGAGATTGTGCGCTCCCTCATCGACAACTTGCCCGAGAAGCAACGCTCATGCATGCAGCTGCGCGACATCGAAGGCAAGACCTACAAGGAGATTGCCGCCATCCTCTCCATAACGGAGGAGCAGGTGAAGATAAACATCTTCAGAGCGCGGCAGACAATTAAACAACAATTTCAGCAATACGACAATTATGGATTATAAATACATCAGTCAGCTTCTGGACCGCTACTGGCAAGGCGAGACCACTCTCGAAGAAGAGCAGATACTCCGCTCTTTCTTCAGCCAGCTGTGCATCCCGGAAGAGCTTCAGAAGTATCGCAGCCTCTTCATCTACGAGCAGACGGAGAAGCACACCAACACGCTTGGTGACGACTTTGACGAGCGCATGATGGCGCTTATTGACGAGCCCGAGACTGTGAAGGCACGCCGAGTGACCATGAAGGAGCGCTTTGCGCCATTCTTCAAGGCTGCTGCAATGGTGGCCATAATCCTAACACTCAGCCAGGCGGCACAATACTCGTTCCAGAGCACGTCCGAACAGACTCCGGCAGTATCTACCGGCACATCGCGTCCGGCAGGCTCAGTGGCGCTGAACGACTCCGCCCGCATCGACACGCTCAAGAAGAGCAGCTCGGTGGACGCCGTACAGCAGCCTCTCATCGAGAACGGTGCCGTGCTGATGAAGTAAGACAAGACAAAAATTTCTATGCTTTCTCAATAAAAATCATGTTTAGTTAAAACAACATTTGGACATGACGGCTTCTCTCCGATAGGAACCGACGTCCCGGACAAAGGATGTCGGGGAAGACGCAAGTTCATAAACCCAAACTTGAGACTGTGAAGTTTCAGGTTCTCTCAAATTTTTCATAACATACTAAGAATCGCTGGTCGTCAGAGCTAAAATAGCCCGACGGCCAGTTTTCGTTTTACGCTTATATCACACCAAACAGCAATTCGGCTTTATTCTTAAAAAGCTTTATTTCTAAAATTTTATAAAATTTCTCTATATAATAAGGTATAAGAAAAAAAAAGCTTACTTTTGCGCCGAAATTATAAAACGAAATCAACAACATGCAAGACAACTTAGTTATTGTCGAGAGCCCTGCGAAGGCAAAGACCATCGAGAAATTCCTTGGCTCCGACTATAAAGTCATGTCCTCGTATGGACATATCAGAGACCTTAAAAAGAAGGAACTGAGCATAGATAAAGATACACTACAGCCCGCTTACGTCATACCAAAGGACAAGGAAGCGCTCGTAAAGACTTTGAGAGAAAACGCCAAGAAAGCCACTAAGGTTTGGCTCGCATCCGATGAGGACCGCGAGGGAGAGGCCATCTCATGGCACCTTTGCGAAGTGCTCGGACTGGACGAGGCGTCCACCAACCGCATTGTCTTCCATGAGATCACGAAGCCTGCCATTCTCGCGGCCATCGAAAACCCGCGCCATCTGGACATGAACCTTGTGAACGCACAGCAGGCCCGCCGCGTGCTTGACCGCATCGTGGGCTTCAAGCTCTCGCCCGTGCTCTGGCGAAAGGTGAAGCCGGCACTCTCGGCAGGACGCGTACAATCGGTAGCCGTGCGCCTTATCGTAGAGCGTGAGCGCGAGATACAGCAGTTCCATACCGAGCCTTACTATCGCATTAACGCCATCTTCGCCATCACCAATGCGGACGGTTCGCAGCAGGAAGTGAAGGCAGAGCTGGACAAGCGCTTCACCACACACGACGAAGCGATGGCTTTCCTCGACAAGTGTAAGGACGCCACGTTCCGCGTGGAGACCGTTACGAAGAAGCCGCTGAAGCGTTATCCCGCAGCGCCGTTCACCACATCCACACTCCAGCAGGAGGCTGCCCGCAAGCTCGGATTCTCCGTTTCGCAGACCATGATGGTGGCGCAGCGCCTCTATGAGAACGGTCTTATCACATACATGCGTACTGACAGCGTCAATCTCTCGCAGCTCTGCATCGGTGCAGCCAAGGAAGAGATTGTGAAGCTCTACGGCGAAGAATACAGCTCACCGCGCAATTTCCACACCCACTCTAAGGGAGCGCAGGAGGCACACGAGGCCATCCGACCTACATATATGAGCAACACCACCGTGGAAGGAACCGCACAGGAGCGCCGCCTCTACGATCTTATATGGAAACGCACAGCTGCCAGCCAGATGGCTGAGGCTCAGATAGAGAAGACCACCATCAGCATCGTGGCTGACAAACCCGCCGACAGCCCCACCGGAAGCATTGAGGAGCACTTCATTGCCAACGGTGAAGTGGTGAAGTTCGACGGTTTCCTCAAGGTTTACCGTGAGTCGTCAGACGATGAGGACGAAGCTTCTGCAGACGAGTTCTCGCACATGCTGCCCGTCATCAAGGAGGGCGACGTGCTCACACGCCGTGAGATTACGTCCACAGAGCGTTATTCACAGGGCCCGTCACGCTACACTGAGGCAAGCCTCGTGCACAAACTGGAGGAGCTTGGCATCGGTCGTCCGTCAACATACGCCCCGACCATTTCCACCATCCAGCAGCGCGAGTACGTGGTGAAGGGCGACAAGAAAGGCGAGGAGAGAGGTTATGTCATCGACACGCTCCGCGGACTCAAGGTCACGCAGACACGCAAGGTGGAGATGGCTGGCAACGAGAAGGGCAAGCTTCTGCCCACCGACATAGGTATCGTTGTGAACGACTTCCTCATCGAGAACTTCCCCACCATCATGGACTATAACTTCACCGCCAAGGTGGAGCAGCAGTTCGACCAGATTGCCGACGGCAAGGAGGAGTGGACAGATATGATGCGCCACTTCGACCAGGAGTTCGAGCCTACCGTTGACAAGGTGATGAACGCCCGCACGGAGCACAAGGCAGGCGAACGTCAGCTCGGCACAGACCCGAAGAGCGGACATCCCGTCTTCGTAAAGATAGGCCGTTACGGACCGGTGGTGCAGATTGGTGCAGCCGATGACGAGGAGAAGCCGCGCTTCGCACAGCTTCCTTCGGACAAGAGCATGGAGACCATCACCCTGGAAGAGGCACTCGAGCTGTTCCGTTTCCCGCGCACTCTCGGCGAGTTTGAGGGCAAGACGGTCAGCGTAGGTGCAGGACGCTTCGGTCCTTACGTGCAGCACGACGGCAAGTACGTGTCCATCCCGAAGACCGAAGACCCGATGGCAGTGACGCTTGAGCGAGCCATTGAGCTGATAGAGGAGAAGCGCAAGGCTGAGGCAGAGCGCCATCTGAAGACCTTCGAGGAGGACGACAAGCTGGAAGTGCTCAACGGACGCTACGGACCATACATCGCTTATGACGGCAAGAACTATCGCATTCCGCGTGAACTGCATCAGAAGGCAGCCGAACTGACATACGACGAGTGTATGGAAATCATCAAAAACCCGCCGGCTCCCAAGAAGAGAGCAGCGGCTAAGAAGAAGTAAGCATATACAATATAATGACACGCATTATCCTTATAGGTTATATGGGAGCCGGCAAGACCACCGTCGGCAAGGCGCTTGCCAAGGCTCTCGGACTTCCCTTCTACGACCTCGACTGGTATATCGAGACGCGGATGCGACGCACCGTGAAGCAGATATTCGATGAGTCGGGCGAGGAAGGCTTCAGACGCATAGAGCATAACATGCTGCATGAGGTGGCGGAATTTGAGAATGTGGTGGTGTCGTGCGGCGGTGGAACGCCCTGCTTCTATGACAACATCGACTATATGAACGCCCAGGCGCAGGTGGTTTATCTGAAGGCTTCGCCCGAAGTGCTCCACGAACACCTCAAGATGGGACGCGCCGTGCGCCCCCTGCTGCTCAACAAGACGCCGGAGGAGGTGGAGAAGTTCATCGTGGAACAGCTCGCACACCGCGAACAGTTCTATCAGAAAGCGCAATACACCTTCAACGTGGACCTGCTCGACAACTTCGAAAAGATTAACGATACCGTCAAGGAACTGCGTGCGTTGTTGGATAAATAACATACAGAACTTGCAATAGTTCAATAACATACTGAACCAAAATACAAACCGTTTAAAGAAACAACCCCTTAAAACCAAGAATAGAAAGAAATGAAGAAATGGACCATTGAAGATTCCCGCGAACTCTACAACATAAACGGATGGGGAACATCATATTTCGGTGTCAATGACCGTGGCGACATGTATGTGACGCCGTGTAAGGACAACGTCCAGATTGACCTGCGTGACGTGATGGACGAACTCCAGTTGCGCGACGTCACGCCTCCCGTGCTGCTGAGATTCCCCGACATCCTCGACAACCGCATCGAGAAGACATCGTCATGCTTCAAGAAAGCGGCGGAGGAATACAACTACAAGGGGGAGAACTTCATCGTCTATCCTATTAAGGTGAACCAGATGCAGCCCGTCGTGGAGGAGATCATCTCGCACGGACGCAAGTTCAACCTCGGACTGGAGTGCGGTTCGAAGCCTGAGCTGCACGCCGTCATAGCCGTACAGTGCCAGAGCGATTCCATCATCGTCTGCAACGGATATAAGGACCAGAGCTACATCGAGCTGGCTCTGCTTGCCCAGAAGATGGGAAAGCGCATCTTCCTCGTCGTGGAGAAGATGAACGAGATTGGTCTTATCGCCGCTGCTGCCAAGAAGCTTGGCGTCAAGCCCAACATCGGCATCCGCATCAAGCTCGCTTCTTCAGGATCGGGCAAGTGGCAGGAGAGCGGTGGCGACGCATCGAAGTTCGGTCTGAGAGCGTCAGAACTGCTCCAGGCTCTGAAGACTCTCGACGATAAGGGACTGCACGACTGCATACGTCTCATCCACTTCCACATCGGTTCGCAGATTACGAAGATTCGCCGCATCCAGACTGCGCTGCGCGAAGCAGCCAACTTCTACGTACAGCTCCACAAGATGGGCTATAACATCGACTTCGTTGACTGTGGCGGCGGACTTGGCGTCGACTATGACGGCACACGTTCGTCAAGCTCGGAAAGCTCCGTCAACTACTCCATCCAGGAGTATGTCAACGACTGCGTATATACTTTCGTCGAGGCTGCCGACAAGCATGAGATACCTCATCCCAACCTTATCACCGAGAGCGGACGTTCGTTGTCAGCCCATCACTCCGTGCTTATCATCGACGTGCTCGAGACCACCACGCTGCCGCAGATGCGCGAGGATTTTGAACCGGCGGAGACAGATCACCAGCTGGTGAAGGACCTTTACGAGATATGGGACAACCTCAATCCCCGCACAATGCTGGAGGACTGGCATGACGCCGAGCAGATACGCGACGAAGCGCTCGACCTCTTCTCACACGGCATCGTAGACCTTCGCACCCGTGCCGAGATAGAGAGCATGTACTGGAGCGTCTGCCGCGAGGTAAACAGCATGGCGAAGTCGCTGAAGCATACTCCCGAGGAGCTTCGCGGACTGGACAAGCTGCTTGCCGACAAGTATTTCTGCAACTTCTCGCTCTTCCAGTCGCTCCCGGACGCATGGGCCATTGACCAGCTGTTCCCTATCGTCCCCATCCAGCGCCTCGACGAGCGTCCCACACGCAACGCAACGCTGCAGGACATCACCTGCGATTCGGACGGTAAGATAGCCAACTTTGTTACCAACCGTCAGGCGTCGCACGTGCTTCCCGTACATCCCATCCGCAAGAACGAGGACTATTACCTCGGCGTATTCCTTGTGGGAGCATATCAGGAAATCCTCGGCGACATGCACAATCTCTTCGGCGACACCAACGCCGTGCACATCTCCGTAAAGGACAATACATACAAGATTGACCAGATTTTCGACGGTGAGACCGTTGAGGAAGTGCTCGACTACGTGCAGTATAATCCCAAGAAGCTCGTGCGCCAGCTCGAAATCTGGGTGACGAAGAGCGTCAAGGCAGGAAAGATTTCGCTCGAAGAGGGAAAGGAATTCCTCAGCAATTACCGCTCAGGACTCTACGGCTACACGTATCTGGAGTAATGATATATATATGATATTTGAGAGTTGGGAGTTGATAGTTATGTTGTTTGACATATCATAACTATCAACTCCCAACTCTTTTTTTATGCTCTACTATCATTAGGTGCTTTTCGTATGACGTTTGGCTTGTTTTGTTTGATGTTGTTTCAATCTGTAAATTATCTGTCAATCTATATAAATTTGCATGTCAATCGGTAAAATTGTACGTTTGACGCGTGGTTTTCATATATCTTGTCCTATTTTTGCAATCGTAAACATCGATTTGCGACATTTTCCGAATCGTGTTATGCAATGAATGTCAAACCTAAAACCTATGTAATTATGGGATTATTCAGTCCGAATGACGAACTCACCAACCTTAAAGAGGATGTGAGTGCTATAAAGAAGCAGGTGGCAGAACTGCTTGCGGAGGTACAGTCGCTCCGTGCTGCAGGGCATCCTGCCGACGCTCAGCCTGCGACACCTGCCACTCCAGAACCGTCCCCTCAAACTTCCGTTCCCGAAGAGAAGCCGGCAGATGCCGTTGCTGAAGAGAAATCAGCAGACAACGCTTCCGCTGCTGAAGAAAAGCCAGACAACACAGAGGCCGTAATGAAATCCTTGTCTGAGATGAAAGGTTCGATTGATGGTCTCGCTGAGAAGATAGACACAGCGGTCTATCAGGAGAAACTAATACGTGACCTGCATGACGAACTGCAGAAGATGCGTGCCGGACTCATCACTGACATCAAGCGCGGATACGCCCTTAACATTATCAGTATCTATGAACGCATGGCGCAAACCAGTGCCCGCTTCAATCCGTCTGATGAGGCTTTCGACGCGGAGGCGATGAAGAAGCTCGTGGACGGCGGCATGCTCTACGTGAAGGATATGCTGGAAGACGAGTATTCGCTTACGGCATTCGCTCCCGAACCGGGCTCGCCTTACAAGCCGAAGGAGCACAAAGCCATCCGTGTGATTGACACCACGGAGGAGGAAAAGGCCAATACCGTGTCAGAATGCATAGCGGAAGGATTCCGCGACGACGAAAGCGGACGCATTATCCGCCCAGCCCGTATTGTGGTGTATCGCCTTAAACAGTAAATCATTAAACAACAATAATCTTTTAAACCTTTACAAAACATTATTATTATGGCAGAAGACAAATCACGTGCCGTTTATGGCATCGACCTCGGAACAACATATAGCTGTATAGCACAGGTGGACAAGTTTGACCAGGCAGTTGTGCTTACCAACTTTGACGGCGGAACCACCACTCCCTCTGTGGTATACTTTGAGAATAAGGAAAAGGCCATAGTCGGCAATGAGGCAAAGGGAATGCTCTCTACCGAGCCGCAGAACTGCGTGAGCTTCGTGAAGCGCTCGATGGGTGTGGACGCTGATTTCGACAAGTCGTCCAACAAGTTTCCGTACCACATGGACCCGGCAGAGATTTCGGCTCTTATCCTTAAGAAGCTTGTGAAGGACGCCAATGACCTTGGCGACAATCCCGAACCCATCACTGACGTAGTGATAACATGTCCCGCTTATTTCGGAACAAAAGAGCGTATGCAGACCAAGCAGGCAGGCGAGATAGCCGGACTCAATGTCCTCGGCATCATCAATGAGCCTACTGCTGCAGCCATCTCTTACGGCATGAAGACCACAGAGCGCAAGACGGTCCTCGTATATGACCTCGGTGGCGGCACCTTCGACGTTACCATCATCAATGTGAACGGCGGTGCCATCAAGGTTATTGCCACGGGCGGCGACCATCACCTCGGCGGTGTTGACTGGGATATGGAGCTTGCCAACTACATGCTCGCACAGTTTAATGAGCAGACCGGCGGCTCATATACTATGGACGACGAGGAGCTCAAGTATACGCTTCTCCTTGAGGCAGAGGTTAAGAAGAAGCAGCTTTCAGCCAAGACATCCGTAAAGTGCAACATACAGTACGACGGACAGTCGGCTCGCTTCGAGATCACACGTGAACTGTTTGACGCACTTACCTCTCCATTCCTTGAGCAGACCATCGACGCTACGCGTAAGGTGATTGACGAAGCAAGGGCAAAGGGATATCAGAGCGAACTGGAGTTCCTCCTCGTTGGTGGTTCGAGCCGCATGCCGCAGGTGAAGCAGCGCATTGACGCTGAGTTCGGATGCGACGCCAAACTTACTGACCCTGATCAGTGTGTGGCAAAGGGTGCTGCCATCTATGCACTCAACAAGGCATACAGAGATGCTGTGGAGGAATATATTGCAGGAGCCATTGAATGTCCTCCTGATCGTATGAAGGGTCCGCAGACCCGCGTCGTGAATGTGACGAGTAAGACCTACGGCACTGATTATACCGGAGACGATGGCACAGCGATGGTGCGCAACCTTATCTTTGCCAACACCTCGTTGCCGACAAAGGCTACTGCATCGTTCCTTACGATGTATGACGGTCAGAAGACCATTACCAATAAAGTGTTTGAGAGCGACTTCACCAATCCCGAGACAGAGTCGGCTGTAGAGGAGCGTTTCTGCACGATGCTGGAGGACCGTTATCTTGCCATTACACGCGAATGGCCTAAGGGCACGCAGATTGACGTTGTGTTCTCAGTGGACGAAGAGGGCATTCTCAGCGTTCATGCCAACGTGGCTGATGAGGCTCTCGACTTCACACTCAAGATTGAGGGCGTTAAGTCGGCGGAGGAACTCGCTGTATCAAAGAACATGATAGGAAAGGCAACCGTCGAATAAAACAACATTATTAAAGACCGAATAAGTTTAAGTAATGGACGAACACATTTTTAAAATGCGCGTCACGAAGTGGGAGGAGGGCGCCGCTTCCCTTCATGGAAGCTATGACGACCTTTCTCCCCAAGAACAGAACGCATTCGATACCTTATATAATTTATGGCGCAACGCTGCTTTTAGTGACGACCTGAAGAATAGGGTGGAGAGACAGGTCAAACTGCTTAGCGATTCGGACAAGCTACATAACAATAACCGTGACATAGTGCTGGCAAGCAAGAACTTCAGAAGTATGTCGCGAGAGCTTTATGGTACGGATGTGGCAACACTCCGACAGTTTGTGGCATACATGAAGAACAAGTGTGGAGGTCCGGTAAGAACTAATAACAGACCTCAGCCTACAAGCTCGCCCCGTCCAGCCACTAATAACAGACCTCAGCCTACAAGCTCACCCCGTCCAGTCACTAATAACAGACCTCAGCCCACAAGCTCGCCCCGTCCAGTCACTAATAACAGACCTCAGCCCACGACGAATCATTCGTTCAGACCGACGGGTAACAGCGGGCATGGAGGAGATGGCAATGATGGCACACACTTCAGCCGTGACATGATAGGTTATGCGGTCGGCGTTATGCTGCTCATAGGCATCTGCGTGGCAATGGCAGCAGGATGGTCGCATGCCACGGCTCCCAAGCCGTACGATTATGCCAAGTGGCTAAGAACGGAATGGAACGGAGAGACAGGCGGAATGCCGACAACCTTAATTGTAGATACCGTCTGTGGCGACTCTGTTGAGGCACGCCTCATGATAAGCAAGGCAGGTGGTCTGGTGAAAGAGAATCTTAAAGGAAGTCTCGAGATAGCTTCCGAGGGATGTTACGTCTATCTGAGAAATTCTGATCCACAGACAAATGACAGTAGCGTCATACGCTTGCTTGTCGCACAGGAAGCAGTCAGAATGGGAGGGTCCTTGCAGACATCCGACTCCACGTCATTGGCTATGTCGCTCCTGCGTGCTGGCAGCAAGGAGAAGGTGAAGGTTCAGGCCGGCACTTCCCAACCTAAGCAAAGCAAGAAGAACCGCAAGTCACAGAGAACCCGCAAGACGGACAACTCCAACGGTTCGTACAGTTCAAGTAGCTCAACCAACACAAGTTCTGCATCGCATTCAGTAAGAAACAAGCCAACCGAGGAGGCACAGCCTGCAGCCAGCGAGCCGTCACAGCCCGACCCGTCGAAGGGAGGCTTCCGCCTTGAGGTTATAAAGAAGGAATAATCATGAACCAGACAGTACACAGACTTCTCCGTGCGCTCATGATGATGTTCATGTTAGCGCTTTTGCCGTTGGGCACACATGCCCGTCAGTTTGTTGTTGACCAGCCTTTGTCAGACAGCGTACGTTGTGAAGAGGTGGTCAGAAACGACACGGCGTGGACAACGAAAGGCGGGAATGCGCATATATATCTGCGCAATGGCGAGGTAATCGATTCCTGCGGCTCTATATATAAGAGCAGCATAGTCTTCAGACACGGCAGCAAGTATTATTATCTCTCGCGCCACTCGCTTCTATGGAGCCGCACCAATGCGGATTATCTCTCTGATCCGATGACCTTCAAGCAGCACCTTGTCCATTCTTCTGTGGGACGTTTCTACAGTACGCTGTGGGCTTGCTGGACTGTTATTGGGCTTTTTGCCGTAGTAGTCATCATGCTGATATGCTGCAGGTTCTGGCCTCTTGCCATGGCTCAGGCATTGCAGGTGGTGATGCCGTTCAGCCTGTTTGCCGTTGCCGTCATTGAGGCGTTGGGCTATTGGGTGATGGGCAGCGACGCGTTCTGGTGGTGTAGTTCGGAGCGATATGGCTTCTTCGGCGTGGTGCTCCGCCTCATACCTTTCGTTTTCGTTGTTGGCTTTCAGGTTGTCAGTATCGGAATGTATGACTGGGTGTTGTTCCTTAACGACGGACCTGACAGTTCTCGCTCCATACACGTCAAGCCGGCAGCCGTCTGCATGGTGTTGTTCCTGCCTATAATGATAGGTCTGATAATCGTTGCAGAGCTCGTCTTCAGCCATACACCCATATGGGCGGAATGGGTTATCGCTCTGTTCAGTATCGGCATCCTGCTTTACGGCATCGGCAAGACGCTGATGCTCAACATCCGGGAGACTAACGTGTGGAAGGGAACGCTCCTTACCGTCTTCGTCATCGTTTACATCATCGGATGTATTGTGGTGACAGTCTCTCTCGTTATGGTGGTGCTCAAGGTTATCTTCCAGTTGCTTTGTGCCCTGTTCCTGCTCTCTATTTTATTAGGTGGTTCGGCAGGAAACAACAAGATATATAAGGACCGCTACGGAAATCTATACAGACGAATATCATGAGAAAGAAGATAAGTACGGTGTACGAAGACTTGTTTTTCGTATCAGAGAAGGAAATTGAAGGGTTGCATAAGGCCATATACGAAAGGGGAGATATAGAAGCCACCTTCGTTTATGCAAGATGGCTGATAGTATGCGCAGACAGTTATTTAGATCCTTACAGTAAGGCTCGTTCCCTTCTGGAAGGACTCTATGAGCAAGGCTCGATGGAAGCCGCTGCCGAGCTGTCCGAATTGTGCTATAAGGGAATCGGAGGACCGGTTGACCGTGAGCGTGCCTCCAAGCTTCTCGAAGAGTCGGTGGCAGCAGGCTGCGATTATGGTCGCAGGATTATGTACCGAATCCTTATTTACGGACAGCGTGGTTTGAAGGCGGACCCGCAGCGGGCGCTCGACGACGTGCTTGCAGCCATTGCCGAGCGTGAAGAGCAAGGCTTGGCTTCCGATCCTTGGCTTACTTACTATCGTGGTTGTGCCGTGGAGCAGCTACAGAACCGTACAGCCGCACTCCCTTTCTTTGAGGAGGCGGCGCAGGGAGGCGTCATACGGGCTTGGCTCGACGTGGCAGTTGCCTATGGTTACGGCAACGATACGGAGTTGGTGAATCAGGACGTTTATATGCGTTGGCTGGCAAAGGGAGCCGGACAGGGCAATGCCGAATGCGCCTTCCTATATGCGCTGGAAAGCATGTCAGACTATGAGAATCTGCCGATGTTTACGCGTCTCTTCGCGCTTAAGGACTTCTTCCTGAAGCTTCGTAGTGCTTACAGAAACGGTGCGGTCACGGCTGCCGTCATCCTTGGCGACATCTATTATAACGGCGAATACGACCAGGAAGTTGATATGTATAAGGCTTGGACGTGGTATGAGAAGGCTGCAAAGAAGCTGGACATTACAGCCCTTGAGAAGATGTTCGCCATGATAAAGCACGGAAAGGTGGAGCGCTCTCAGGAAGAGGCGGACGAGATATCCCTGAAGGGAGCGCGTCTCGACTCGAAGTATCTGCTTGCCGAAGCCGTCATAGCCTTCACGCAAGGCCGTCTGCAGGAACATGCCGACGAGATAAGCCGCTATTACGAGCCGCTATTCGACAGCGAAGACTTCTTCGACGGATGGTCTGCTCCCGAAAACGACACATGGGTGCATATAGATGATGACGACATGCCCGACGATGACGGACGCTTCGATGCCTATTCCTAACCATTAAAAAGAAAAACCTGATATGCCAATCATAATTCATACCCACGAGACAGAGCGTCCGCTGATAGGCAAGAGCCATTGGTGGGGCGCTCCTGACCTGCCGGCGGACACGCCTTTTCCGTACGTGACGCTTGACGACGGCACGTCTGAACCGCTCACCTTTGTCTGTCAGATACGTTGCGAGGACATCGCTGCACACGACCCCGACGGACTCTTGCCGCACGAGGGAATGCTGTATGTCTTCGCGCCGCTCGACTATTATCTCGGCGATATGGACAGCCCGCTCGACTATCACACCAAGCCGTGCGTCTTCTATACGCGCCGCACCGACAATCTACAGCCTTACGAGATGTGCTGGGAGGGAACCTATGAGAGCGTGTTCCAGCCTGCGGAGGAGATGGAGTTCGAGTATACTGACGAGTCTTCCGGCGACGGACACCGTCTGCTCACCCAGCCTTACGAGGACGAGGTGACTGAACAGCACGCCGGACAGCTGTGTCTGCTCCAGATAGATGAGGACGACCGCTGGTCGCTCCGCTTCTATGACTGTGGCTCATACTTCGTCTTCCTGCCCGATGGCAACCTGAAGCCCGAGGAATGGCAGCAGACCGATAGCGCAATGTTCTATTATTAATGTTTCCTATCCCAATGTTACTAACCCTACGAAAAAGATAAAGATATGGAAGATACGTATGATCTTAAAACCTATAAGGAGGAATACCGTCGTGTTCTTGACCTTGCCGAAAGCAAGTCGCTCGAAAAGACCGCAGAGTCGCTCGACCTTTATTATGACGTCTGCTGCGGTTGCGTACTTGTGGCAGAGGCGAGTCTGCGTGAGCAGGAAGACGAGTGGGAGATAGCCTCGCTGTGCAGAGTGCTGCTCAAGTATGCTGCATGGCTGGAAGAGTTCGACCACATGCTTGACTCCGCATACAGAGTTGTAAGCCGCTTCGAGGATTGCCTTATGGATCATCCGCGCCTTAAGCTTCGCCTTCTCGAGCTTGAGCTTGCCATCGTGCGACGTATAGAAGCACTCAACGATCACGAACTCTCGCATGCCGAAGACCTGGAAAGAGACATCAGCCTATATAAGCGCAACATCTACTTTGCCGACAACGACCAGCTCGACCAGATAGAGGAGCCTGGACGTTTCCTCAAGAAGGACCCCGTGGAATGGACAGCACGTTGGGAAGAGGTGATAGATGAGGCAGACCGCATGGCTGAGGAGAAGCTGAAGAATCATCCGCGCGGCATGGGCTTCTGCCACGGTTTTTGGCATGAACGTCAGAAAGCGCTGAGAAAGCTCGGCGTTGTGTGGCGCTGCCCGACGGAAATGAATCCCGGAACGATGTTCGATTGATACATCGTCCGGTAAGTTCTGCCGAAATCAGAATCTGAATCCGAAGAACATCCTAACCCTCCATTTGTTTCGTTTTAGCTGGAGGTGGTCCTCATCACCAGCCACGGAGTAGTTGTATACGGCTGTGGCTCCGACGAACTTGTTTCGCCAGGAATATACGGCGGCGGCTCGACTGGTGATGATGGCAGAAGGGAAATGATATTCCATGTTGTGGCGTTCGGTATGCTTCACGCCGTCGTCAGTTACGGTAGTGCTCTTCGTATAGTCGTGCGAATACACCGTTACTGTGGGCAAGGCGGAGAGATGGAACAGGAAACTACGGAAAGCCACAAAGTTAAAGGCATAGCCGGCGCCTACAGCCCATTCGTTGAGGCGGATGGTGAGGTCCTCGGTGGTGGTCTTCGACCCGTCGAAGCTTGCACCGATCATCCAGCTGCCGGCGCTGCGCTTCTGTATGTAGCTTTGGCTGAAGGCAGCAGGGAAGGAGAACTTGCGCGAGTTGAAGGCATAATAGAAGTTGATGTTGATGGCGTTCTGCGATATCTTTCCTTTGGGGATGTCTATGCGTTCCGTGCCGTTGTCCTTATGTCCGTGCAGCGTCTTCGACGAGAGATAAACCACGTCGAAGCCATAGCGGTTGCTGTACGAGTTGAGATTGAACTCAAAGTCCTTGCTCTTGCCGGCAAGCTTGGCAGGATTGACAGCCACGCCGGCTGCCAGTCCGCGATACGCCACCGCCATACTCAGCGTACCACGGCAGTCCGCCATCACGTGCGTGCGGTTCTCCACGCCCTGCGTCACCGTTGTGGTCTGCATGTCAGCCCCCGAGAGATTGCCTCTGAACTTGATGGTCCAGCGTGCGTCGGGTCGTGAGATATAATTGGTATCAAATTTTATTTTCTTGTATTTAGCGGCGAGAATGGAGTCGCCACAGAACAGCTTGCGGTCGTAGAAGCTCAGTCGTCGCTGTATTTTCGAGTAATGCTTCATAATCCTCAGCTTCTTCTTCTCGCTCATTCGGCTCTTGTCCAGTTCAGCCATGAAGATGGAGTCGCCCCATTGCAGCATCTGTCCGCGGTCCGCCGACTTCCTGAGTTCCTTTCTGAGGCTGTCCGCTATGCAAAGCAACTGCTTCAGCTTCTTGCGCGGCTTCTTTTCCTGCGCCTCTGCCGCGCCGACCGCCATAAACGACATCACCACCGCAAGCAACAGCGCCCGCAGCAACATCCCGTATCCATTATTTAGCTTGAGAATTCCGAACATATTATTTAGGTTTGTGTTTTGTTGAATGCAAAAGTAACTAATAGTTAGGAATCTCAATTATCATGTACTGCATTTTTTCTTGAAGGCAAACAGGAATTAAAAATTCAAAACTCCTAATTCGGACAGCGTCCGCCGTCCGCTTAACTGCAATTTACCTTATCCATTAGGCAATAAAAAATGTGCAAAAACGTTATGATATATAAATATACTGTATATATATCCATCAAAAACAAACCTCATAATATTATGACCACAGACAACCAGGGCATATACGATGCCCGTGAATTGGGTAAGCCCAAATTTGTAGTACTCGGCATCCAGCATCTGTTCGCCATGTTCGGTGCCACCATTCTCGTTCCACTAATCACCGGACTGGACGTCAGCGCCACATTGCTCTTTGCAGGTATAGGCACGCTCATCTTCCATTTCGTCTCGCAGCTGAAGGTGCCAGCCTTCCTCGGTTCCAGCTTTGCGTTCCTCGGAGGCTACGCTTCCGTCAAGCAGCTTTGCGTGGCGCAAGGACTGACCGACGAAGTGGCGCTCAACTATGCCTGCATCGGCGTGGCAGCCGCCTCGCTGCTCTACTTTGTCATGGCTTTCCTCCTCAAGATGTTCGGCACGGAGAAGGTGATGCGCTTCTTCCCGCCAGTGGTGACCGGTCCGATGGTCATCGCCATCGGTCTGACGCTCTCAGGCTCCGCCATCAGCAACTGCCAGCAGAACTGGCTGCTCGCCATTACAGACATCGTCATCGTCATCAGTACGTCTATCTGGGGCAAGGGCATTATAAAGATTGTCCCCATACTCCTTGGCGTGCTCGGCTCGTACGCCTTGGCTGCAGCGATGGGCGAGGTTGACTTCACGAAGCTGAACGAAGCGGCATGGATAGGTCTGCCCATCGACATGGACCGCACAGCCATCTCCGTCTTCAAGGATCCCAACTTCGACCTTATCCTTACGTCCATCATCGCCATCTTCCCCATCGCCTTCGCCACCATCATGGAGCATATCGGCGACATGTGTGCCATTCAGAGCACCGTGGGCAAGAACTTCATAAAGGATCCGGGACTCCACCGCACGCTCTGCGGCGATGGACTTGCCACCTTCCTCGCCTCTCTCTTCGGTGCACCTGCCAACACCACGTACGGCGAGAACACGGGCGTGCTCAACCTCACCAAGGTGTTCGACCCTGCCGTTATCCGCCTCGCCGCCTGCTTTGCCATACTGCTTAGCTTCTGCCCGAAGTTCGCTTGCCTTATCGGTCTGATGCCGGCTGCCACCATCGGCGGTGTGAGCCTTATCCTCTACGGTATGATTTCGGCAGTTGGTGTGCGCAACCTCGTTGAGACTTCCGTCGACTTCTCTTCATCGCGCAATGTCTTCGTGGCTGCTCTCATCATGGTGGTATCCATCGGTGTGCAGTACGGCACGGACGGCGGCGTACAGATTGGCTCCGTCTCATTCTCAGGTTTGGCTCTCGCCGCCCTCGTAGGCATCTTCCTCAACGCCATCCTTCCTGACCAGCTCGGCATGAAAGTGAAGAGCTTTAACGGTAAGGAGAAGAAGCATAAGGCGGACGTTATGCAAATATCACACAAAGAGTAAAAACATGTTACAAAATAAAAATCGGTTTTAGAGATTTGTTTGGCTGTTTTTGTGGGATTTTGCTTCGACATTGACCCTATAATATACAAGAAAAGCCTCTCTTGCCTTCCAATACAGCCACTGTTGGAAGGCAAGAGAGGCTTTTTTGTATGGCAATAGAGGCGGTATTGGAGTGGTAAAGTGGCTCTTTAGCAACCCTATTGTGCCAGTTTAGCTCCGCTATTCATTGCACACGTTTCTCTTTAATCGTATAATTAGTTGTGCATCAGTAAGCTATCGCTGCACGCTCAAAACTCAAGAATTTCGCACCAAAGATTTTTTAGTGCGCTCAACTGGGAGTATTGAGCATCAGAAATGCAAATATTTTATATGTAATCCTGATATCCTTGGTCTTACGGTTTCCGCTTCTCAAGCTTAAACCTCACTCCCACGTTAAGATTAAAGTTCAGGGGCTTTTCCTTGTATATGGTCTGCAGCGCCGAACCGTCGTCGAAGTAATAGCTGAGGCCAGGCTCGGCGTAGATGCCGACATTGTCAATGAAGTCAAACTGTATGCCTACTCCGGCGTTTACTGACATCTGCAGAGGCTTGCTGCTGATGTCGTGCGTGTTGGTGTATTTCATCGTATTGTTCTCTACATACCCCTCGTTCGTAGTTCCCGACACGCATTTCTCCGCTAATACTCCCGCCGTGCCGTACAGACTGATCCATCGCGACGATGCCACCTTATAGCTTACGTTCACGGGGATGCCGACGTAATGCAGGCGTTGTTCTCCAATGTATTTGCTCTCCCTTGAGGCGTCCTTGATGTCCGACGAGAGGCGCGTATAGGTCAGTCCGCTGCTGATGCTCAGCCGGTCAGTCAGAGCGTAAGCCACGCTCAGCCCTATGCGTATGGGCAGATGATGCTCATACTCCGTCTTTGTTTCCTCGTCACGGTTGACGCTGCTCATGTCCAGCATAGGCGAGTCCTTCGTATCCGCACCCCCCGGGCATGACAGCACAAGGTAGTCGCCGTAAGCGGTAGTGGTGCCCGATGCGCCCAGACCGCCCATTGCGCCCGTGCTGACGCTCCATCGTGACGGCGCGTCAGTAGAACCACTCCGTTCCGTCACGTCATTATAAGCCAAGAGAGCGTCGTCCTGATTCTTGCGAAGCATGCGGTTGTCCTCACGCTTCTCCTGCTTCACCTCCGTCTGTCCGTTCTCCTTTTTGCTGTTCTCCTCCTTCTTGCTGTTCTCCTCCTTGCTGCCAATCTCGTTAACGTCTGTCTCCGTTGAGGCAGAAGCCAATGTCGGTTGCTCTGTAGAGGCATTAGCCAATTTAGGCTGATCCGACAATAAATCGTCCGCAGAATGCGTAGCTTGCTCAGCGCAGACGCCCGTTGGCTCGTTGCCAATGGGCTTCTTGTTGGAAGCAAGCATATTATGATGATTAGTTGTGTTTGTCGGTATGTTTATATTGTCCTGCACATCATTGCCGAGGAAGTTATAACCTATGACGAGCGCCACGCTTGCTGCGGCAGCCACGCCGGCCACGCGCCACATCCTGAACTTGGCTGTACGTTGAGGCTTGTCCGTCAGCATACCACCATCATTCAGCTTCGGCATTCTCCGGCTGATACCTTCCCAGAGTCCCTCGGGCGCGTCCTTCTCGTAGCTGCCCAAGCGGTCGTGTATGTCTTTTTGCCAATTTGTTTTCATTGTTATTATACTGAATTGATGGTTCTATACTGTTTTATCTTTCTCGCCAACATCGCCTTCGCCTTAAACAGCTGCGACGCCGAAGTGTTCTCCTTGATGCCGAGCATAGCGGCTATCTCCTTATGGCTCTTGTCGTCTATGACGTAAAGATTGAACACCGTGCGATAGCCTTCCGGCAGTTCCCTCACAAAACCGAACAATACGTCCGTCGGAATGTCTCCCGTATCAAGGTCGGAGTCAGGCACGTCCAGCAGCCGTTCGTCCATTTCGACGAAACTCAGTCGGCTGTTTTCGCGCAGGAATTTCAGAGTTTCGTTAAGCGTAATCCTCGCCATCCATCCTCTCAACGACCCCTTGCCTCTATACTCGAATTGTCCTATGGAGGCATATATCTTAAGGAACGCCTCCTGCAGCACGTCCTTTATGTCCTCGTCATTGATGAGATAACGCGAGCACAGGGCAGACAGATAACGCACGTGCTGCCGATAGAGCGACTCCGCGGCTGACGTGTCGCCCTTCTGCACTTTCTGCAGCAGGCGCTCCTCGCTATTGGTCTTGTTAAGAGTTATTCCGAACATTCTGATATTGGGTTGACAACCATAAAATCCATAAAGGCTGTGAATCTTGCTTGGTGAGCAAGAGAAAAAAATAAATGGCACTATTGCCTGCTGCGAAGGCTGGATGCCTCCTCCACTATATATCCTTGTAAGATTCTCTTTCCTACGACATATTCCTTGCTAAGGACATCATTCTCCGGCTTGTAGAATGGTGTCTTTATGGACGCCAAGTGGAAGAGCGTGTGAGGCAGTATGTCTGAAGACATGGGCTTGCCGACAGCCTGACGGATGCGTTCCATGTGTTGTGGATGATTCTGGATGTATTTGTCAGAACACCATATCATCATAGGTATGTCATACTGGTATTGTATAGCTTCCTTCTTCTTGTTGCGCTCATGCGTTCTTCCCACAAAGTGGCGATAGTCATACACCTCTTCTCCGTGGTCAGACAGATATACTATTACGGATGGCGAGTCCTTGAACATATTGATAATCCTGCCGATGACATAGTCGTTATAGCATGTGGCATTGTCATAGTCGGCAATAATCTGTTTTTGCGAATCGCTCAAGTCGGCACGCCGTATGTCAGAAGCCTTGAACACCTTCAGGTCGTCAGACGACGGAAAGCGCTTCGCTGCATCCGAATGCTGCCCCATAAGATGAAAAATGTATAACGAATGCTTGCTTGTCGACCTGCGGTTCTCGTACGATCGGCTCTCCTTCATAAATGCCGAAAGCATATCGTCGTCATAATCGTATGTGTCGGTGTTGTGTTCGTTATAGGCTATGGACATGATGTCTTCAGCGTAGAGGTACGACCCTAAGGCATAGTCGAAACACGAGACGTCAGCACCTGAAGGTCGCTGATTGTCCCACATCGACACGTTAAAGCCGGCTTTCTTGAAGATAACGGGGAAGTAAGGCCGCTCATGCCACGCCTCATTGTCCGAAATGCGGTTGGTGCTCAGCATGTTTTTCATTGAGAAGGTGGTCATATTGTATGTGGCTACGACGTCCTTAAAGACAAACAGATTGCCGTTTTGCTGCTGAGAACATAGCACGGGTGTGGTGTTGAGGTAATAGCCGTAAAGCGGCGAATGATACTTGTTGTATGATTCGCCAATCACCAATATCACATTCAGGCTGTCTTGTTCAGTGCTTGAGGCGGGTTGGCGTGCGGCATCCACACAGGTGCGGATGGCAGTCGCGTTGTCGTGCCCTGAAACATTAAGGTATTTCACGGAATAGAAAAGGTTGGTAACGGTGTTTTCAAGCGCATAGCTGCCGTGATGTGCCCGCCACTCCTCAATGTCGAACTGCGAGTTCAGACCTGCCAATCTTACCGACCAGAAGCCGAGGTATGCGCCAAGCGTCAGTAGCGGCAGCGCAATAAGCGCACAGACCGCCCTCTGCCAATCTCTCTTAAAGCGCACGACTTTCGGTTTTCTTTCCATGCAGTAAGTGGTAACGCCAAGCCCGACTGTCAGGACAAGGCATTTCAGGGTGGCACCAGTAAAGATTGATCTGCTCAAAAACTCTGACGACTCTGTAGGGTTGGTTTCTTTCACCAACAGAAGAATCCATGAGGACAGTATGGTGCCGAAATTAAACAGCAGGAACAGGTCGGTCGCCATCAGCAGGAAGGCGATGACATAGAGCAGGCATTTGATATTCTTCAAGCCGAAACGCCATACGATGGCAGAAAGGCACCAGCTGATAAAGGCCGAGCCAGAGAATATGATGAGAATGTTTCGCACATCATAGACCGACACTTCCGTCATGCTTTCCGGCAGCATACCTAAGATGTGTGAGAAGGATAATGCGAACGCAATAACGCTCCAGAATACCGGTTCGTTACTGATGGGGCCTATAATAACATTCGTAAGGCGGTTCAGATATTTCATTGTTATATGCAATACTATGGGTGATTGTCTTTCTTTTTAATATCCTGACCAACGTGCAGCCAGTCATAGATATTGCAAAAATACAAATAAAAAACGTCAGTTACGTATCTTATGGCGGAAATGTGGGGCGGGAGTTCTCATAACTCTCAACTCTCCATTTTCAACTCTCAACTAAGATTTTAATCTTCCTCAAACAAAAAAACGAATAAATCATTTGTAGGGGCGGCTAAATTTAGTTAAATTTGTAGATATGACCCATACTTACAACACTCTCGTAGTCGTGGACAACAATACTGCCATCCTTACGGCCCTTAAGATTTGCCTTGCAGCCGAGTTTGAGCGCATTGTCACGCTGACATCGCCCGACACGCTTGTCGCCACTCTTGCAAAGGAGGAGGCGGTGGACGCCGTGTTGCTCGACATGAACTTCTCGCTTGGCGTCAATACCGGGCAGGACGGACTGTTCTGGCTGCGGACCATCAAGAAGCTCCATCCCAATACGCCCGTCATCCTGATTACGGCTTACGCCGACGTGCAACTGGCGGTGAAGGGACTGAAGTATGGGGCTGTTGACTTCGTTACGAAGCCGTGGGACAACGACCGCCTCATTGCCGCGCTGCACGAAGCCATCGACAAGAGCCGGGAGGTCATTCCGCTCGAGCAGATGGAGCAGGAACATGTGCAGAGAGCTGTGGAGCAATGCCACGGCAATATGAGCCGGACAGCCGAAATGCTCGGAATAACAAGGCAGACGCTCTATAAGAAGCAGAAGAAATAAAAACCAGAGATAAATGACCCCATATTATATCATAGCAGCTCTCGCAGCCGTCATCGTCATAATGATTCTTTGGCAATGGCGCCACCAACGGCTGCTCTCGCTACGTGCCCAGCTGATGCGTGAGGCGCTGCGCAACCATGACTTCTCATTCCGCCTTCCCACGGACGGACTGCTTGCCGGTGAGCGCGACCTGCAGTCGGCGCTTAACGACACGGGCTTGGAGGTGAGCCGGCTGCTGGCGAAGAACGAGGTGGAGTCGTGGCAGAAGCTGACGCGCATTCTGACGCACGAGATTATGAACGCCACTACGCCGATAACATGCATCAGTCAGGCTTACATGAGCAGCCCTGCCGTCAAGGGCACACCGTTGGAGGAGGGCATCAGAGCCATACACGACACCTGCGCTTCGCTGAACGTCTTCGTGGACAGTTATCGCAAGATAACGCAACTCCAGAAGGCTGTCATTACCGACGTAAGCCTTAAGCCGTTCTTCGGCGGCATGAGCGCCATGTATGCCAATATAAGGTTCAGCTGCGACATAGAGGACGACGTCACTATTCGTGCAGACGAGAACATGCTGCGGCAGGTGATGGCAAATCTGACGAAAAACGCGGTGGAGGCAGGAGCGCACCGCATGGACATCAGCCTCAGACAGCAGGATGACCATACCGACATACTCGTCAGCAACGACGGTTGCCCGATGAAGCCGGAGGTGGCACGTGAGGTGTTCGTGCCGTTCTTCACGACGAAGAAGAGCGGGTCGGGAATAGGGCTGCCGCTGTCGCGCCAGATGATGATGGCGCAGGACGGCGACCTCTCGCTCGCCGAACGCCCCGTGACGTCATACAGCACCACATTCATACTCACACTACAAACTTATACCCGATAATATATATATGTCTCACGAAACAATGATGCGCCTCAGAGACTTCTCTTGCGGACTGTTCTTCATGCTGCAGGTGTCTGGCACCATCGTAATGTACATAAAAGGCAGAAAGCACAAGCTACAGCGTTCAGCCTTCTACTTCATGTTTTATCTGCTTCTGATAAGCGTATTCGAGTTTTACGTCTTCTTCATTGACAATATCCTCGGCAGCCAGGAGCGACCCGTCACCGACATGCTGCAGACCACAGCCGTGCCGTTGGCGCTGTTTCTGCTTTATCGCCTCACCCATCCTTACAACATGCGCTTCGTGGCAGCAGCCTGCAATGTGGCGCCATACGTCCTTGCCATCTCCTCATACATCGTACAGCCTGACAGAAACGTGTATGAAGCCATTCTGTGGGTGGCGCTTGCACACTCCATATTCATCATCCTCTACGGAGCCTATGCCGTGAAGCGATTCAACAGCATCATCATCCAGTCGTTCTCTTCAGACGACCGGCTCTCGCTCCGCTGGATGTGGTACATTCTGACGCTCTTTCTGGCGCTCGCTGCGACGTGGTTCGTAGCCACAAAGACAAAGTCGCCGCTCGGTGCGGCAGCGTATAACACCATCTGCTCCAGCATCTTTGCGTCGCTCTGCTACTTCATCTACCGTCAGGAGGACATGCTCGAGGTTCTTGACGCATCGAATAAGGAGAAGGCAAAGGCTGACGTTACTGACACGCCCCCGTTGACGTTGAAGGCGATGGACAATGCAGGTCCGGACTACCACTTTGCGCAGCATCTGGAGAAGGTGTTCGTGGAGGACGAGATATTCCTCAATCCCACACTCAACATCAACGACCTCGCACAGGCGCTCCACACCAACCGCACATACATATCCAACTATCTGAACCAACAGCTCGACACCTCCTTCTACGAGTATGTGAACGGATGGCGAGTGGACAAGGCGAAGCAGCTTCTCACCAATACTGAACTGACGCTCGAAGAGATAACGATGCAGTCAGGATTTAACTCGCTGAGCAGCTTCCGCCGCTATTTCGTTTCGGCTACGGGACTGACGCCTTCTGCCTATAGACGCCGTAATAAATAACATATATACATAATACATATGAACGTAAAGATAGACCCTTCATGGAAGGAGCACATCGGAGCGGAGTTCGGCAAGCCTTACTTCGAGCAACTCACCTCCTTCGTGCGCCACGAATACGCCACACAGACCTGCTATCCTCCGGGCAGCCTCATATTCAATGCTTACAACCTTTGTCCGTTCGATAAGGTGAAGGTGGTGATAATAGGGCAGGACCCTTATCATGAGCCGGGACAGGCTCACGGACTGAGCTTCTCCGTGGCAGACGGAGTGGCGCTGCCACCGTCGCTGCAGAACATCTTCAAGGAGATACAGGCTGACCTCGGTAAGCCCATTCCCGCCTCAGGCGACCTTACGCGATGGGCTAAGCAGGGCGTGCTGCTGCTCAACGCCACGCTGACCGTGCGTGCGCATCAGGCGGCAAGCCATCAGCGACACGGCTGGGAGGCTTTCACCGACGCCACCATACACGCCCTCTCCGAAGGACGTGAGCATCTGGTGTTCATACTTTGGGGAGGCTACGCACGCTCCAAGGCGTCGCTTATCGATGCGAAGAAGCACCTCATCCTACAGTCGGTTCATCCCTCTCCGCTCTCCGCCAACCGTGGAGGATGGTTCGGCAATCACCACTTCTCGCAATGCAACGCATACCTGCAGCAATGGGGAGAAGCGCCGATAGAATGGTAGTAAGAAGAAGTAAAAAAAACAAGAATGACATTATGATATTAGAAATCTCCAATATACTGGTTTCCTCGGACATAATAACCGAGAATTTCTGCTGCGACCTCGACAAATGTAAGGGCATCTGCTGCGTGGAAGGTGACGCAGGAGCGCCCGTCACACTGGACGAGATAGGCGGCATAGAGGCGGTGCTCGACACCGTTTGGGACGATATGTCTGCATCGGCGCAAGCCGTGGTGGACAAGCAGGGCGTGGCTTACACCGACCGCGACGGCGACCTCGTGACGAGCATCGTGGGCGGCAAGGACTGCGTATTCACCTGCTACGAGAACGGCTGCTGCCTCTGCGCTCTGGAAAGGGCTTACCGCGCAGGCAAGACGGGCTTCTGCAAGCCCATCTCATGCGCACTCTATCCCATACGTGAGAAGAAGTTTCGTGACGGCATCGTTGCCCTTAACTACAATCAATGGGACGTCTGTCGTGACGCCGTGCGTAAGGGCAACGAGCTGAAACTGCCGGTATATAAATTCCTGGAAGGACCGCTCGTGAGACGATTCGGTCAGGAATGGTATGACGAACTATGCGCCGTCGCCGAGGCGTTCCTTGCCTCTGGGGCGAGGTGATGCGCCGTTGCGATAGTCGGACGGCGACACGCCCATGTGTTCCTTGAAGTACTTGCCGAGGAACGACTGATTGGAGAAGTTGAGCGACTGCGCTATCTCCTTTATGCTTCTCTGCGATGAACGGAGAAGCATGCACAGCTCCATGATGACGTACGAGTCGATCCATTCGTTAGGCGTGCGCTTCGACACCGCCTTGACGGTCTCTGAAAGGTATTTCGGCGAGATGCAGAGCTGCTCCGAATACCATCCCACACGACGTTCCTCACGGAAGTGGCTCTCCACAAGCGTGAGGAACGTCGTGAATATTTCCTCTGCACGCGTATTGTGTGTGGGCGAATGGGTCTGAACCTTATATATTTCGTCGCACATCTCGTACACCAATGTCAGGAACATCGACTGCACCATCTCACGCAGGAAATGATTGTCCGCCGCGTCTATCTTGCGCTTCATGCGGAAGAAAATGTCGGTTATCTCCTCCGCCTTGTCATCAGGAAGATGGAAAACGGGATGGTTGCGGGCGAAGAGGAAGAGCGCAGACAGTTCGTGTACGCTCTTTATGGTGTCCTTGAAGAAGTCGTAATCGATGAGTATGCCGATGGCCTGGCAGTCGGGCGAGAGGGTATAGTCATACGTCACGCGGCCCTTGCTGACGATGATGATGTCGCCGGGACCTACGGTATGCGCCACCGAATCGACGAAATAGCTGGCATGGCCCTTCACGCACATGGCGAGGAAGAGACTCTGCATGCGGCGCGGGTCTTTGCCGATAAGCACGCTTGTGATGTCGTCAAAGAGGAGAATGTCGTCGCCGACGTGGCTGCCTTCATGCTGACGTACGGAGCTGGCAACGGTTATGTCGCGATATTTTATATCATTGTTCATAGGTTTGCGGTTTTAGTGAGTGATTGTCAGTTGAGTCGGATGCGCAACTGATAGAGCGAAGCGCCGAATATCATCAGCGAGAAGAGCATGCAAAGACCGATGCGGAGGGTGTCATGCTGGAAATATTCTGTAAGCGTCATGTCGGCGAATTGCGGCGCTATGCGGTAAAGGATAACCGCAATGGAATTGTTTACCCAATGAAACACCACGCCCGGCACGATGCTGCCTGTGCGGTAATACATCCATCCTATGAGCAGTCCGAGGAAGAAAGCGCCGAAGCCCTGCGCCAGATTGCCGTGAATGACGGCGAAGAGCAAGGCTGTTATGCCTATAGCCAGCCAGCGGCGCTGCTTGCCGAAGGCTGAAAGAAGGGTGCGCAGGATGGCTCCGCGAAACACCATCTCCTCCGCCAAGGGGGCGAGGATGCCTATGGCAAGGAAGCCAAGGTCGTGCCCCATCATGCTTTTGAACAGCTCGTTGTAGTTTTCGGGCAGGTCAATATGGAGCAGCTCTGTGGCTAAGGACGTGGGGGCAATGCAGCCTATGGCTATGCAGACCACCCAGAACAGCGTGAACCACTGGCGGCGCTGTACGTATTCGCGTGAGAACGGCGACCACTTGCGCCATGCGAACAGTGCTATGGTGACGGCGCTGGCAATGAGCGATATATATACAAGGGCTGCTCCGCCTATCTTGGCTGTCTGACAGACAAATCCTACGATGCCGCCGATGACAGCCTGAATGAGGACGAACACCACAAGATACAGGGCTGACGATAATAGTTTCTGCTTCATATTATTCTGATTTTTTATTTCCATATTCTTTCTTTTATAGAGTTATCCGTATACGTTCTTACATGTTGATGATGGCCTCACGGTCTTTTTCGAGCTGTCGGCGAAGGTCGTCCACGCTGTCGAAGCGTCTTTCCTCGCGCATCCAACGGTCGGTCTCCACGCGTATTGTCTTGCCGTAGATGTCGGCTTCGAAGTCGAGGATGTGCGCTTCGAGGCTTACGTGGTCGCGGCAGAAGGTGGGATTGTTGCCCACGTTGAGCAGCGCCTTATGCCACTTGCCGCCTTCGATGCTCACACGGGCAGCGTAAAGACCCATGCGTGGGACGAGCTGGCACGGTTCGGCTGGTTGGATGTTAGCAGTGGGGAAGCCTATCTTCCTGCCCTCCTGAAAGCCCTCCACCACGCGTCCTTCGATGGCGAAGGTATGGCCAAGGCAGAGATTGGCGTTGGCAACGTCGCCCTGCTCGGCAATAAGACGTCTCACGAGCGACGACGAGACGCGCATGCCGCTAACGTCCAACGGCGGCGCCTGCACCACCTCCATGCCCATCTCGCGTCCGAACCGGACGTATTCCTCGAAGCCTTCCGAACGGTTATGGCCGAAACGATTGTCATATCCCGTCATGAGCAGGCTCACACCGAGACGGTCGTGCAGCACGTTCTGCATGAAAAGGCGTGCCGGAAGGGCAGCCATAGCAGCGTCGAAGTGGAGCGTCTCCACACGGTCAGCGTCCGTAGCGGCAAGCAGACGGAGCTTCTCGTCGAGGGATGTGATGAGGCGCGGCACGTAGTCGGTCTGGACCACTTGCCGAGGATGGCGGTCAAAGGTGATGACCATCGACTTCCTTCCGCTTGCATGCGCCATCTCAGTAAGCTTGCTGATAAGAAACTGATGGCCGCGATGGACGCCGTCGAAGAAGCCGATGGTGGCACAATAGCCATGATCGTCAGATGTAGGGGGTATGTTTGTGGAGATAGTGTTGTTCATACTTGTATGCAAAAGTAATGCTTTTCGTATGAACCGCAAAGGAATAAAGACTTTTTAAGGACTGGCGGAGCTTACCAATGGCGGAACAGCTCGATGCCTATGCGTATCGTAGCCTCCTTGAAATCCCACTTATGCTGAGACACGAATGCGCCCACCGATATGGCACGGGTGCGGAATCCGTAGCCCCACTCGATGTAAGGATTGAGGTTGCGCACGGCAAGGGCGTTGAAGTAGATGCGCTCCTTCTCAATGAGTCGGCCGCAGAGAGGCAGGCGTGAGAGCAACATCAACGGCGATTCGTAGGCTATGTTGGCACGCACGTAATACTCCGATGCGTTATACCAGTTGGAGTTGAGAAGCTCGAAGGAGCACGCCCAGTCATCGTTCCATCCTCCCGGCACGTTGTTTTCGCGGAAGTTGGTATAGTCAAGGAAGTAACTGTCGGGTCCCTTATGAGTGTAGAATCCGGCTCCGGCACGCATCTGCAGGGAGCTGAGAGCGGACAGACGATGAATGTATTGTCCGTCAATCTCCATACGCTCGTAGGCGGTGTTCGATCCCATCAGACCGCGAAAGCTCCGCTCATAGTCGAGAGTGAAGACCGGACCGTTATATCCCGTGGGACGATAGGTCAGCTCCAGAAGCGGAGCCACGGACGTATAGTGTGATGGCTTGTCTGCCTGAGAGAAGCCGTCCGTGAATATTGCGCGGCGCTTTCGGGTGATGATGCCTGTCTCAAGTCCCCATTGTGGAGTGGGGTCGTAGTGTGCGAAGACCTTCAGATAATGGCTTCGGAAGTAAGTAAGATTGAGAGCGTCCCAGTCAATGGAGTCGGCACGCTCCTTTTTGATGGCGTCCACCACCTCCGAACTGGTCATGCGTCGTCCGCTGTCCCATTCGGTTCGGATGTAAGCGTCGTGCTTGCGGTCGAGATAGAAGGTGAAGGGAAGGTTGAAGAAGAACTGCTTCTCCTTGAACGCATAGCCAGCCTTGAAGCGCAACTGCAGCGCCTGATGGTCGTTAAAGTAGTAAGATCCACGAATGTCGAACTTGTATGTGAAGCCTCGGCGCGAGCTGTAGCTGAAGTAGAGCGGATTGAGGATAGGCGCCACACGCACCGATCCCTGCCCTTTAGATCCGAAATCCTGCTTCATCTTGTCCACCAGACCGCGTCCCACAGCCCCCCAGAAGCGGTGTGAGAAAGTCTTCTGCTCCTTGCCATCGCTGCGCAGCGTGTCGTTGCCCTTGTTTCGGGCAGCATAATACTTGTGATAGAGATATTCCTCATGGCTGGTGAGAGGAATGGGGCGTACGTGATTGATGAGCGCCGTGTCGCGACGGTTGACGATGGTGTCGCCGATAACCTTCGGAAGTCCGATGGCAAGCGTGTATTCAGACGTGATGTCGTTGCCGAGAAAGAGGAAGCGCGAGTTGAGGCTGCACTCCGAAGGCAGTACAGACCACGCACCATTCGTGCCCATCGTAACGGCGATGTGGAACCTTATCATGTCGTATTCGCCGTCAAAGGCACCCTCAAGGATGCGTCCCGTGTGAACGTCTACACGCGCCCAGCCCCTCACCATCTGCGTATTGTTGGTACGCGGACGGAAGCTGACAAGCGCCTCGTTCACGGAGAACGGCGTCACCTGATAGCGATAGAAGCGGCGGTTGCGGAAGTGGAACGGCGAAAGCACCCTGCCTTCGATGAGCATCTCCTCGTAAGGACGAGGCGTAAGATACTTGAAGAGCGTGGGCATGGTGTTCATCTGGTGCGGAACAGTGGAGCGGTCGAGCAGGCGTTTCGCCTTAATCTCGCCGTTCTTGCCGATGGTGATGCGGTCGTAAGTCTCGCCTATATACTCGCGGTCGCCCCCGTTTGCAACGGCAAACATGGTGGGGATGGCAAGCAGAATGGCATTTCGGCGGTTTATGCGGATGTCATACTTGAGGTAGGCACGCGTGTCGACGGAGCGCAGACGTGATGTATCCACAGTGGAAGCATAGCGGAACACACGCGACATGACACGAAATCTGTAACTCCTGCCCGACGCCATGGCGAAAGAGACGGTGAGCAGGAGGAGGAAAGTCAGGACGGTTCGCTTCAAATTCCCCGCCGACACGGTTATCCTCGAAAGATTTGTCATATATAAGGTGTGCGTAATGTTAAGTGTTGACACTATGGTAAGTAAACCGATGGACGACGTGTGCAAAAGTAATGAAAACATTTGTAAACGCAAATTTTAGTGGAATTTATTTGGCGTTTCCCCTAAAAAGTAGTATCTTTGCATCCGCAAACTTATTCCACACAAGGTCTAAGTCGGACTTGTAGCTCAGTTGGTTAGAGCAACAGACTCATAATCTGGAGGTC
>ENA-OWPL01000346-OWPL01000346.1-human-gut-metagenome-genome-assembly--contig:-NODE-346-length-33384-cov-9.289088_pt1 | contig 33384 bp, 10 predicted proteins | sample MGYA00248263_ERZ651844 | MGnify/ENA primary metagenome ERZ651844 (study PRJEB26924, sample SAMEA4378256) | human gut metagenome | biome: human gut; feature: human-associated habitat; material: faeces...
GCTTCCGCCCTCTTCCTTCGTCTTGTCTCTTTATCGCATCATTTCAATGTTCTCTGCGCCGTTTCCTTTTCGGAAAGCGGTTACAAAGGTACTGCCTTTATTTTTAACCGCCAAATTTTTCGCGAACTTTTTTTCAAGTTTCTTTTCAAGAACCCCGCGTCCGCGCCGGTCCGACGCCCTCCGGCATCACGCCAAAGCTTCACGACCACCGGTCTGTTTCGCTTTTGCGGTTGCAAAGGTACTGCCTTTTCCCTTTCCCGCCAAACTTTTCAGCATCTTTTTTTGCCCTTTTTTTCAACATTTTTCACAACACATTGATTCTCCGTCACTTATTCCGGAAACTTTTTTCACCCCGTTTTCCTTCTTTTGCGACAGAAACAAGCCCCAATTATTTACACACATTATTATATATTTAAGAGCAGACATATTTTTATAAACATTCATGGCAAAATATTCTTATAATACGTCAGATTTCCGTAAATTTGTACAAGAATAGAAAAACGAGAACGAATGAACGAGGCTAAACTTAGTCAACTCTACTTGCGCGACACTGCTTTTCAAGATTTGATGCAGCGCCGCATCTACAACGTGCTTCTCATCGCCTCGCCCTATGACGCCTTCATGATGGAGGAAGACGGACGCATCGAAGAGCAGCTGTATTTTGAGTACACATCGCTCAATCTGAGTTCTCCCCCTCGCGTGGCACAGGCAAGCAGCTACGAGGACGCCCACGATCTTTTAAGAAGCAAGTCGTTCGATTTAATCATCGCGATGCCTGGCAACGACATCGGACTCACATTCCGCGAAGCCAAAAACATCAAGTCAAGCTATCCCGACATTCCGTTTATCGTATTGACTCCATTCTCACGCGAAGTGTCGCGGCGTCTTGCCAACGAAGACTTCTCCGGCGTCGACTATGTGTTCAGCTGGCTCGGCAACGTCGACCTGCTTCTTGCTATCATCAAATTGATGGAAGACAAGATGAACAGCGACAACGACATTCTTGAAGTTGGCATCCAAACCATACTGCTTGTGGAAGACTCCGTGCGCTTCTACTCATCAGTGTTGCCCCACCTATACAAGTTTCTGCTGAAGCAATCGCTAATTTTCTCAACCGAAGCTCTCAATGAGCACGAGCAGATGCTCCGTATGCGCGGACGCCCAAAAGTCATTTTAGCACGCACATACGAGGAGGCGATGACTTTGTACAACAAGTACAAGAACGAGATTCTCGGCGTAATCACCGACGTGTCGTTCAGCAGAGACGGAGAGAAGGACAAGCACGCCGGCATCCGCCTTGCCAAAGAGATAAAGGAAATCGACCCCTATGTCCCCATCATTATGGAATCGTCAGAGACCGAGAATGCAGTCTACGCCAAAGAAATGGGCATCTCGTTTCTCGACAAGAATTCCAAGAAGTTTCCTGTCGACCTTGGGCGCATCATCACCGACAATTTCGGATTCGGTGATTTCGTGATACGCAACCCCGAGACCGGAGAGGAAGTGATGCGCATAACCGACCTGAAAGAGTTTCAGGACAACCTATTCAAGATTCCAGACGAGTCGCTGCTGTACCACGCCTCACGCAACGACATCTCGCGGTGGCTGTATTCGCGCGCGATGTTTCCCATCGCCGAAATCATTCAAGCCCATCGTTTCCGCGAAATCAGCGAGGCGGCAGAGGTAAAGAAATTCTTCTTCAACCTGATTGTGAAATACCGCAGGATGAAGAACAAAGGAGTCGTTGCCATTTTCAAGAAAAACCGCTTCGACTACTACTCCAATTTCGCCCGCATCGGCCAAGGCTCACTTGGCGGCAAGGGACGCGGCCTGGCTTTCATCGACTCTATCATAAAGAAATATCCGATATGCGACAATTTTGACGGTGTCACAGTGTCAATTCCGCGAACGGTGGTGCTCTGCACCGACATTTTCGACCAATTCATGGAAGAAAACAACCTATATCCCATCGCCCTGTCTGACGCCCCCGACGAGGAGATTCTGCGCTGTTTCATAAACGCAAAACTGCCGTCGCAGCTTAAAGACGACTTTCTTGCCTTGTTTGAGGTTATCGACAAGCCGTTGGCGATACGCAGCTCAAGCCTTCTCGAAGACTCGCATTATCAGCCCTTTGCCGGCATATACTCCACATATATGGTGCCGCGTCTCGACAACAAGGAGGAGATGCTGCATCTGCTCGGCGACGCCATAAAAAGCGTCTATGCGTCAGTGTTCTATGCCGACAGCAAAGCATACATGACCGCCACAAGCAATCTTATCGACCAAGAAAAGATGGCTATAATCATACAAGAGGTGGCTGGCGCGGAGCACGACGGATACTATTACCCATCGTTTGCAGGAGTGGGCCGCTCGCTCAACTATTACCCCATCAACGACGAGATGCCCGAGGACGGAGTGGCAGAAATTGCCGTAGGACTCGGTAAATACATCGTTGACGGAGGTCTGGCACTGCGTTTTTCGCCAAGACATCCCGACAAAGTGCTGCAAACAAGCACTCTCGACCTTGCCCTGCGCGACACACAGACCCTACTCTACGCCCTCGACCTTAAAGATGTTGAAGGCGGATTCAAGGTCGACGACGGGTTCAACATAAAGAAAATACGTGTGCAGGACGCGGCAAAAAATGGCTCATTGCGCTATATGGTGTCGACTTTCGACCCCTACGACCAAGTGATTCGCGACAGCGAGTACGGCAACGGACGCCGCGTGGTTACATTCGCCAACGTGCTGCAACACAAAGTATTCCCGCTTGCTGAGATTGTAGACTTCATGCTTTCCGAAGGAGAAAAAGAGATGCGTCGTCCGGTGGAAATCGAATTTGCCGGATGCATTGACAAGCACGGAGAGACAAAAGGCAACGTATATTGGTTGCAGATACGTCCAATTGTCGACCGCAAAGAAATGCTCGATGAGAAAATCATGCAGACATCCGACAGCCAGCTGATCATGAAGACATCCAGCGCTCTCGGACACGGCATGATGGACGGTGTCACCGATGTGGTGTATGTCAAGACGCAGAACTTCTCCTCGTTCAACAACCCTATGGTGGCACGCGAGATAGAGAAACTCAACAAGTCATACGTAGAAGTCGACAAGGGATATATTCTGATAGGCCCCGGACGATGGGGCTCAAGCGACCCCGCACTTGGCATCCCCGTGAAATGGGCGCACATCTCAGCCGCACGCGTGATTGCAGAAACGGCACTGCCGGGATACCGCATAGAGCCAAGCCAGGGCACGCATTTCTTTCAGAACCTCACATCGTTCGGCGTCGGGTATTTCACCATAAACGACAAGAACGGCGACATCTGCGACATTGAATATCTCGACAGCATGCCTGCCGTCTACGAGTCCGACCATTTGCGTTCCGTGCGTTTCAGCCGACCGCTGCAAATCGGAATAAACGGCAAGACGGGATTAGGAATCATTGTAAAACCAACAACAGAAGATAACTGAACATATGTCAATCATAAACAACCTAAAAGCAATGTTGGGTTTTCCCGACAAAGAAGATATGGGCAACGAGAACTCATCGCAGACAAACTCGCCGTCTTACATCAACCCGTTCAAAAAAGAAAACGAAAAGCCATTGCCACCGCCTGTTCCGGAAGTGGCTAAAATCTCACAGAAGGATGTTGAAGACGCCATAAGCGATGAAGTGGTCGACAAGGTAACCTCTGTGCTCAACACGTCATTGCCGGAATACGTGCGTGAATGCATCGACAAAGACGCGCAAGCCAACTACGTTAGAAGCCTCATCGGATCAACGCTCACCGACTTCCTGCAGCAAATCAAGCAGGAGGCGGAGGAAGCCGCTCGCCAGCAATGGCAAAAAGACCGTATGGACCTTGCCAACAAATCGTCGGAGGCTTCAAAGCAGATGAACGAATACAAGACGAAAAACGAAGAGCTGCGAAACCGCATTCTAAGCCTTGACAGGCAGAAAACCACGCTCAACGACCGCATATCGACATTGGAAAACCGCGCTGCCTCAGCGGAGGCTGAACGCGAGCAGTATCAGCTGGAATGCAAAAGTCTGATGAACAAAATCAAAGTGGCAGCTGTCAACGATGAGGCGCTGCAGGCATTGCGACAGGACAACGATGACTTGCGCGCGGCAAACGAGAATCTGCAAAACGAAATTGCCGAAATCAAAGCCGACGCCGAACGCAAGGCCACCGACTCGGCGGCTCAAATCCTTGCCGCCAAAGCAGACGTGGCGAAGAAGGAGGCGCGCATTGCCGAATTGTCATCACAACCCGACGACGCAAACGAGAAGGAGGCGGAAATCGAGCGTCTAAACGCCGAACTCGAGACCATAAAAAGCAACGCCAAAACCGAAGCAGAAGCGCTGACGGCACGCATTACGGCTCTCTCGCAGGCCACCTTAGAACTGGAAGAGACAAAACGCAAACTCGCCGAAGCCGAAGATGAAAAGTTAGCGCTGAAAAATGCCCCAGCGACAAGCAGCGAGGAACTGGAAAAGCTCCAAAACGAACTTGCCGTGCGCAACAATGAGTTGGCAAGCATGCGGTCCACAATCCAAAGCCAGAACGACGAGCTCTATGCCTTGCACGAGAAACTTAACGAGACCGGCGACACCGCAAAGATGGCTGAAATCGAAGTCACTCGCGCCAAGCTCGAAGACACCGTGGAGAAACTCAACAATGAGCTGTCGCAAAAACAATTGCAAATCGACGACCTCAACAGCACGAAAGACGAGATTTCTTCTGTCTACGAGCAGTTGAAAAAAGAATTGGAACGCAACAAAAAGCACTATGCCGACAAGGAGCAGGAGTTCCGCCAACAGATTGTGGCGCTGAAAGACGAGCTGGAATCAGCAAAAAACGAGATTTCAATCCAAAAGGCAGAAAAGAAAGCCAAGAAAAAGGCTCAACACCATGCGGCTCCGCTGTCGGGAATATCTGCCATCGACTACACAACCGAATATTCCGACTGGCTGATGCCCACACCGCCGACAAACGCAATTCCAATCGTTGCCGAAGAGCCTGAAGAACCCGAAATAGAGAATCATAAAGAACCGGAAAAGAGTCACGCGAACCCCAACATTCCAGAGCAAATGGAACTGTTTTCATAACTATGGACTATACTACCTTATCACCGGAACTTGAAGAGCGCGTGCAGCGCGCTGTCGACAATTTTATGCAAGGCTATGGCTGCTGTCAATCAGTGGTGGCGGCTTTCGCCGACATCTACGGACTCAGCGACGACCTCGCAAAACGCATTGCCGCAGGTTTCGGCGGCGGCGTTGGGAGGCTTCGCATGATGTGCGGCGCCGTGTCGGGCATCGTGTCGCTTGCGGGACTCGACTGCGGTCAGACCGACGGTGCCGACCGCGAAGGCAAATCGGCTTGCTACAAGGTTGTACAACAGCTTCTTGAGAAATCGCGCGAGCAAAACGGCTCGCTCATCTGCGCCGAAATTCTCGGACTGAAAGGCCACGACAAAGCAGTGTCGACCTACGAGGCATCGCCTCGCACAGCCGAATACTACAAGTCGCGTCCTTGCGCTGCCAAGGTGGAGAGCGCAGCCCGCATCTTCGCCGAATATCTCCAAGCCAAAGCTTCGTTAACATAAAATAACAGCATCAACAACAAAAAAATATTTAAATTCCCCCCCGTATTTGTATTCTTTGTAAATTTGCATTCGCTATTAAAAGCAGGTTATATTTTAATCAACACATTAACAATTAATATAGGTACGTCACAGCACCATACTTCCCAACTTTAATCAGTGTTTGTGGCATAGGAACAGGTAAAAAAGAGTGAGATATATCAGACTGATAATTACAATAATTATTGGTTTCGCAATGGATATGGCTGCTGAAGGAATAACCGCCGACAGCATCTTTATCCAAAATTCGCGTCCAATAAAATTTGTTGTAAACAGAATCAGCATCAGCGACCAAGATAGAGAATGGATTACCGATGTGCTTATCCCAGAGCTTCAAAGGCTGGGAGATAGGGGTATTGTTTTCGGACGTGCCGCCGCTTCTCCAGAAGGTCCATACGACAACAACCGTCGTCTGGCAAACCAACGTCGCGCATCGGTCGACGCTCTGCTCCGAAGCTACGGCATCGGCACCGACCACATCCAATACGACGTTGTGGCTGAGGACTACGACCTGCTCTACACCATGATGATGCTGAAACACGACGCCAAATTCCATGACGTCGACTCCTTAATCACTCTCTACGCCAACGACACCCAACGTCTTAAGGCGGCTATGAAGCGGCACGACGGCGGCAAGCTATGGCGCTACCTGCTGAAAGAATATTTCCCGAAACTGCGCGCAGTGAGAATAATTGTCGTTGACAAAAGGCTTGCCAACATCGACAGCAACGACCTGGCTCCACGACCTATAGCAGCAACCATTCCGGCAACTGTCGCCGACTGCCATCTGCGCATCCAAAATGCCGACATCACACCGGCATACATCATCCCAGCGACAACACCCGCCTCGGCTTTGCCGCGTCGCGAGGTGCTGAGCGTGAAGTCAAACGTGCTGTTCGACTTCGCCTATATGCCAGGTTACGACCGATTCTGCCCCATCCCCAACGTTGCTCTAGAATACTATCCGCTTCATGGTCATTTCACCTACGGTGCAAGTTTCGACTGCCCGTGGTGGCAGCACTATGATGAGCATAAATATTTTCAGGTCAGAAACTATCAGCTGCACACCCGCTACTATCTGCGCAGCGGCGACATCCGCAAACGCAAACCGGGAGAAGGCGCGGCTTTCAGAGGTTTATACCTCAGTCTATACGCGCACGCGTACCTATACAACATCTGCTTCGATGAGAAACGCGGATGGGAAGGCGAAGGCTGGGGCGCTGGTTTGGGTATAGGCTATGTTGTCCCGTTAGGTCGCTCCGGACATTGGAAGCTGGAGTTCGGACTGCAGGCAGGATATCTCAGCACCAACTACGACCCCTATCAGTGGAAATGCCCCGTAGACCCCGACACCGACAAAGAGCAATATTACTACAAGTGGTACGGCAACGCCAATGATTTCCAAAAGAGGCAGCACCGCTTCTCGTGGCTCGGTCCAACAAGAGTGGAGATAACGCTCAGCTACGACCTGCTCTACAGACGCAACAACAAGAAAGGCGTAAGTTTCAGAAACCGAGAAACGACAATCAACTATTAGACAAAACATAGCAACAATGCGCAATATAACAAAACTCATATCACGAATCATCCTTGATGCAAGCCGCAAAGCCTGCAACAAGGCTGCCGTCATGTGTTTTGCATTGTTATGCCTTGTCGCAACGGGATGCGTGCGCGAGCCTAAGCTCCATCTCCACCAGGGCGGCGCCGACATCGACATGGAAATCCCGACAGTCGACCTCGACCTGAAAGTGATATGGAACTACCTTTTCAAGTACGACACCGAATACGACTGGCAAGCGGAGTGGATCTACGGATGGGACAACACCGACGAGGAAATGTTCGGCACTATCGGCTACACAGAGCCTGACGCCTTCGAGGTGCGCCGCTACTTCACCGGCAACGTCCAGTTCGGTGCCCACAATGCCCCTTACAGGCACTCGATTGTAGGCAACCACGTCCAAGCCAAATACGATTTCGGCTTTTGGGACATCCTTGCATGGAACAACATCAACACTCCCGACGGGGTACAGAGTGTGCGCATTGATGAGAACACCACCTACGACCACGTCACGGCTTACACCGGACAGACAATATACCCGGCGCTCTACAACTCGCCGCAGTTCACGCGCTCCTTCTATCAGCCGGAGGAGCTGTTTGCCGGATACCATGGAGGAATTGAGATAAACAAGAATCTGGACGGATTCACGTTCGACGAGAACCGCAACTGCTGGGTACGGCAGCTCGAGATGGAGCTGCAGCCAGTGACCTACATCTATTTGGTACAAGTGATTCTGCGCAACAACGACCACAACGGCAGAAAGGTGACAGCCGTAGAGGGAAACGCCAATCTAAGCGGCATGGCTCGCTCCGTAAACCTCAACACAGGCGTGACGGGGGCTGACGCCATCACCGTGAACTTCTTCATGCGGATGAAGCAGGACGTTGCCGACAAGAACGGCGACAAGGTCGACGTGATAGGCGGAAAGGTGCTTACTTTCGGCATCCCGAAACTAAACCCGAGCAAGCTTGACGCGCGAGCATATCTGGAATCGCTGCAGAAAGTGAGGGATGCCGACCTTAACAACCGCCACTATATTGACGTGAAAATGCAGTTCTACAACGGCAAAGACTCCACGTTCGTGTTCGACGTCACCGACCAGGCGCGACGGCTGTTCCGGGGAGGGGTAATCACGGTGGAGCTCGACATGGACAAGGTGCCTGTCCCCAACCGGTCCGGAGGCTCCGGCTTCGATGCTGTGGTGGAGGACTACGAAGAGAAAGAATGGATATTCGACATGTAATCAACAATAAATTTAATATATAATAAACAATACGAACTATTTTAATTTTTTTATTTTATGAACAAATTTTTTATCGCAGCCGCTTCGGCATTGGCTCTCGCCAGCTGCTCAAGCGACGATTTCTTGGGAGAAATTCAGGGAAATGAGCAAAATGGAGCCACCTCCGCAATCAACTTCGGTGGCGACACAGGCAAAATCACACGCGCCACAACAAAGGGCAACGCAGCCGCAGAACTTCTCGAAAACAACTTTGTAGTTGTCGGTTTCAAAGGAAGCAATGAAGATGCAGCCAACAACGAAAATTATGCATTCGACCACTACAACGTGAACTTCAAAGACGGTTCAGCATTCTCTACAGAGTCAAACCGTGCTGGTTGGGAATATGTAAATCAAGACATGAACGTAAAGGGCACCAAACCTGCCGCATCTCTCGCACAGGGCGGAGCATCGCAGCAGACCATCAAGTATTGGGACCACTCTTGCAAATACTACGACTTCATCGCATTCTCAATGGGTAAGGGTGCGGAGTCAAAATACGCTACTCCGACACACGTTGACAAAGACAATCTCGCCACTGCCGCCTACACTCTCACCGGCAACGTAAACACTCTCAGCGAGTGCTACATTTCCGACATGAAGACTGTTACTGAGCCTAACTACAACAAGACTTCTGTATCAATGTCCTTCCGTCACCTTGCCAGCAAGGTGCGCATGGCTCTCTTCGAGATTGTCCCAGGTTATGTAATCAGCGACGTGAAGTTCTATACCGACGCAACTAGCACCACAACCGACAACACGGAAGGCACACTCATCGGAAAATTCAACAATTCCGGAACATTGACAGTGTACTTCCCTACAACAGGTATCGTCAACAAGGATAAGAAAGACTACAACAAGGCTCACGTAAAATTCACTGCATCAACAACTGCAGGTGAGACTGGCGTATTGAATCATAAAGGATTCGGCGCTGTCAACTACAACAACCAGGCCGAAGGCACGATTTCTGCAGGTACAACTTACCTCAGCCAAAATGCAGCGACACCTTCTTACTGCGGCACCGGCTATCAGAACGTGCTTCCGTCGGAAGGTGCGGCAAGCGCCATCACTCTGCGCATCGACTACAAGCTCACTTCTGTCGACGGTACTAACGAGACAATCAACGTGAAGGGTGCCACTGCAACCGTTCCTGCCGAATACACTGAATGGAAGTCTGGTTACGCCTACACTTACATCTTCAAGATTTCTCAGGACACCAACGGTTCTACCGGCGGCACAGGCACAAAACCTGGTTTGACAGCCATTTCATTCGACGCCGTTGTTGTTGACGACGAGGCAAACGGTCTCCAGGAAACAATCACTACTGTTTCTGACAACAGCTTCACTACATACGGCTACAAGGACAACAAGGTTACTACCAACGGCAACGAATATGTCAACGGCACCGAAATCTATGCAACTGTATATTCTGCCGGCGCTACTGTAGCTCCTCAGAAATTGTACACCGTAACTCTCGAAGCCGGTGCCACTCAGACAATCAACGAGGCAAGCGTTGCCAACGCTCTCGTGAAAGGAACCAACGACGCTACTGCCAAGACTTGGACTGTCACCGACTACGCAGGCAAGAAGATGGTTGTGACAGAGACTGCTGATGGTTTTGCCACTACCGTAACAGAAGTTCCGGCAGGTCCAGGCTACACTCTCAAAGTAAATGCTCTCAAGTGGACAGGTGTTGTCACCGCCCCGGCTACAGAAACATACTACGCTGTTGAATACGACAATGGAACCAAAAAGTCATACAAGATTGTCAAAGTTGTCAAAAACAACTAATTCTTTCTCCATGGCTCACGCCTTGGATTCTGACTAAAAACATTGTGTCTGAGGTGTGTTTTCACACGCCTCGGACACATTTATATGTCGGACGGGGGTTTCTCCCCCGCCCGTCTTTAAAAAAAACAAGAAGACATGCAGAAACATCGCATCCTAATATTTCCTCTGTTGGGACTTTCCCTATTCTCCTGCTCTCAATCAGCGCCGGACGAACCAATAGTGCCCGAACCGGACAATACACAGACAAGCATCGCCTTCAGCAGCACAAACAACAACTGGCAGGATGCAAAAACAAAAGCAGCGGGCAACGGTCTCGAGACTATCTTCCAGACGTTCCGCACATGGGGATATAAAACCACAACAAACTCCCCGAACCCGTCATCGCCGCAAATTGTGATGGACGGATATAAAATGTCATACAATCAGGGCTCTGCCGGCAGCTCTACGACAAACACTGCCGACTGGGAATATGCTGGCATTGAAAATCCTATAACTGCCACCCTGCAAACAATAAAATATTGGGACTACTCGGCAACGAGCTACCGCTTTTTCGCATACAGTCCCTTCAATCCAGATGTAAAGACTTCGGTCAGCTCGGGCGACAACGCTACCGCTACATTGTCTTTTAATTTTGAATATTCTGAAGCAGCAACCGCTACTTCAACACCATACGCAAGCCGCCTTTGGCTTGCCTCCCCTTCGTCGACATCGCCGGCATACGGGTCGTGCGTCACTCTGACTTTCGCGCCGATAATCGCAAAGGTGCGCTTCCGCTTCACCTATCCTGACGGAACGACCAACGTTGCGATAAGCAACATCAAGTTCCGCGACAGCCGTTTCATCGACACCCCGGCAAAAGCCGACACCCCTCTCCGCGGCACCATCGACGCCGCCTATCCGCTTACCGGCATTCCGACAGGCACATATCCTACTCTCACGATGTCGAAGTCGGAAGCGGCTGATGCGTCCGGACTCCTGGTTCTCACCACTCCCTACGAGGAGGCTGGCGACCAGATACACATTCTCAAAGACCCTACTCTCTACAATAAATGGTACTACGTGCCGCCGCTCGCCAACATCCCCTACGAACAGGGAGCATACACCATAACCATCAACATTGGCGGAAAAACGGTGTCGGCTACAGTGCCGGCGCAATACATGCAGTGGAAGGCGGGCTGCCAATACACATACATTTTCAAACTGTCAGACACCGGCGACAGCATCTCTTTCAACGATTTGATGGTGGAACAATGGCTTCCCGGCGCCGACATTAAAAACAACGGCTCAGGCACTGAAGACTGGTAAAAAGAATTGACTACAAGAATGAAGCATATCTCAAAAATAACCGCTATCGCGCTTCTCGCAACGCTTTCTGCCTGCGAGGGTTCCGACATGCCCATACAGCAAGCCGACAACCACGGATACATCTCATTCTCGGCGCAACCGCAAAAAACAGCGACACGCGCCAACCCCTACGAGGCTTACGACCCTACGCGCCATCCCGCAACGATGGGCACGTTCGGATACTACGACATGCCGAAACGCTATGCGTCGGCTGCAAACACCATATTCAACAATGAGACTGCCACCTACAACGTGGCGACATACGGCTGGGACACTGCGACAAAGAAGCGCTGGACTGAATACACCAAGGCTTCGTCGTTCGACTTCTTCGCATATATGCCATACAACGACGGAGCAACGCTTTTGCGCACAGCCAACAACACATATACCCTCTCTTTTCCGTTCGCTATGAGCGACGGCGGCAACCCTGTGCCGGTAATCTACGACACAAAGGCGGCGCCGATCATCTGCGCCGTCCCGAGCAGCAAAGGAGCCATCTCCGATAGCAACGGAGGCGGAACGGTCAGTCTGAAATTCGACCAGACACTCACCGGCTACAAGCTGCTCTTCATGCTCGGCACCAAGATGAACGCCATCCGCCACTTCCGCATCAAGAGCGTGACGCTTTCAGGCAGCTTCTCCACATCGTGCACAATATCGCGTTCCTACACCTGGAATACAACATCAAAAAGTTGGTCTGCCTCGGCAATAACATGGAGCAACATCAAACGGCAGTCGTTTGTTGAGACTCCATTCCCTATTGCCTACAAAGGCTACGGCACCGCGGATTACGACGACAACACCCGGACCGCCATTGTCACATCTGCCGGCTACACGCAATGGGGTGCCGACATCTACACCATACCCGATGCCAAATTCCTGCCTGTCATCAACGTCAAATACGATGTGGAATTCATTGCGGAGGACGGTTCCACCATCGTCACCCGAAAGAACGTAACATCCGGAATAACCATCAACAAGGATAATTTCAGCAGCCTCACAACAGGCAAGACTGCGATGATAAACCCAATACGCATCCTCATACAGCCACGCTACCTGTATGTGCTTGCCGACGAGGATGCCTATACGGGTCAATTATTGATAGACTAACAATAGATAACGACAATAAAGTGTTTGAAAAATGAGAAAACATTCAACACATAGCATATCACGAGTTTTTTTCTCTCTGCTCATGCTTATGATTGCCGGAGTCAATCTGACCATGGCTCAAGGATTAAGCAGCAACGACATCAAAGCCTCATGGGATTTCAAAAACGGGACTGTCGCATATTCCATCGTTTCAGCCGACATCCCGGCTGGAAGCACTTTCTCATGGAAAGTGGACTCCAAGAATGTCACCGACGGCATTTCCGACAGCGGACAGACTGTCACACTGCCGCTGACCAACAAGACCAAGAGCGGCGAGGTGACAATCACGTCTGCCGGCAATGCCCAGCAGACCATCGCTTTCAGCATCGAGCCGAAAGCCTATGGCGTTGACTACGACGGCAACCATTTCTATGCCGACTCTTATCAGCTCTATCCCGACGGCTCCGAGGGCGACGGCTCCAAGGAAAAACCATTCCTCATCAGCAACGATATGGAATTGGCAAGGCTGGCGCATGAAGTCAACAATGGCGCAGCTCAACAAATGTTTTCTCAGAAATATTTCAAGCTCACCAAGGACATCGACCTCAGCAAGGGATTATGGACTCCTATCGGCACGGCTCAAGGCATCGCGAAGGCTACCGACGGACATTTCTTCGCCGGAAAGTTTGACGGCGACGGACGCTCCATCAGCAACATGCTCATCTGCTGGACTTTCAGCGACCTAAAAGAAGCCTCGTGGGGTCTGTTCTCCCGACTCAACGGCAAGGGCAACAACGAGAATGAGTATGCGTCTGTCTCCAACCTTATCATCGACAATGCCAGAATAGAGAAGAAGGCGGCACACACGCCTCTCAACAACGCCAACTACACGGTAAAGATGGGTATTGTGGTTGCCGACATGACCCAGAACGCGGAACTCAGCAACATCATAATCCGCAACTCAAAAATCACCGACAACAACGAAAGTTACACGACAAAGACAAAATTCAGAATTGGAGGTATAGCCGGCTATCTGAACAACTTCGTGAGTCTGAGAATATTCAACATCTCAGCAGACACGGAAATCGATATGTTCCAGAACGCTGCTCTCAACGGGGTGGAAGGACAAGTGACGATTTCATGCGGTTTCGGTGCGGCAAGCAAACTTGCCAACCAAACAGGCTATGCCGTATGGCCGAGAAACATCTATGTGCACGGTGCCGGCTTGAAGACAAGCGCCAACACCACCCAATGCAAAAAAGCCAGCGTGATGGCGTTTATAGCCGCCGACAACTTTGCAAGCAAGGTGAAGAACACATGGTACTACACTCCTGCCAACAAAGCTGCCGACACCTACACCTACAACCAATACGGTGTTGAAAAAGAAATCTCAGCTACCGACCCCTCCACCGGCGAGCCGTTCGGAAAGACGTTTGCCGGGCTCAACAGCCTGTACATCAACCAAAACAACCTCGACAAGAGGCCGTGGTCATATTCAAACTCTTCCAAACGGTTCTCTTTCAGCTCGATTGTCCTGAAGGCGGAGCGCGGCACAAGCGATGTGCTGACCGTGACAACCGAAGACGGAGAAACCACTTCCGATGTCTACAACTGGTATGCATCGACCGACAACACTGAGGGTGAAAAGGTCAACAGCTCCGCCTGCAACCCGTTCATCCTGCCGCGACAGATATACTCCCAGTATGTCTATGCCATGACCGTCGACGGCAGCCAGCGCACCAACACCGTACTCGTCGAGGCTATCGGCATCACTGCCGAACTCGATTACGAAACCAAGCCCGGCACATACATCATAAATGTGACGAACAACACGAAAGAGAATTTCACAAACGACGAACTTGGTCTCGACATCACATACGAATGGTACAACAAAGGAACCTTGCTGTCGGAAACGTCCAACGAATTTGTACGTCCGGAAACTGCCACCAACAAGGACCAATACAACTGTACGGTTACCGTAAAGAGCGGTGGCAACATCATTTTCCACAAAAACATCAAAGTGACTATCGTGGTGTACCTATGTCCTGAGGCGGTGAGCATCAACGGCACAACCTACGCGCAGGGCGATGACAACGACGACGAGGAGTGGGGCTACTCCCCGACACAGGCAATGAAGACGTGGAAAGGCGCCTACAGCAAGCTCGCCAAGACGGGTACTTGGGATGAAAACATCATCGTGCTGATGGGAACAAGCGGTGCCGACGTGACCAACAATCAATACACGGGCTTCAACATAACCAGCAACAACAGAGGCAAAAATATGCTGAAGCTTGACGAATGGACTAAAGCAAAGGGAGAGTCCCCTCTTTTCCGCAACGCCACCATCACAGGCGAATGGAACGGCATCGACTACAAAGGCACCATCGAGATTTCGGGTGCTGAAAGAGGTCTGCCGATATGGGGCGACACCCGATTTGAGTATATCACATTCAACAACGACCCTGTCACAAACAACGGCGGTGATTTCTACAAAATCATCTACTGCCAATACAATAACCTTGAGATGGGCGAAGGCATACAGATGACCGGTTTCGGGCAGAACTCGCCTAACTACGGAACCATCGACGGCGCTGTGACCACTGCATTCCACATCTTCGGCGGTTTCAACAACGACGGCCGTTTCTATCCGTTGGACAGAAAAGAGAGAATCGAGGCTTTCGAGCAGTCGATGCCTCACGGCAAGGAGGGTTTCAAAATATCCATCAAGTCCGGGTTATACTCCGCAATCAGCGCGGGCGGACGTCAGACATCCTCCGAGAAGGACTACAATGGAGTGATGGGAACTCCCAATCAGCCCATAAAGTGCACAATCGAGATGGACATCGACCGCAAATGGAACGATGCCCACAACCCGGAAAGGGAAATCAAGGGAGAGACAAGCAAACGCAAGAGCGACTACGATGCCGGTATCATTCTCGCCGGAAGCCACGAGGGTGCCATGTATGCGGATGTCGACATAATAATCAGAAGCGGAAAGGTGGCGCGTGTCGTAAACGGTTCGCTTGGAGCCCAGCGCGACTTCATCCTCCCCTACAACGGCACTGACTACTACGTGCCAAACAACACCTATATGGGACGCGCAAACATCTTGCTCGACCCGGCGTCTTCAAAATACAACAACGACGAGTGGATTGACAACCGTGTAATTGTCACCGAGCTGTATGGCGGCAGCACCGGTCGTGGACACACCGGCAACGTGATTGTCAACAACCCGTTCTATGGCTACAGCACAATAACCATCAACGGCGGCTTATTCGAAATTCTCCCTACCGGCAACACGAAGACTGACAACATCTTCTGCGGAATCTACGGTGCGGGCGCAGGCGGTATGAACGGCATCGGCGAAGGCGACGACAATGCCGACAGCCACACTCCCGACAAAAGCATTGCCTACTGGAATGCTTCGGGCGACGTTATGCTCTACGGTCCGTATGCCGTTGCAAAGGACCGCCTGGTGACGTATCGATGCTACAACAACGACGATTTCGAGTCGTTCATCTATGTCGACCCAACCAACACAAGCACCAAGATTGTGATCAACGGTGGAGAGTTCGGTTCAACGACAGAGCCTATCGACGGCATTTATGGCGGAGGAAGCGGATTCATGAGCAAAGGCTTGTGGTCGAGCACGGCTGCCACGCCAAACAGTTGCGGTGGCAACGTGTACGGAAAAACCGGAGCGACTGTGGCGTCGCTCACCATCAACGGTGGAGAGTTTCACTGCAAGAACGGCGTATTCGCCGGCGGACGAGGCACTGACTTTTTCTATTCGCAGAACCCCTACGGCGGCAATTCCGGCGACTACAAAGCTCTTGGCAAGACCTATGGCAACGTGGAGCTCAACATCAATGGCGGCATTTTCCACTGTCCGGTATTCGGAGGCGGATACGGTGTGGCCGACGCCAAGGAGATGGGCACATCCAACGTAGAGACGCTTTCCGACATGGCACGCATATACGGACAGTCGAGCGTGAACATTATGGGCGGCACTTTCTACAAAAACATCTATGGCGGAGGCGACATGGCGATTGTTGAGTTTGACGGCAACGCCACAAACGTTGTCATCGGCGACAGCGCCGACATCCGCGGCTCTGTGTTTGCCGGCGGCAACGGACGCCGTCTGCGCCCTGCCTCGCAAGCGTTTGCCGACGGCGACGGCTGCACACAGCATCCTGAGCGGGTAGGACTGGTTGTCGGCAACGCCAACGTGTCGTTCGCGGGCAGCACACAACAGGCTCCTTTCATTTACGGCGACATTTTCGGTGGAGGCAATCTTGCACAAGTTGCCAACGACACGTATGTGAACATATATGCCGGAAACATCGCCGGTCAGGTGTTCGGTGGCGGAAACGGCGACATCACAGACGGCACGGTCACTTCAGCCGACGTGCTCGGCAACACCAACGTGACCCTGGCGCAGGACGAGGGCGGCACACAAAGCGCAGGCCACGGTCCGATTGACGACAGCTTCTCGATTAATGTGATATGGTTCAAGATGTGGGATCCGGTTGAAAACATATTCTACATCTGGGATCCCGACATCGACAACGCCGGCGACGAGCCTGCCACGGAGGACACTGTATACGAAAAATCAAAATTCTATGCCAACGGCAAGTTCCTGAATCCCCACAACATCTATGGCGGCGGCAATCTTGCCTGCAACGTGGGCACATACAAAGACGCCGACGGCAATGTGACAACAACCCCTGCCGACGGCACCGGCCTTGCCACCGTGATGATGCAGAAAGGCATGACGCCTTACGAACTGCTGATAACCGACGAATGGAAACAGTCGTACACCGACAACGAGAATCCTCACTTCAGCGTCTTCGGCGGCGGATACGGACGGCTGACGACAGTTGGCAGCACCGATGTAACCGTCAACGTTGACGGCGACTATGGCAAAAACGACCCCAACGCTCCTTCTCTCGACCTTTCGATGGGAGTGCCCAACTTCACCGTATGGGCTGTGTTGGGCGGCGGATATGCCGGCACTGTGGCTGGCAACACCAAAGTCACTGTCGACGGAAAAACGTTTATCCGCCGTGTGTTTGGCGGCGGCTTCGGCGACATTGCGTCAACCGAGGACAACACCACAGGTCAGATTGGCGGCAACACGGAGGTATACATGTGCGGAGCATTCACCCATGGCGACGTGTTTGGAGGAAGTGCCGGACTGGAGCCCGAGACAGCCTCTTCAACCCACTTCATAACCGTGGCGCGTGTCATCGGCACAACCATGGTGGAGGTTGCCGACGACGCCAACATCTACGGCAACGTGTACGGCGGCGGCGACAATGCCAATGTGGGCATTTTCCAAGAGATGAAACCTTCCGACTACTACTCGCCCGACTTGCTGACAAGCGCTTCGACGCTCAACCAAGCCGACGGCACATTCTTAAGCTACAAGGCTGATGGCTACCGCTCGTTTGTCAACATCCGCGGCGGCAACATTTTTGGAAACGTGTATGGCGGAGGTGTGGGCTGCAAAAAGGCTGAAGCCAACCAATACTACAACATCGGCCGCATCAACGGCAACACTCTTGTGCATATCGTCAACAGCAATCCGGGCGTTGACAGCGGCACCGACAATGTGGTGCCATGCGTTTGGGGCGACATCTACGGCGGTTGCGAATACGGAACGGTCGACGGCAACACTTTTGTGCACATCGAGGGCGGAATGATGGGCGGCAATGTATATGGCGGAGGATACGGCGACATTGACATCGACAACGAGCTGACTGCAGTCGACGAGGTGCTTGGCAAGAAGGACGTAGCCGACACCGGCACTTATGCCAATATTCTTGGCAACACGAAAGTGCAATTTGACGGAGGCTCTTGGATGTGGAACCGCAAAGCCGACATCAACGGCAACATTACCACATGGCTGGACGCCGAGTCTGACAGCAGCCCTATCTGCAACGACAATAACGAATTCCGACGGATTGCCTATGCTATCAACGAAGCACCGTCGCTCGACAACATCGGCGACCCGCTTGCGCAGGAGGCCATCAATCGAATCAGAAACAATGAGAATACCAAGAAATTCTTCGATCTGGACAGATTCACCTTCTCCACCACCTACAACATCTTCGGCGGAGGAAACCGGGCTTGCCATGTCGGCTCAGCCTCTGTTGCCAACACTGGCAAGACTGTCGTTATAATCAACCACTCCCCCCTCGACGACATAAAGGACTCAAAGGGGAAAACCATAAGTATGTTTGAAAACACCACTGTACAGGGGCTCTGCTGGTTCCTGAACAGCATTCACGTTGAACACCCCTCGTTCTCGTTGTTCGGCGCGGGGTATGGTGTCAACACATCCGTTGGAAAAACCGAAGTCTATGCGCAGCCTGGAGCAAAACTTGACGACGACGGCATAATAACAATCGACGGCATAAAATACCGCTATCTCTATCAAAACAAGGACTATAAAACATATCTCGACCTTGAAAAAGATATCTACGACGACTATCTCAAGTTGTCGAAAGAAGACAAGAAACTCTATTTCGGCAGCTATGATGGCGGCGAGAACGATCCAGGCGTATTCCGCCGCTATCATATCAGCCGCTTTGCATGGAAAATCGGTGTGCCCGGACTCGTGCTGCTTCAGATTCATGGCGGCGGCTATGCCGGATATGTAACGGGCGACACTTATGTGGAAACCGACTGTCAACTTGGCTGCCACGACATCTTTGGTGCTGGTTTGGGAGCGCTGCCCTATGGCGACTTCTCCAGCGGAAGCGGCTATGACTTCGGTTCGGTAAAAGGCAAATCAATGGTTTTCATCAAGGGAGGCGATGTCAATCATAGTGTCTACGGAGGAGGCTCCGGTGTGGAATCGGTAAAAAGAAACGGCGTTTTCATCGATTTCCCGGACATGGCGCATGTAGAGAAAACCGAAGTGCACATCTATGGCAAAATGTACAAATTCCGTAATGGACTCGGACTGATTGAACGCACATTGATATTCGGCAGAGTCTACGGCGGCGGCGATTTGGCGAATGTAGGCAGCAAAAAAGCCGACGCTGCGGTGTTCACCCGCGACAACTATCTATCCCCGACAAACCGCACCACTCTCGTAAACATCCGTGGAGGATCATTGATGTCGCAGGTGTTTGCTGGCGGCAGGGGGCGTGTTGTCACTGAGTGTGCCGACAGCAAGAGTCTCGGAGGTGTTTACGGCAACTCGTGTCTCATCCTCGACCGCCCGGTGATGCACTACCCCTATTGGGACGACACAACGAAAGAATATCTCTCTCCAAGCGATGACGCCAACATGGTGCATCCCGATGTTGACAACGATACCTACCCCACTCTCATGGAAGACTTCTTTGGCGGCTGCCAGAACGGCACTGTGTATGGCAACACCCTGCTGACAATCTACGACGGATGGTTAGGAAAAAGCGCTCACGGAGGTGGTCTGGGAAGCGTCGAAACCGTTACTGAGAATGGCAGCGAAAGCGTGGCGGTGACATCTGCCGACGTAACCGGCAACACCAACCTGCTGATTCTTGGAGGCAAAGTGCAGGCACATGCATTATGGAACGTACAGGCACGCACATGGAGTCCTGCCAGCATCGTAGACGGAACGATTTACTCTCCGCAGTACGACCCTAAAGCACGTAAGTTCAAAGTGAACCACAATATCTACGGAGGCGGAAAAATAGCATCCGTTGTGGGCAACAACTCCTATATCACCATGACAAAGGGACTCCTTTACAACAGCACAGAAATGGTGGCTGGACGTGACACCGGCAAGAATTTCTTTGAAAGCATTGAGTGGAAAGAAATCTACGAAAAAATCGGCACACCGCAATTCAGCGTGTTCGGCGGAGGATTCGGTGAGAATGCCATCGTGATGGGTGACACGTATGTAAACGTGGAAATGGAAGGACGAGGAAGCATCCTCGAAGGCATCGACATCGTGAAAGGCGAGGAATACAAGCACTTTTTCAACGGCTACTCGGTGATGGACATCATCGGTGGCGGATATTCAGGCAAAGTGTTCGGCGACACGCACATCGTGGGCTCCGGTGGCGTGTTCTGCCGTCGTGTGTTCGGAGGAGGCACCTACAGTTCAGTCAACTCAACCGACGTGGAGCTGAAGGCCATCGACTGCCACGACATTTTCGGAGGCGGATTTATGGGCGATGTGCTTAAGAGCACGACTGTGAGAATTGGCGACAACAAGCCGGCTACAAGTCCCCATACCTACAGCAATGCCGACATTTTCATTCATGGCAACGTGTATGGCGGCAACGACGTGTCGGGATATGTCAACGTGGGACTGAACAAGAATGGCTACTTCATGGACAACGGCGGCACAGGAACCACCATCAACATCTACGGCGGCCATCTGTTTGGCAACGTGTATGGCGCAGGCAACGGAAACTACCTGTATGCCACCGACCGAAACGGAAACAAAAATGTGACGGTCAACGAGTATTATCCCATCAATCCCAACGACCCCGACTCCGAGACGGTGCCGTTGGTCTACACCGTGCCTATGCGCGAGAACATGACGCAATTAAAAGCCACAAGCGACGCGGTGAAGATGGTGAACATCAACTCATGGCGTCCGCTGACCAACAAAGTGAGCATCAACATCCATGGTGTGTCTACATCCGACACGGTACGCATCGACGGAAACGTGTATGGCGGCGGCAACTCCGCAACCGTGCTGAAGATGCTTGCCTACGGGGCTTCGGAAGATGCCGACAAGTCTGTCGGCGACATCAGCGTCAACATAGGAAGCCACGTACGTATCGGCGGCGTGTTCATGGGATGCAACGGCGAGGAGCTGTTTGTGACGTCGGAGGACAACGACTTCATGAATATGTTCCAGAAGCTGAACGGCGACATCTACGACTACACCCAGGAGCTGGATCTTGCTGAGCCTATCGACTGGATCAACGACTCCGAAAACGCAAACATCAACACAGTGTATCTACCAACGGAAAAAAGCAAACGTCCGATTGTGTATCCGCACCTACTCGACCTCTACTTCCAACCGGTGGAGACCGACATACAAGGCTCGCTCAAATGGAACGGCAGCGAGACTGGAGAAGGACTGACAAACTGCATCATCGGCACGTTCTGTTGCGGAGGAAACCGCGGTAATATGAACGTTATGCCGAAGACAAGCGGCAAAATAGGAAATGTGCTTGAATACACATTTCCGGAAGGGCTGACCATAACCGACAAGATTGTGGGCGGATGCAACAATACCAACTACGACTACAAAGGCAAGGCCAAGCACAGGGGCGGATATCTGCTCGGCGATGCCGACTCTGAATATCCGTTCATCAAACTCAACATCCGCAACAAATTTATGCCTAAAGAGAAAAACGGCGCATACGTCGGCGGAAATGTGTATGGCGGATGCTTCAAGAGCGGAACAATCGTCGGCGACGTCTGCATAAACCTGCAGAGCGATATGCTGGCGGGAAAGGACAGAGACAAGCTGGAGAAGTCGAACGAGCTGCTGGTCAAGGCTGCCGAATATTCCGCACTCAACGTTTACGGTGCCGGATACGGTATGGAAAGCTTCGTATACGGAATCGCAAACGTGACAATCGGCGAATCGGTGAAATGCTCCGAGCCAAAAATGGACGGCAACAAGTTTCTGCCTTGCGGCGTGGTCGACCCCGACAGCAATCCGGAAGGTCTGGGCGTCTCTGCCAACTTCATCTACGGCGGAGGCCAGCAGGGCAACGTGGTGGGCTACTCGACTATCAAGATGCTCAACGGCCACATATTCCGCGCCGTCACGGGCGGCTCGTATTCGGGCTATGTGTATGGCTCCACTCAGGTGATTGTGGGATATCCAACCTACTACTCGACCAACCCCCAAAGCCATGCCCGAGGCAGATATGAGCTTAAACGCGCCGACCGGAAGAATCTTGGAGTTGAGAACGACAACGGAAAGGAAAAGACACCTGCCATCAAGCAGCACATATATCTGCTTAATGACGAGTGGATATCGCAGGGCGTCTACGAAGACATCGTGGCTATCGACAACGGCAACGGCATGCGCGACACGATTACCGACGCAAACCGCGCCCACTACTTCAAGAAGATAGTTTCCGCCGCGCCGTCGGTGGGCTGGGAAAACGTCAACATCACCATTGACGAGGCTGTCTATGGCGGCGGATATTCGGTGGCTCAAGGCTCGGTATTAGCCAACAACACAACCGTGCTGAAACTAACCGACAAATACAATCTCGACTATGCCATAATCGCCAACGGCAACGGCGATGATCTTAACTTGTTGCCCGGCGGCTCTACGGCTGGATTCTGCGGCAACACGCTTGTACTTGTCGGCGACAACAAGGACAGTGAACATATCACCATCTCCCACCAAGACATCAGACCGGTGCAACTGCCCGACGGCACCGACTTATACGGCTATTACTACAAGCACTATGCCAGCGACGCCGATGCCGCCAACGGCATATACTCATACCGCTACATTTCGCTGCAGGACAAATATTTCTTCAAATCGGGCGCAACTCCGCCGTCGGGACTTGAGGGAATCAGAGAAAATGAGTTCTACGAATACGACAGCGAGGGAGGCATCTTCGGCGACGGACACCTGTCGTATGCCCAGGGTTTCCGCAGCGCCGACCTGACAGGATATGGATTTGCCGGACACACCATCGACAATCCGAAGATTCTGAACACATTCCAGCGGCTCGACATCATCCGCCTGGAGGACAACTGCTTCTCGCTGCTCGGCGCCCGCGACTATACGGTGAACGATGTCAACAAGACGCCCTACTCCATCGCCCGTGTCGGAGAAATCAAGATGGTGGCAAACGACATCCGATTTGACAGCAATGGAAATCTGGAAGCGAAGCCCGACAACAACACGGACTTCAGATACAGCACGAAAGCCCGCAATTACATGGGATTCTCAAACAATATCCTCTATGTAAGCGCAATCACGTCGAATGTGGATTTCAACAGCGGGATGTGGCGCAACCGCAACGGTCAGCTTGCCTCCGCCTCTACCGACAACACTGCCTTTGCCGGTATGTCGTACCAGGGCGTCAAGCAGCACTACATCGACGACTATAACGCCAACAAGGACAAGGAAAACGCCGAGGATCCGTTCGGAGAGTTCCAGAAACGAAACGACGGAACGGCGATGAACATGATCGGCATCGCTTCGGGATACGCAATGAAGATTCAACTTTGTCATGAAACATACGACTCCGACCGTAAAAAAGTGGTGGAAAACAAATTGTACGGCCCAATCTACGGCGTTGTGGAAATGAACCTTATCAACGTACGCGAGGATGAGGGCGGAGGCTATGTGTATGCCGACAACAATCACAAGCGGCATGACGGCGACTCCCACGAGGAGGACTTCCTCGAGACCACCGGCAACTTTGTGTTCCCATACCACAAGGGCCGATACATCGTCGACGACTGTTTCCCGACAGGATACCATGCCATCACCGCGCCCGGATCGGACAAGACGGTCGACGACGTGAAGGTTCACTATTGGTATGTCACCGGATTCCATTATTACTACAATGTCAACATCTCCGGATACACGTTCAAGTCGTCGAAAGAGAATCCGATCGAATTCGACAGCGACAACAAGGACGGACTCACCGTTCTCGCCGGATTGAAGAGCACCCAGCCTATAAGCATCTTCAACTGGAAGATGCGCAGCGGCCATCCCGACGACAAGAGCCAATACTCAAGCGACCTGGAATATCGAAACTATCTCACAGGAACCGAGACCAACGAAACCGACAAGACATACTATTCCGACGCAGTTGCCGGAGGCTACAAACTATATGTCGGCGGCGCGGAGAGCAACAACTTCTCAGGCGCAACCTCCATCGACGATCCCGACAAGGCGTCGAAAGGCTTTGCCGCACTGCTGTCGATGAGAGAAAAGGGCGACGACGAAGCCACCCTTTTCAACAACTCGCTGCCCGCAGGGCTGAAGGAGGATGCCAAGATTTCGTTCCGTCTGGTGGACATGGTCGACAACACAAACTACGTTGAGCCCGACTACTTCGACAAGCACCTCGGCAGAAAGAGTATGGCAACGCTCGTGCTGAAGGCGCCAGCCTACGAGGAATATGTCAGTGAGACCTACAACAAGCCGATATACACCAACACAGGTAAATTCTACAAGAAGACCGAGTCTGGCTACGAGCTGGTGGAATCGGGCAACCTCGATGCCAACAACACCTACTACCAGCCTCAGACCGAAGAGTTTGTGAAGATCGAGAGCCTGTTCACCTACGACACTGCCAACAAAAAGTATGAAAAGGTGGACAACATCTCCGACGTCACAATCGACGAGAGCAACCCTACGATATACTACGTTCAGCGCGAATACACCTACACAATCTATCTGACAATCGAATATGTGCAGGGGCCAACCGTCAGCGGACAAATCACTATCGGAAACTGCGCGCTGCCGGGCGAGATGGTGCGCGTAACCAAAGACAACATCGTGGTCAGCGCAGACCAGTCGTTTGCGGTCAACGGCTACTACTGGCGCATCGGAAAGCGGCAAATGGGAGCCGATGGCAAGTGGGAGTTTAAAGACACCACGCCGTGGACTAAAGAAAATATCAGCAACAACGTGGCAACAGGCTACGACACTTTCAACCAAGCCGATGAAAATGGCAAAGGTCTGTTTGCGGGCTGTCACTACGACAAGACCGACGACCTTCTCGACGTCCCTGTTTATTACTATATGAACGGCTACGGCATACAACTCGGTGTCTCGATAACGGGACTCAACGACATCCTGGAGGTGGGCATGCACGACGCCGACAAGTTTGTCGTGCACAACTACCACCGCATGGATCCCCACAAGGCTGGTATAAACCTGCATCTTGCCGAGGCGATAACCCGCGTCAATGAGGAAAGCCTTGACACTACGGAATCAGACCCGTTGCCGGAACCGCGAATCTACATTTCCGACAAGAGCGACCTCTCTGCATTTGTCGCTTTCGTCGACTCTATCGGAACTGACAGCAACGCTCCGCGCTATGGCGCAAAAGCTCAGTTCTTCCTGCAGAACGACATTGCTCTGGAAGCAACCGACAAGGGCGGATACTACATTTCCGACTTCGCGGGAATCCTGCATGGCGACGGTCACGTGATCAGCGGCATCCCTTCGGGAAAATCTCTTTTCAACAGCATCGAAAGTTCTGGCAACATATATAACCTCGGACTTGCTTCCGGAAAAATATCCAACTTGACTGCCGACGGCAAAATCGGAAACTACCACTGCTGCTTCGAGTATGCGCCGGCATCGGGCAAAAGCGGATCGACGCCTGTTGTCTATCGCTGGGATGGCTCTCCATACGAGGGATACACCACGGAGGATTTCCGTAGTGGACGGGTGGCATACGACCTCAACGAGTACTATCTACGCGCTCGCCACCGCGCCGAGCCGACAACATCAAGCACTGAGGCTGACGCCGACAATGAGATTCTGAAATACGTGTCAGCCTACTATGCCAACGGCGACTATCAGTATGCGTGCCGCACGGATGCCATCACCGGCAACAACACCGGCATCACATATCTGCGTATCGGCAAGGGTGGCGACATCCCCAACTACGAACAGGTGGAGACCCGTCACGACAAGACGCACCCGCTCGACGCGCCGCGCGTAAAATACAACGCCGACGGCAGCATCCCGACGCCTGTTGTCTACACGCCTCTGTTCAACGCCAACAACAGCGGCGCTGAACTTATGAACGACTTCCTCTTCTGGGGACAGTCGCTTCAGCACAACCCCGACAACTACCCACGCGATATCGCTTCGCACCAGAACAGCTATATGAGCAACCGCGTGTACCGCACAGCAGCCTACTACGGCGACACGACGCTCGACGCGTTCCACTACAACGCCTACAACAATGGCTCAATCACTATGAGCACCTACGTGCACGATTCTGCTACCACGGCTGTCGACTTCACTTGCCTGCACGACCTTCCTGCAGCGACGGAAACAGTCGGTGGCATCTTCTACCCTCCTATGGACGACAACGCCAGCCGTTTCAACGACTTCGTTGTGAAAGAGGACGCAGGCATCACGCAGAATCTCCTTGTCTACACCGCCGATAATGACGAGGCAACAGGCAACGAGGCTTACGACGTGGTGGAAAAAGCTCTCAACTACAACGAGACTACAAGAGAGGCTTTGATAAACGGACACCATATAACCAAAGGCATCGACGGCTACAGCACCACTCTGTTACACCTCGTGGAGCGCACTCCCGACAACGAGAACGGAGATGGAGAGACTTGCAACAACAACAATCTCTGCGTGCCGATTGCGTTCAACGTCAACGACCGCGCATGGTATGTGCGCAGACCAATGTACTATGCAGAGGACAGCAAAGGCGCATGGGAAGGCATCTGCCTGCCGTTCACCGTCGACAAGGTCGCCGCATCGCTCAACGGAGAGATAACGCATTTCTACGGCTCGCCGTCGGACGCGGAAACCGACAACCCAAGTCAGAACATCCACTCGCTACACCATGAATATTGGCTACGCGGACTGACGTCGATTGCCACCGAGGGAAATGTGCCGTCGGCAGTGTTCCAGCGTCCTGGCGCAGCCTTGTTCTCCCCTACCGACGCTTCGGGCAATGCCTTGACAAATGGTGTTTCCTACACTTTCGCGAATACGTTCTTCGTCGACAACTACGCCGACAAGCTCTACAACCAGTATGCCAACCCATACTATGCAACGTCACACAATTACCCCGACTACCTGCGTCTTGCAAGCGAAGTGCCCTACATCGTGCGCTTCCCTGGTGCGCGCTACTATGAGTTCGACCTCTCAAGTGCGTTCTACAACGATATTTTCGGGGCTTGGGAAGACGCTCAGACCGTGACATTCAACGCCTACGGCGACAACCACACCGGCGACACGTCGTACGGCGCAATAACCATCCCGGTCACAAAAGGTATGGCAACTATGGTAGGCGGAAAATACTCTCACCTCGGCACTTTCTCCGCCATCAATGTGAGCAACGGCAATGTGTATGGAATGAACGACAGCGGCACGGCTTTCGACGATGCTTCATCGCTGTCGACAGTGACGCCGTTCCGCACATATATGTCGCCGACGGCAACGAGGTCAAACGCCCGTTACGACTACACTTCGGTGATCAACATCGCCGAACAGAATGCCGACAACATTATGCCCGACATGGAAGAGAACGAGGATGACACACAGAAAGAAGACCATATAACCGTCCGCGCAATCGGCAACCAGCGCGTGCGCATCGAGAGCACGATGGCAACAAGACTGAATGTGGTAACGGTAGCGGGTCAACTCTACCGCATCCTTGACGTGCAGCCCGGCATTGCCACATACAGCGACTTCCAGCCCGGGCTCTACATCTTCGGCACCACCAAAGTCATCGTCAGATAACCCCGTGCGCCCAGGAGATAGCACAGCTTATACAGCCTTGATGAATTGCGGCAACGCTGGCTGTTCCAACTGCCAGCGTATGTTCATCGGAAAATCGCCATATGAGTCAAGATAGTCGAGCATGCCCATACAGTAATACGGAGAAGTGTTGCCGAAACCGTCGCGCTTGTTCTCCCTTACAAACAGCATAAAGCGCCGTCCGTTGTTGTGGACATAACGGTCGCCTCTGTTCCCATGTGAATCCCGATTCTGCGACTGCCAATGGAATCTGTCGGCACTGATAAAGTAGTCGTCATACTGTGTCGTTGGCGAGAAATCTTTATCTGATTTGTTGAGCGTGACAAAAAACAACTCCGTATCGCAGTCCTCCACATATTGCAATCCTGCCACATGACCTTTCCTCTGCTTATTTTCATCCTGCAGGCCAAATATAATGAATATCTCCTCACGGCTGTAGCAACCATGCAATTCAAGAGCTGATGGATAAGCTTCGCTGAGCACAGATGTCCGGAATTCAAGGTTTTCCATAATATAGTCGGTCAGCTCTCTTATTTCTTGAACGAACAACGGATAATTTCTTATCGTCTCAAGCGCCTCCTGCATATTTCCGAATCCAAGATTCTTGACAGGTTCTTGAAACAACGCATAATAAAGCATCGTGGCGAAACAGCGTTCTCTATCCGACATCTGCGCTGCAGCCGTCGTTCAAGAACCTACGGATAAATCGGATTTGGGAAGCAGAGTTAATATGCGTCAATCGCCCTATCCCCTTTTCAAACAATTTGGTCAGACGGTCTTCGTCATAAGTGCATTTTCCCGCCTCCTTTTTAATTTTTGTCCAGCAATTCTTATTATACAGCACTCGGACATCAAAACTATTGTCCTTCAGAAACTCAGATATAGTCGGTGTGCCATCACACTTTCTCAACATATCAATCAATATGTTTTTACGGAACGTTGCCTTCTGAATATTTTGCAAGACGTATTCCCGAGCTTTGCGCTCCATAAAAATAGCACAGCCATGCGGTAAATCCGGGAAGTTTTCCTGAATCTGCTTTTTAACGTCAGCCTTTTTTTGAAGCGACAGAGCTCTGAATTTTTCAGAGAAATCATAACGCCTGTTCATTTGAGCGACAAAGTCGAACACCGTCAGACAGTCCTTGCTCTCACACAAGCGCAAGCCTCGTCCCAATTGCTGCAGAAACACCGTCAAACTGTCGGTTGGACGCAGAAACAGCACAGTGTCGATTTCCGGGATATCAACACCCTCATTGAATATGTCGACCACAAACAGATAGTTGATTTCACCTTTTTGTATGGCATAATTGAGCCTTACCCGCTCTTCCGCACTTACATCCGATGTCAGGCATCCCGACCGCAGCCCATTTTCCGCGAAGCGCTCCGCCATGAATTGTGCATGCCTCTTGTCGGAGCAGAAACACAATGCCCGGCAATTATGTTCGTCGGGCAAATACCGTCCCAGCGTCTTAACTATCAAGGTTACACGCTCCCCGTCACAAAGTTTGTCGCTAAGCTTATCGACAATCAGCTTGTCGCCACGCATCAATCCATCTTCTCTCAAATCCACAGTGTCCGAAATACAGAAATATTGGAACGGTGTCAGCAAGCCCTCGTCAAGAGCCTGTGGCAAACGGATTTCAGCACTTATCCTGCCTCCGAAATCCGGCAACAAACTTTGACCATCCATTCTCTCCGGTGTAGCCGTAAGTCCGAGAAGAATTTTAGGTTTAAAGAACGAGATAATATTCTTATAACTGTCGGCCGCGGCATGATGCACCTCGTCAATAACTATGTAGTCATAATAATCGGTGCCTAATTCTTTGAACGTGTCGTCCATCCGGTTATTCAGCATTGTTATCGAAATAAACAAATGATCCAGACCTGCGACGGGTTTAGACTCCCCATCCCATCGTTCTCCGAAGTTCTGGTCACACATCACGCTCCGGAATGTACGTTCCGACTGTTTCAAAATCTCTTTACGATGAGCCACAAACAACAATCGGCTTCTATTGCGGTTGTGTTCGTGGAAACGCTTATAGTCGAATGCCGCAACTACAGTCTTTCCTGTTCCCGTAGCCGCAACAACCAGATTACGCCAAATATCGTTCTCCTCACGTTCCACCTGCAGTCGGTCAAGTATTTGTTTCTGATGCGGAAGCACTTGATAACGATTAAACATCTCAAACTGCTTTTGCGGATCTTTGGCATCACGTTGTCTCTTCAACTCTCTGTTGAATTTCTCAATCCCACCAATTCCGAAATCCTCAAAATTTTCACTGTTCCAATACATATCAAATGTGGCAAGAGCAGATTTGATAATATGCGGATTTTCTACATTCGTCACCCTTAGATTCCACTCCAAGCCATCTGTCTGAGCCGACTTGGAGAGATTTGATGACCCTATATAAGCCGTGCTCAAGCCTGAATTTCTGACAAAAATATAAGCCTTTGCATGCAACCGCTCTATCTCGGTGTTATAGGAAATCCTTATCTCCGTATTTGGCAATGACGCCAGTTGCTCCACCGCCTTTGCCTCTGTTATCCCACAATAAGTAGTCGTTATTATCTGCAGTCTATGTCCATCAACCTCACAAAACCGCCTTAAATCTTCAAGCAGCATCCTTATACCCGACAATCTAAGAAACGACACAATAATGCATATTCTATCGGCGGATGCAATGTCTCTGACAATCTCTTGTCCAAGTTGCACAGCCGATTGCCCTCCCGTAAAAAGATTGCTGACACGGAAACCCGTGCGCGGCCGAAGCGCCTCCCTCTTGACAGCTTTACGCTCTGCCGCTTCCCGCCTGTCCATGACTTCCGTAAGAAGATTGGTCTCGACAATCGCAGATTTGTCGCCAGCAAAGATTTCCGTATCAAGGATTGCATTAACCAAATCTTTTTTATCCTCCAACGACTTTTCGCTGTCATCCAATTTTCTTCTGACTGCCTCCGCAAGATATTCTGCAAGCATCCTTGACGATTCCGCAGAATCCATCGCATCTTTGCTGCAAATCAGTCCATTCTCTTCACTAACTTTTATGTCGGCAGCCAATTTGCTGTCTATCAAATTTTCATATATCCCTTTTTCAAGCTTCATAGCATTATATTTAATCCATTTACAATCAACTTTTTTCTTCAAGAACCTCACTCCACCACCGACGTTCGCTCGCCGTCGGCAAAGCGGGTGACGAGACTGTCGCCGGCACGGAGCGACGAGGCTGAGGTGACCACATGTCCGTCGCGAAGCGTCAGCGAATAGCCACGGCGCAACACGCGGTCGGGCGACAGCAGCTCGACCTGCTTCTCAAGCCCCGTCACGCGCTGCCGCTCGTTAGCCACACACTGCCGTGCCGCCATTGCCACCCGTTGTGAGGCAAACGCCAAATCCTTGCCCGCGCCGTCGATGCGCCGTGCCGCCACAACAGGTATCGCCGCGGCAATCTGCTGCAGACGTGCGCGGTGGCGCACCACAATATTATCAGCCATCAACGGAATGCCGCTTGTGAAATATGCCAGCTGCTGACGCGCGCCCGAAAGCATCTGCGTGGCAGAGTCGACCACCATATCTGTGAGTGCGTTGACATGGTCGAGAGCCGACTGCGCGCGATCGAGCAGCCATTCTGCGGCAGCCGTGGGCGTCTTCACCCTCACCGACGCCACCGAGTCGACCACCGTATTGTCGCGGTCGTGCCCGATGCCGCATATCACCGGCAACGGAAACTGCGCTACGTTGGCAGCAAGGTCATAGTTGTCGAACGAATTCAAATCGCTCGTCGAGCCGCCACCACGGATTATCACCACACAGTCGAAAAGATCGGCATAGTCGTTGATGCGCTCCAAAGCGGCGATGACCGACGTCACCGTGCTCTGCCCCTGCATCACCGCCGGGAAAAGACACGTGTAGAACTTGATGCCCGACGGGTTGTTGTGAAGCTGATTCATAAAATCGCCATATCCAGCAGCGCCAGCGGCAGAAATCACAGCGACACGCTGAGCGACGTCGGCCCACGGCAACTGCTTGTTCATATCAATTATGCCCTCGCTCCTCAGCCGGTTGAGTATCTCCTGTCGCTGACGGGCCATGTCGCCGAGCGTATAAGTGGGATTGATGCCGGTTATCACCACCGACAGCCCGTACTGCTCATGGAAATTGGCACTGACCTCAACCATCACATTCATTCCCGACGCAAACGGCTGCCCCGTGGCTCTCTCAAACTCACAACGCAGACGGGCATACACACTCGCCCAGACAATGCCACGCATACGGGCAAGCGTCTGCCCCGTCTGTGCATCCTTCTGCACCAACTCAAGATAGCAGTGACCGCCGCTCTGACGCACGTCGCTTGTCTCAGCCACAACCCAGCACCGCTGCACCGACGCATCGTGCAGCAAGCCGCCGATGCGCCGATTGAGCTCCACCAATGATATCGCAGTTTCTCCCATATCCTTATTTTTCACCATAAGACAGTGCAAATCGAGCGCAAAGCATCCATACTTGATTGGGCCTGCTCTGCCGAGATGCATATGCAAACATACTTAAAATTTGCCGCATTGCAAAACTCCGCAACCACAACGTTCCGCAACCACCGCTGACAGACAACGACTTGCATATATTGTGAAAAATAACTGCAAAAAAACATCCCAAAAAATTTGGCAGACTGAAATATCTGATATATCTTTGCACTCGCAAAAGCGAACCACTGGAGAGGTGGGTGAGTGGCTGAAACCAACAGTTTGCTAAACTGTCGTAGGGGTTATTCTCTACCACGAGTTCGAATCTCGTCCTCTCCGCGGAAGAAATACAGAAAATCGTCCGACTAAAGTCGGACGGATTTTCGGAGAGATGGCAGAGTGGTCGATTGCGGCGGTCTTGAAAACCGTTGAGGGTCAAACCTCCGGGGGTTCGAATCCCTCTCTCTCCGCTGAAACAAAAACGAAGGACTTCACAAAAGCCTTCAAAAACAGCATTAAAGCACCGTATATCAATAGATTACGGTGCTTTTTCTATATAGGCACCCCAACAAGGTGAAGGCTTGCATGTAGGGTTTGGCAGTCAAAGTTCGGGGTCAGTAGAAATTTAGTGGGGATAAATTTCTACTGACCCAATCTTTCCTTTCAAGCACAAAGGTAATTCCGGCTCAGTAGAAATTTAGTGGGGATAAGCATATAAATTGGCGATACGGAAAAGAA
>ENA-OWPL01000354-OWPL01000354.1-human-gut-metagenome-genome-assembly--contig:-NODE-354-length-32951-cov-5.633572_pt1 | contig 32951 bp, 32 predicted proteins | sample MGYA00248263_ERZ651844 | MGnify/ENA primary metagenome ERZ651844 (study PRJEB26924, sample SAMEA4378256) | human gut metagenome | biome: human gut; feature: human-associated habitat; material: faeces...
AGTGTATATCTCACTGGCAATTATTTACTGGGTAATTACTTTCGTACTTGAGAGAGTGATCAGCTATCTTGAGAAGAAGCTTAGGGTACCGGAAGATGCACCGGCACTTTTAGATATCAGAGATACAGAGGTGGAATAAGGTATGATCGAAATCAAAAATATATCAAAAACATTTAAAAATAATAAGGTTCTTGATGGGATCGACCTTACCATCAATCAGGGAGATGTCGTAGCGATCATCGGACCTTCTGGAACAGGAAAATCCACATTTTTAAGATGTGTGGACAGACTGGAAAAACCGGAAACCGGAACCATAACGATTGACGGTGAGACACAGGATCTTGCACATATTCATGGCAAAGATCTGACAGAGCTTCGGAAAAAGACCGGCATGGTTTTTCAGAATTTCAATCTTTTTTCAAAGAAAACAGCACTTCAGAATGTAATGGATGGGCTGATCGTGGTAAAGAAGATGAAAAAAGAGGAAGCAGAAAGGATTGCGAGAGAGCAGCTTAAAAATGTAGGTCTTCTGGATCACGCAAACCATTATCCGAGACATATGTCAGGTGGTCAGCAGCAGAGGGTTGCGATTGCCCGTGCCCTTGCGACAAAGCCTGCCATTATCCTTGCCGATGAGCCGACTGGAAATTTGGACTCAAAAACAAGTATGGATGTTATTTTGCTGATGCAGTCGATTAGCCGTCAGTTCCACCAAACCACCATTATGATCACGCACAATGAGGAAATCGCTCAAATGGCAGACCGCACAATCCGCATTGAGGATGGCAAGGTTGTTTCGGGAGGTGTCAGATATGCACGCTAACCGAAATAAAAAAGCAGTTAAGCGAGTAGAAAAGGGAATGATGAAAGCAAACCGTATTCGTAACCTGTTTGCGGTGTTTGCGATCGTTCTCACTACATTTATGATTACTACCGTGTTTAGTTTGGGCATTAACTATATGGAAAATATGAAGTTAATGCAGGTGCGTACCGCAGGCACGACCGCTAATGCTTCCCTTGCGATGCCGACAGAAAAGCAGGAACAGCAGATTAAGAATTTGGAATATGTTAAAACCGTCGGTACGCAGTATATGGTCGGCTCGGTTGCCGAGAAGAACGATGAGGGGCGTGATCTTTCTATCGCACTTTCGTATTACGACACTACTGAATGGGATAAACACTATAAAGAAACAATCAAAGATATAGAAGGGAAATATCCCTCAAATGAAAATGAAATTATGCTGTCAAAGGATGCTCTTTCACAGCTTGGAATGAAAGAGCCGAAGCTGAATATGGAAATCCCTCTGTCCTATTATGATAAAAACGGTCAGCAGGAAAAAAATTTCACTTTAAGCGGATGGTTTCATTCCTATACAGGCACGGGAATGGGCTTTGTTTCCGAAGCGTATTGCAAAAATGCAGGCTATACAATGGCAGAGGACGGCGTTCTTTCTTTGTCGTTGAATAAAATGCCTGATGATTTTTATCGTATTCAAAAAGATGTGGAGCTTAACGAAAATCAATCTTTCGGCGGTGCGGTTTCCATGAAATCATCAAGCGGTTCAGTGATTGCAATGGTAATCCTATTGGTATTCTTTATTATTGGCAGCGGGTATCTCCTTATTTACAATGTTTTGTATATATCCATTTCAAATGATACCCGTTTTTACGGTTTGATGAAAACGCTTGGAACAACGCAAAAACAGATTAAATCACTGGTAAAAAATCAGGCAGTTAAGTTTGCTTGCATTGGTATCCCGATTGGTATTTTGTTAGCCACCGCTGTTTCCTTTGGAATTGTTCCATTTGTGTTGAACGAGGGTTTTGAACAGGGCAAGTCGATGATGGATGCCGAAGTGTTTTTCCATCCATCTATCTATATTTTGTCCGTAATCTTTTCAGCAGTAACCGTTTGGATTGCCTGCAATGCTCCTGCAAAAGCGGCTGCAAAAATTTCGCCAATAGAAGCATTGAAGTTTCAGAATTTTGCACCGAAGAAAACAAAAAGAAGAAATTCCACCAATGGTGGCAAGCTGCATGTGATGGCATTTCATAATGTATTCCGTGACAAAAAGCGTGCTGCCCTTGTGTTTATGTCCTTGTTTATGGGAATTACTATGATTTTAGGCGTAAATGGGGTTATAAGCAGTATGTCGGCTGAGAACTTTATTAAGGAATATATGGACTATAACTTTGAATACACTGATATTCAGTTTGAGCAGTATGAACAGCTCAATAAAGAAGTACCGCAGTTTGACGAACACTTTGTAGAACAAATCAAGCAGCTTGACGGTATTAAAAATATAGATGTTCAAAAAACAGTCTGGGCAGGTATTGACTTTAATGAAAACGATTTAGAAGGCTTTATGAAAATCAAATATGAGGACAGCAAATATAAAGCAAAGGGGCAGTCCTATGAACAGACGATAGAAACACTGAAAGGGTACGCTGAATCTGGTGACTATGGCTGCTATATTACAACGCTTCCAGACGACAGGGTACTGGAAGAATACAATGCAGAGCATCCTGATACGCCTATTGACATGGAAGCATTTAAGCGTGGCGAAACAGCGATTGCAGGAAAAGATACCGAATATAACGCTCCTAATACCGCTTTAGTGGGTGAAACATTGACACTAACTGCCGACAGTACAGACGGCAAGGCAACTGATTTCAAAATTGGCGGAGCTTTTTACTATGACGATTATGATAATACTCTTTCAGAAGGTATTGGCAGACGCAAAGAAATAAATATGGTGCCAGATGTTATCTTTGTCAGCGAAGCGGGTATGGAACGCCTGACAAAAGAACCAATAATTTCCGCAATCGGCGTTGACATTAAGAATTTCAACGATTTAGAGCGAATTGACAGCGAATTACAGGCGATCAACAGTACCTTGACCACATCGGAGTGGCAGCTGAAATCTTCCGTGAATCAGAAAGAACTATATAACCAGATGAACTACTCTTTGAGCTTGCTGGGAAACGGTGCTGCAATTCTGCTCATTGTCATCGGCTTGATTAACTTTGTAAATGTTATGTTGACGGGTGTGGTGGCAAGGAAAAATGAATTTGCCATTATGGAAAGTATCGGAACAACGAAAAAGCAGATCAGGAAGATATTGACCTTAGAAGGCGGTATTTATGCTCTGATTTCTACTCTGCTGATTATGACTTTTGGTAATGCGTTCCTAATGTTGGTGGCAGATGCAGTTCCGCATATGGCAAACTATGCAGTATTTAAATACCCTGTTGCACTTGTCATCGGTTTGATCGCAGCAATCTTTGTAATTTGCTTAAGCGTTCCTGCCATTGTTTACAAGGCAACTTCTGATGAAACGGTCATTGAAAGACTGCACAATTTTGATAGTTAAATGAGGTTGTGGGACGGACGCAGCATTGCTGCGTCTGTTCCTGCAATTTTGTATATTGAGGAAGGTGGTGCGTTTTGCGGCTATGGCAAATATTTTTCTACTTGAAGATGACAAAATTCTGAGCAAGGGTATTTCTATCGCCCTAAAAAAAGACGAGCATATGGTCACAGCAGTCTATGGGTATTTGGAAGCATTGAAGCAATACCAAAAACAAAAGTATGATTTGTTTCTGCTTGATATTAACCTGCCTGACGGCAATGGTTTGGAATTTTGTGAAAAAATTCGTGAAACATCGGAAACACCCGTATTATTTCTAACTGCTAATGATACGGAAGAAGATATGTTGGAAGGGTTTGGCGTGGGTTGTGATGATTATATATCAAAGCCTTTTTCTATCGAAGTTTTACGGAAAAAAGTATTGGCAGTTCTAAAACGAAGTGGCGTAGGAAAATTTCGTATGAAATACAGAGATTTAGAGTTAGATAAAGAAAAGTGTCTTGTTTTGATGAAGGGACAGGAAATACATTTGACCTCAACAGAATACAAATTGCTCCTTTATCTAATGGAAAACAGGGGAAGGGTTGTTACAAAGGCAATGCTTTTGGAACAGCTTTGGGATATAGATGGAAACTTTGTTGATGATAATACCGTGCGTGTGAATATTAAGCGGCTAAGGCAGAAACTGAATGATGAAAAGCAGGAATACATTGTAACAGTTTTTGGCATGGGCTACTCTTTTGGAGAATGACGATGAAGCATTTTGTGATTTATAGAAAACTGATTTTAATTATAGGTACTGCTACAGCGGTGGTATCTGTTGGTGTGTTCTTTTTTATGGAGGACATCCTTTTCCGTACGCTTTTTATCTCTTTTGCATTTGTATTTTTTGGGGGTCTGTTGTTCCTGCTGGACTTTCTGCACAACCGCTATAATGATAATCTGTTAGAGGAGATTACGCTGCTCATTGAAGCATTGGTAGAACAGCAGGAACGGACGGTCTTTTCAGAAGCTGAGGATACCCTGACCGCACGGCTGCAGCATCAACTTCTAAAACTCCGCAATATTTTAAAGGCACAGAATCAAATGCTGACACAGGAGAAAGAACAGATTAAAACTTTAATCTCCGATATTTCGCATCAAATTAAAACGCCCGTAGCAGCGGCAAACACCTTTGCACAGTTATTAGGTGATACAGGGTTATCCGATGAGGAGAGAAGGGAATATATTGCCACCTTGCAGATGTCCCTTGAAAAGCTGACTTTTTTGACAAACAGTTTGATTAAAATGTCCCGTTTGGAAAGTGGCATTATCCGATTAAAACCTGAACAAAGCAGTTTAAATGATATTGTTATGCAAGCGGTAAAAACGGTTTATGCCAAAGCAAGGGATAAAAATATTACGATTACCTTTGATTGTGGGCAGACCTTTGAAGCCCTGCTTGATTTTAACTGGACGGCAGAAGCTGTTACCAATGTACTTGACAATGCTGTGAAATATACACCAAGCGGAGGAGTTGTGGACTTGAAAATCACCGAATATCCATCGTATTTGCGATTGGATGTATCCGATAACGGAATTGGCATTCCTGAAGAAGAACAGGCAAAAATCTTCGGCAGATTTTACCGTGGAAAGCAGTCAGCAGGAGTTGACGGTGTAGGGATCGGTTTATATCTTACCCGTGATATTGTGAATAAGCAGAACGGGTATATCAAGGTGGCATCCGATGAAAAAGGTACGATATTTTCTTTATTCTTGAAAAAAGTTTAGAGAATAATAGTAATTCCAGATAAGTGTACGATATGAATTTGTCAAGATAGTAAATATAAAATAGAAAGATTAAACAAAACATGATAAATGGAGATGGATAATTTATGATTTCAGAATGGATAATTTGCCCGATTTGTGGCAACAAAACCCGTGATAGAGTTAGAGAAGATACTGTTTTAAAGAATTATCCTCTTTACTGTCCGAAATGTAAGAAAGAAACTTTAATAAATGCAAAGAAATTACATATAACCGTCATCAAAGAGCCAGACGCATAGACGCAGAGCCGATGAACTTGTGAGATAACCTCATAAGTCATCGGCTCTTTTTTTACATGAATATAGAATTTGACAAGTCCGCCAAATAAAAAAAACGGTGTTTTGGTGGGCAATTTTGTCATGCTCAGATGGCTATTTTATCCCTCCAGACCTGTTTCAAGTTTGGAGGGATTTCTTATGTGTTGGTCTGATAACACTGTGCTGCTGATTTTAAGCAGCAGTTATTTACATACCGTTCGATAGAGATGAGAATAATCTGTTAAAAAAATTCTTATCTCCATTTGGGGAAATTATGTTCCAAAAGTAGATGTTAAATATCTATATAATAGAATTGTTATTTCTTATAACCGTAAGGGTTTGACAGCCGTTGCGGTTTTTCTTTTGTCGTTTTTTGTTGAATTAAGTCGTAAGCCTGTTTGTGGCGTAGGGTGTCGTTCACCGCCGATCAATCTGAAATTTCAAAAATTCAGATTGATTGGAGGAACAAAGAATGAATGAAAAACATCCTAACCGAAAAAAGGACAAGCATAACCCTTATACGCTGATGATTGTAGAGGGCAGATATTACCTCTCTTTTAAAGATGGGCGGGGTGTTATGCAAAATATTGAAATAGAGAAAGTGCTGTATGACCTGTTTAACCGTTTTGAGCTTGAGGATATTTCCTATCTTAATCGGGTGAGCAGGCACATTGAACACTCCGAGTTGACAGAAAACTCCTTGAATGACCGAGTTTTTTATAAGGAAGAAAGTCTTGAGGAAACCGTTTCAAGGTGCATCGAATACGAACTGCTACATAAGGCAATATCAAAACTGCCCGAAACACAAAGACGCAGGCTGCTGTTGTACTTTTTCGGAGAGTTGTCCTATGAGCAGATTGCCAAGTTGGAGGGATGCACCAAAATGGCGGTTAAAGGAAGCGTTGACATTGCACTAAAGAAGTTAAAAAAACTTTTTGAAAAATTTTAATTTTAGCCTATACGAAACCGCTTTTAAGTGAGCAAACAGGTGAGAGGGATTAAATTCCTTCCACCTGTTTTGCTTTGTGTGGCGAAAACGGGAGTGATCCTTGACAACCGAATATCCATTCGCCAAATACTTCCTCTTTGTGATTGTGATGAGCATAAGCGTGTGCAGCGGTACGCCAAGACCTGTTAAGAAGCAGCGAGCGATGAAAGGGGGTGATCTCATTCATTACCGACTGAAAATATCGGATTGCTTCCGATTTCGCCATAACCCACAAAGAGAATAATGGTACTCCCGTCCAGTCACAGTCCGAGCGTGATAAAACCGTCGCAGGCAATGAGGGCGGCTCTGGCAGACCGTCAGAGGGGTGGAACTCCCGTGGTGTCAGTTCGCTACTGACCGTTTGGCGACTTCCCATAGCATTTCGGGGTGTCGAGGACAAATTGAAATGCTCCTATCATAAAGCCAGATAAAAGGTAGTCATAGGAACAGAGATTTTGCTTATACTCTCCCGACCTTAAATACTTCCTTTTGTTTGGCTGCCTACATAGGCAGAACATACCTGCCTAAATAAATCTGGGAGGTCAAACATAATGGAAAGAAAAATCAAGCGTGGAGATATTTACTACGCAAATCTAAATCCTGTTATCGGCTCGGAGCAAGGCGGAACAAGACCTGTACTTATCATTTCAAACGATGTCGGCAATAAGCATAGCCCTACGGTCATTGTCGCACCCATCACAAGCCGAATACACACTAAAGCAAAATTGCCGACACACACTTTAATCAATGATTTTGAAGGTTTGGATAAGAACTCAATTATCCTGTTTGAACAAATCCGCACCATAGACAAACAACGCCTGCGTAAATATGTTGGTATGCTATCCACAGTCATAATGGCAAGAGCCGATAAAGCTCTTGCCATTAGTATTTCTTTGAGGGAGGTCAATAATGAATGAAATTAAGGTAGATAAAAATGTAGCGGCTCTGAAACTCATTGAGATACTTCTTGAAAAAGGAATGATAAATCAAGCCACATATACAAATATCGTGAAACACGCAAATTCGCACATTTCACAGGCGGCTTGATAATCAGTACAATATATTCAGAAAAATGAATTGGAGGTATGCTTAATGAACACAGCAGTAAATGAATATAATTACAGATTTAAGCTCACAGATTATTCTCTGTTTGACAGAAACAGAGCCAGAAAAGTTGCTATTTATGGTCGTGTTTCAACAGAACACGAAGCACAGTTATCTGCATTGGAAAATCAGTTACAATGGTATGATGACCAAGTAAAATATCATCCGAACTGGACGGTCTGTGAACGATATATTGATGAAGGTATCACGGGAACACAGGCAAAAAAACGCCCTGCCTTTTTGAAAATGATTGAAGATGCCAAGCAAGGTAAATTTGATTTAATTGTTACCAGAGAGGTATGCCGTTTTGCACGAAATGTTGTGGATACCCTTGTTGTTACAAGAGAGTTAAAAGGCATAGGCGTTGAGGTGTTTTTTATCGACGATAATATTTGGACAATGGACGGAGATGGAGAACTGCGGCTATCTCTTATGGCAACATTGGCACAGGAAGAAAGTCGCAAGACTTCCGAGCGTGTAAAAGCAGGTCAGAAAATCAGCCGTGATAATGGTGTTCTCTATGGAAACGGTAATATTTTAGGTTATGACCGTGTTGGAGATACCTATGTTATCAATGAGGAACAGGCAGAAACGGTCAGAATGATATATGATTTGTATCTGCAAGGTTATGGCTCGATGAAAATCGCAAAGATTTTGACGGAGCGAAAAAGGAAAACAGCTTCTGGACTTATAAAGTGGAGCGTTTCAAATATTATGAGAGCGATTAAAAATGCCACTTACACAGGAACAAAGTGTTACAACAAATCCAGAAGCAATAACTTTTTAGAGCAGAAGCGAATAAACAATCTTGATATGTCCACTTATGAATATGTTGAGGGTGATTTCCCTTCTATTATTTCTCAAGAGATATGGGATAAAGCACAGGCGATAAGGGAAAGTAGAGTAAAACCTGTATGTGTATCGGCAGGGAAAAACACACATAGTAAGCGTGATTCACGAGATATATGGGTCAATAAGCTACGTTGTTCCTGCGGCTCATCATACCGTAAAAATAAATGGCATACGAAATTGGACGGAAAAACCTCTTACGGTTATCAATGCTACAATCAGCTTAACAACGGAATTAAACGGAAAAGAGCTGAAATCGGTTTAGATACTGAGGGATATTGTGACAGCAGAATGATAACCGATTGGAAACTCGATTTTATGGCAAAAGCTTTGTTAGAGCATCTCTGGACGGAGAGAAAAGAGTCTGTACTGATTGCGTTAGACCTTATTAAGTATTATTATAAGGAAGAAAAATCTAACGAAACTCAATCCGATACGGTAACGATACAGGCGAAATTGGATAAGGCAAATAGCAGACTGACTAACTTGATTGCTATGAGAGCTGATGGAGAGATTTCCAAGGACGAGTATCAAGCAATGAGAAGTCCTGTCGATGAAGAAATCAAGAAACTTCAAAAAGCACTTGATGAAATTCCACAGGAAAAAAGCAATCCGAAAGGATTGGATATAGAGGGTATCCGTTCCACTCTGAACAGCTTTATTGATTTTAGTGGTAGCACTATCAGCCACGATGTTGTCAATCAGTTTGTATATCTGATAACACCGACATCGGATACTACATTTGATTGGTATGTTAATCTGAATGGGACAGCAGATGTGAAAGCAACCTTTACAGCGGAAGGCAGAAAGAAAAACTGCATTATCAAATTGGAGGAAATCGAAAAGATTTCCTCGGTACATAGGGAAAAGAATGAGGACAATGCTCATTTCATTAAAAACCCCCATATTTTTACCTATCTGCACAGGCTGCTATTGCAGAGATGTAATCGTTTCTCGTAACAGAATAATATACAAAACAGGAGGATGGTAAAAAACCATCCTCTTTTTTATTGCGATTTCTATTTGTGTTGCAATGCGTAAGTCGAACTGTAAAATATGCGCTACTTAATATGTTTTATATTATTATATATAATATATAAATTATAATATATGCAAGGGTGAGGGATTTATTACAAATATTAATTTGAAAAAGTTTTGTGCAATTCTATATATAGACGAAATTTATAGATTATCAGGAGAATTATACAATATATAGAATATTTGTTGTTAGAACTTGCTAAAAAGTTACAATTTGTAACAACCCTGTAACTAAAGTTTGTAAGAACCGTCCAAATATTCAATTTAGTACGCTAAAGCGCAAAAGTCATCAACCACAATATGTAGTAACTCGAGTCGATTTTGACGGATTAACGAACGCCTCATTTATGCATTTTGCACAAATTCATCTTTATTTTCCATTTGACTCATTGTCTATAAGTGCTATAATAGGCACCGTTTTGAGGCAATACTCTATAGAGAGGAATAAATTTCATTGTATATTCCGTATCTCAGGATTGCCAAGAAAGGAAGATATAAGATGACGAACCGATTTAGTACAGGTAAACGACTTATTAAGCCTATCCTGTCAGTAGCAGTTGCGCTTGTGCTTCTTATAACATTGTTTGTAAACACAGCATTTGCCGATTCGGCAAAGAAATATGATGTTACCGTTATTGACGGTAACGATACGATTGCGGTTACTACAACCGAGACCGAGCCTATCGAGATTCTTAAATCGGCAGGCATTACTCTTTCACCGAGTGATAAACTTGATATTTCGCAATTTGTTGCAGAACACGGCGGAACGATTACAATCGACAGATATAATTTAATCTATCTGTCACTTGCCGGTGTAATTACCGAGTACGGAGTTTATTCCGATACTGTGCTCGAGGCTCTTGAGGAGCTCGGATATAATGTCGGCGAAAACGACAGCGTAAGTTGCTCTCTCAGCGACCCGGTGGTAAACGGAATGGTTATCAGTATTGATTCAGCCATTACCGTAACACTCACTGCGGACGGAAAGTCCGAGGACTTTGCGTTGCTTTCGGGCAATGTTCAAAGTTTGCTCGATAAGGCAGGCGTTAATCTCGAAGGTGATGATTATACAGAACCGTCGCTTGATACTGAACTTACGGACGGTATGAGCGTTACCGTTAATCGTGTAACCTATACTGAAGAAACAGTAACCGAAACAGTTAACTACGACACCGTTAAGATTAACGATTCCGATATGGAAGTCGGCACGGAAAAGGTGCAGACTCAGGGCGTAAACGGTGAGGACAGCGTAACCTATAAGGTTAAACTCGTAAACGGCAAAGAAGACTCAAAAATTGAAATCAGCCGTAAAGAGACAAAAAAGAGCGTAAATAAAGAAGTAAGAGTCGGAACTAAACTTCCCGATAATTACAACAGCGTTGAGCCTAACGGCGTAACAACCTGGAACGGATACAGCGTAGGCGATACCGTAAGCGGCAGATATTCTCATTACTGTGCTTGCTCGATTTGTAACGGCAATTCAAGAGGTGTTACCACTTCCGGCAGAAGAATTCAAAACGGTATGCAAAATCCGTACTATGTTGCTTGTAACTGGCTTCCGCTCGGCACCGTAATCGATGTTGACGGTCAGCTTTATACAGTAGCTGACAGAGGCGGCTCGGGTCTTTCAAAGAAGGGCAGAATAGATATATTCACCCCCGAAGGACATTCTATGTGCTATGCTCTCGGCGTAGGTAATTGCACAATTACTATCGTTCGCCTCGGCTGGTAAACTTAATAATGCCAAAGTACAGAGCGGTGCTGAAAAGCATTGCTCTGTTTTTGTATATTTATGGCAAAATGCGGAATAATGTTTTAGGTGATTGAATGTACTATACCTTTGATGATGATGCCACTACAGCCGAACTTTGCGACACTGTCGACAGTCGCCTTGCCTATGGATATATACCGCAGACGGAACTTCAAGCGGCGGTAAAGCATTTTTCTTTGCCGTGTCAAACTCTCGTTTTGCTCACCTCTCTCAGCCACCTGAATGAGGTCTTTGTCTATGATGACTGTATTTTTACCGTTATCGACACTCGGCGTGACCGCTTCGCCGTTTATGTTCGGAAAAATCTTCTTCTCGTTGTTGCCATAAAGGACAGCAGTCATACCGTGCGTGACAGTTTTATCTCTCTGGCTCCCATCGAAGAGCCCACCCTTGCCCGACTCATTTGCATTTTAATCGAAGATTTGATTTCCTGCGACTCAAAATATCTGCTCACTGCTCGTGAAACCGTGGAGAAAATGGAAAAACAACTTCTTTCCTCAAACGAGGCAAAGGATTTTAATCTTCGCCTTTTCAGTCAAAAAGAAAACCTCTTTGAACTTTACGCTTATTGCGATAATCTGCTGGATTTCGTCTCGGCACTCGGGGAGAATAAGCCGAACATTTTTGATGATGAAGAACTTAAATCATTTTCACCTATCGGCGATAAAATTACCCGCCTTAAAGAAAGCGTGCGTATGATTCGTGAGAATATCGAGCATTTGCGTGACGCTTATCAGTCAAATCTTGATTTGCGCCTTAACCAAACGATGAAAATTTTTACCGTGTTCACCGTTCTTTTTTCGCCGCTGTCATTTATTGTCGGTTGGTACGGTATGAATTTTAAGTATATGCCCGAACTTTCTTCTCCCTACGGCTATGCCGGAGTCGCCGCCCTCGTTCTCGCCGTGGCGGTCGGTCTGCTCATTTGGTTTAAGCATAAGCGCTGGATATAGAGCATAGAATTCTATGGTGATTCTATGATGAAATTTAATAAAGCCGATACCGTTTCAGGCTACACCGCCTGTGCTCATATCCACCTGATAGGCTCGGGTGAATGCGTTGTTGACGGATTAAAGCGTGTGCTCGAATACACTTCGGAATATATAAAAATCGACCTCGGTTCGTTTTCCGTCGGCATCAGCGGCTGTGCACTCAGAATAAACGAGTTCTCGCCCGAGGGCGCAATCATTCGTGGCGATATTCTTTCTCTGGAGTATTTTTCAAATAAATAGACTTCTCCGACTTTTTTTCGGCTGCGTTAAATTCACTTTCACCGACGGATTTTGTGAGGATTTTATAAATGAATGCCTTGTGCGTGACTTAAATATAATAAATGTTCGTCGCACGGATAACGGTCTCACCGCCGAATGCTCCCCCGAGGAGTATGCCTCGATTGCCGATACGGCACGAAAATGCGGCGGCAGAACAAGAATTGTTAAAAAAAGCGGCGTCGCTTTTCTTCTCTCCAAAATGCAAAACCGTATGGGACTTTCAGTCGGTATCGTTTTGGGCATTGCCGTCTTTTCGCTTCTCTCGGGCTTTGTCTGGGATGTTCGTGTCACGGGAAACGAAACACTCACCTCATCTCAAATTTCGGACTTTCTCGCAGAGCAGGGACTTCGCCCCGGTGTGCATTGGAAAAGCGTTGATAAAGATGTGTGCGAAAGTCTCGTTATGGCAGAATTTGACGAGGTTGCATGGGTACATATAAATCGCCTCGGCACTTGTGCTCAGGTGGAAATTAATGAAACCGAGCCTAAGCCCGAAATGACCGACTCAACTAAGGCGTCTAATCTTAAAGCGACTAAGGACGGTACAATTATCTCCTGCGTTGTATATGACGGCTGGCAGCAGGCATTTAAGGGCGACAGTGTGATAAAGGGCGACATTTTGGTCAGCGGCGTTTATGAGAGCGAGCACGCCGAGGAAAATATGTTCGCTCACGCCGACGGGCTTTTTATTGCTCAAACCGAAAACTCTTTTTCCCATACCGTCTCCCGTGAGCAAAAGCGAAAGCGTGTCACTTCGGTTAAAAACCGTAAGGCACTCTCTCTCTTTGGACTTTACATTCCGCTTTATTTCGGCAAAATTCCCGATAAAAACGCAGATATAAATAAAACCGCCGACTATCTTAAAATTAATAACCGCCCCGTTCCGATAGGCGTTATAAATATCGAGGTCACTTCCTACGAAATCTATTCCTATACTATGAATGATGACGAACTGCTGGAGATGCTTAACGCCGAAACCGAGGAAAAAATCAATTCCCTTTACGGCAGCGATAATGTTTTGCATTCGGATATAGCCGTGTCGCTTCAGTCCGATAAGGGAGTCGCATCGGGCAGCGTGAGTGCACTTGAAAACATCGGCGAGGTCGTGGAATTTTATGATATAAAGGACATTTCCGATTAATTTCCTATTGAAGATTAATGGTACTTGTGCTAAAATTGACTTGATAATAAAACAAAAAGAGGAGGTTTGTGTATGCAAATGACTTTTCGCTGGTTTGGCAAGGAGAAGGATACCGTTTCCCTTGAACAAATTAAGCAGATACCGAATGTGGTCGGAGTTGTTCCCGCTCTGCACGATTTGCCTGCGGGCGAGGCTTGGACTATGGACAGGGTTCAGGCTATGTATGATGAGATTACCGCATCGGGACTTACTATGGAGTGCATCGAGAGCGTTAATGTCCACGAGGATATTAAAATCGGTCTCCCTTCAAGAGATAAATATATCGAGAATTATAAAACTTCTATTCGCAATCTGTCTAAGGTCGGCGTTAAGGTTATATGTTATAATTTTATGCCTGTGTTCGACTGGACAAGAACAGACCTTTATATGCCGCTTCCCGACGGCTCGACCTGCCTTTGCTATGACGGTAAGCAGGTAGAGGGTAAGTCGCCCGAGGATATGTTCAAAGAGATTGACGATAATTCTAACGGCTACGCTATGCCCGGCTGGGAAACCGAGAGAATGGGCGAGATTAAAGAACTGTTTGAAAAATATAAGGGCGTCACGGCAGAGGATTTGTGGAATAACCTTAAATATTTTCTTGAGGCAATTATGCCCACTTGCGAGGAATGCGATGTTAAAATGGCTATCCACCCCGATGACCCGCCCTGGAGCATATTCGGCTTGCCCCGTATAATTACGGATAAGGCGGCTGTTGAGCGACTTCTTACTATGGTGCCGTCAAAGTATAACGGTTTGACTCTTTGTACCGGTTCGCTCGGCGCAAGCCCCGATAACGATATGGTAGAGATTATTAAGGCGGCAGGCGACAGGATTTACTTTGCTCATCTTCGCAATGTACGGATTAATAATCAGTGGTTTAACGAAACCGCCCACGAGAGTAACGCAGGCAGTCTTGATATGTACGAGATTGTTAAGGCACTTCAGGAGGTCGGATTTGACGGCTATGTTCGTCCCGACCACGGCAGAATGATTTGGGGCGAGGTTGCAAGACCCGGCTACGGACTTTATGACAGAGCACTCGGTGCGTGCTATCTTAACGGTATTTGGGAAGCAGTAGAAAAAAGCAGAAAGGCTTAATCGGCTCCCCTCACACCTCATCGGCTCCCCTATTAGGGGAGCTGTCGGAACTTGTTTCCGACTGAGGGGTTTACCTAACTATAACAAAATACTAAATGTCGACTGAGGGGTTTACACTCCCATTAAAAAGGACAAACCCCATACCATTTTTGGAGGAATTATAATGACACATGAAAACTTAAAAGGCAGAGTGGCTGTCGTAACAGGCGGCGGCGGAGTTCTCTGCGGACAGTTTGCAAAAACACTGGCAAAGCAGGGCTGTAAAGTAGCCGTGCTTGATTTGAATGAGGCGGCGGCTCAAAAGTGCGCCGATGAAATTATCTCGGACGGCGGTGAAGCTATTGCGGTAGGATGTAATGTTCTCGATACCGATTCAATGCAAAAGGCTCGTGATGTGATTGCTCAAAGGCTCGGCACCTGCGACATTCTCCTTAACGGAGCAGGCGGTAATAATCCTAAGGGAACTACCACAAAGGACACTCTCGAAAAAATCGACCTTCTCCAAAAAGACGAGAATGTTAAGACCTTTTTCGACCTTGACCCTGACGGAATTTCTTTTGTGTTTAATTTGAACTTTCTCGGCACGCTTATTCCTACCCAGATTTTTGCAAAGGATATGGTGGAAAAGGAGCATGCCTGCATCGTTATGATTACTTCGATGAACGCATATCGTCCGCTTACCCGTATTCCCGCTTACTCTGCGGCAAAGGCTGCTGTAAAGAACTTTACCGAATGGATGGCTGTTCATTTTGCGCCTATGGGAATCAGAGTAAATGCCATCGCTCCCGGCTTCTTCTCGACTAAGCAGAATGCCGCTCTCCTCTGGAACGAGGACGGCACTCCTACCGAGCGTACAGGCAAAATCCTTGCCGCAACCCCGATGGACAGATTTGGCGAGCCTGCCGAGCTTGACGGCACTCTCCTCTTCCTTTGTGACGAGGCATACAGCGGTTTTATCACAGGTGTAAATATTCCCGTTGACGGTGGATTTAACGCATATTCGGGCGTATAAAATCGGTGCAAAAACGCATTTATATTATTAAAGTATTCTTCAGCCATAGACTGTTTTCGCAGTCTGTGGCTTTTTTCGTATCCATACACTTAATTGTTAACAAAAAAACTTGCTTTGTTTGGTGCAATTTTACTAAAAAAATATTTGTCTTTTGTTTATTTTAATAGTGAATATAGAGATATTGCGACAAAATAATTGAATGTGTAACTGTTTTGTAATATAATTTATTGGACAAAATTTGTGATTTGACAAAGGAGCAGACTGATATATGAAGAAATTTTCGATTCGACTTGTGTCAATTATACTTTCACTCATACTTGTTATTTCGTCATTACCGCTGACTGTGTTAAGCGTAAGCGCAGCGGACGGTGATGCCTCAACGATAAATCTTACAGCCTCGGATGTTGCATATTGCGGCACAGGTGTAGGCACTGACAGTAATAAATGCGTTCGCTTTCCCGAGCAAGGCTATACTGCCATTAAGCATTGCGAGTTTACCTTTACGGGTACTGTAAGCGACGGTAAGGCTGTCGGCACATTCAGCTCCGATGCGCTCGGATATACAAAGTATCTTAATACTTCATCGAAAGCTCAGCAACCGTTAAAAACAACAGCCGATACGTTCACTGTTGCCTTTAATACGGGAATAAACGGTACGGCTTCTCTTTATTCTATTGATAGTAATAACAATAACAAAAAAAATTACCTTTTCTTCCGTGACGAGGAATGGAGCGGTGAGTATTATAAGTTCGACAGAGCAGGATTTCATGATCCTCAAACAGCATTTTCACTTTTCGTTAGGGAAAGCGGAAATACCACCTCGGGAATTAACGGCTATAAGAGAGTTAAAAGCATAAATGAAATTGAATCGGGCAAAAAATATTTAATCGCACACCCGGGCAAGTACGACAGAGCTACCTCAAATGCAGCCGACGGCTCTGCTTGGTATGTTCTTCACCCTTCAAAGAGCGATACAGACTATGTTAATGTTGCTAAGGTTTATAACACTGTCCTAAGTTCAAAGGCTAAAAGAATTCAAAACGGCAGTTTCGAGTATAATGCCGACGGCAGCCCATATGTCCAAACATCAGGCAATCAGCCACAATCTCATGAAATTCAGGCTTGGAATACCACAGCAGAAGAAAATAAGGTAGAACTTTTTAATGCGAGCAGTATGGCACACATGTCTGCAAGTGATCCACAAAAAAATTATATTCCTGACGGAAAATATGCAGCCGAACTTAATGCGGATGAGCCGGGTTCTCTTTATCAGGTAGTGAACACTATGCCGAGCAGTGCATATCTTTGGGGACTTGACCACAGAGGCCGTTCCGGTGATGATACTATGGCTTTGGTTATCGGTCCGAACCAAGAGGTAAGACCGAGCAAAAACAGCGGCTCAACCAATTCCGAAACAACATCATCGACTACCAAGAAGAATTATGGCAAAGACCAGTTTATGCAGATGGTCGAGTGGGCAAAGTCACAGCAAAAAATCACACTTCCCGATTACAGCAAAAGTATAAGCGGAAATGAACCTCAGAATATCACCGTGTATTCTAAGCCTTTCGGATTAAACGGTTCGTTTAAGTCGAACGATGAGCTTTCTCCGTTCAGCCTTGTTCCCACATACGAGCATACAGAGGAATGGCATATTTGGATTATGACTTCCGGAAACGGTGACTGGTCGTCTTACGGCTCAAACGATAAGGCAAACGGCATAAACATCTATGGAAATATCAACTCCTCCGATATGGAGAAGCTAAAGCAGTACTTTTACAGAGTTCCTGCCGGTCAAACAGAGTCTATGTTTGCGTTCGTTCCTATCGACACGGCATACCAGCACCAATACCCCGGTAAGACGACCCTCGGTAACTTGCTCGATAATGTAAATTTCGAGGTGTTTAACTCGTTTACAGCAAGTTCAACCAACCACGGAGCAGGTTCGCTGACAGATAACGACAACGGCCATGCCAATGAGCAGGATATTACAGATACTCATCCTATTTCTGTTTATACTAAGGATAATTCAACCCAAAATCTTGTTGCGGAAATTAAGAAAGAGGATAGTGGTAAAGATGTAACCTTTGCAGGTGTCTACCTCACCACTCAGAACGCAAAAGGCGAAAGCGTTACCGTCTTTAAGCCTCTTAAAAATTGCGAGATTGAAGTAAACGAAGATGATTGGAAACCGGATTCAAAAAACGAAAAACTCCAAACCGCTACGGTTACATTGAACGGTAAGCAGGTTACTGTTTCCAGATTACAACAAACGGATAAAGGATATGTGTACGACATCCCCGCCGATATGTGGCTCAAAACCACCGACAGTAACGGCAATACCGACTATGTTATGCAGATAAAGAATGTGTCCTCATCTATGGACGCTCACTTTATCTTCCTTAAAAGTCCTACCGTAACCTATGACGCAAACAGCACAGAGGAATATCAGTACAAAATCAGCGATACCAATACCACAAATGTTTATACCTTTAAGCCGGATGACAGCAGCGGCACGGTTAAATATATCGACCCTGTATCGTCCCATCCCCCTGTTGCACCTAATGACGGTTGGAAGTTTACAGGTTGGAAGTTGTTTGACACCAACGGAGTTGTAAAGTACGATAACGGTAACGATGTGATTTTAAGCGGTACTAACGCTATCGCTTGTAATACAACACAGCCGAAGGATCAGCCGACCGAGCGTAGATTCATTGTTGTTGACGGAAAAAAAGTAGAGGACGCTTTCAATGAAGGTGCCGATGTTATCGACAGCAAAAATGCTATCATCGGTAAGAAGTGGACAGTCAAGGATGGTGTCACCCCTGTTTACAATCAGGAGTCCGAGGCTCTTTCGTTGGTTGCTCAGTGGAGATTTAAGAATACCTTTACCCCCGAGTATAAGGACAATGTTACGGATGATAAGTTTACTCAAGGCGAAACAGGCGGCACAGTCGAACTTAAAAACAAAGACAGCGAGAATTATACCGCAGACCCAAACGGCACAAAGTCGTATTTTGCAGGTGTTGGGGAGCAGGTTATTGCAACCGCTAAGGCAGAAGAGTTCTACACCTTTATCGGTTGGTACGACAGCAAGGGCAATGTAGTTACCACAAATCCCGAGCTTGTCGTAAATCAGATTAAGGGCGAAATCGGCGAGTATCACGCTCGTTTCCAAAAGACAGGCGTAACCGTAAACTTCTACTATTTAGAGTATAACAAAGACACAAAGTCTTACGAACCTAAGGTTTACGACGGCGGTAAGTATACTCAGTATCTTAATAAATATGACAGCGCAAAGAAGCCGACAGATGACAGTAAAAAAGTAAAAACTTGGTATACCTCACCTACAAATCTCGGTGCTGATACAGCATTTGACTTTAATAAAACTCTTGATAAGAGTATAGACCTTTATGCCGCTCCTGCCTTTACATTTAATTATCTTAATCAGTTCCAGTTTGCAGAGCCGTGGCGAATGATTACCTATGCTACCCTCAAGTATGACGGAAAATATATAGATATGAAAAATGACCCTGATGTAACCGACTATAAGGTTTATATCCTAAAGGCAGACTCCGTAAACGATGCAAAGCCTACTTCGAAAGATATTAAGGCTAATACAAATACTAAGGTTGTAAAAAAGGATGACCCGAACATTATGTTCGACGGTACAACGGGCGTAGTAAATGCTAATAAGTTTAACCGAATCGGCACTAAGTATAATAATCTGCACATTTTCGATATGAGAACTCCTGTGTGGGTAACCTTTGAGTTTACATACAGAGGCATTACATATACAGCCAATGTAAAGAACAGAAGCCTTTATAATAACATTGATATGTATATGGCTTCGGGCAATCCGTATTATACCGAGTACGGCGAGAAACAAAAGGAAGTGCTTAACGCCATTAAGGCAATGTACGATGCAACCGCAAAGTATAATATTACAGAAGCAACACCCTATCACTCCTCGGTTTCCGTATCAGATGATGTAAAGAATAGCGTTAAAGCTCCCGATGAGGGCTACAAGTTTGACTCGTCAACAACTATAAGAAATATCGAGCCGTGGGGCTTTAAGTATTCGTTCAGCGTAAATGCTAAGCCACTCAGCGAATATTCCGATTACGGCGTGGTTGTTCTCTCGGGTGCAGACAACGCACATGTAGATGCAAAAGAACTTGTAAATAACGAAAAGGCTGTTATGTACTCTAAGTCGGGTAAAAATATTTACGACGTTGAAGGCAACGCAAATACGGCTGCCGCTTATCATGTAAACGGTATCACTATCGCAAACTATGATAAAAATACTTACGCTGTGTTCTTTGTAAGGGACAGCAGCGGCTACCATTATTCGAAGGTTATCTCAAACAGTTATAAGGATATCGCCGAAAAAGACACTTCCGACAGTAGTGCAGTAAGCAAGGCAATTTTGAATTATGCCCAAAAGTATAACGAATATGTGGACGCTATCAGCAGTAAAAATAATTGATGAGGAGGGAAATGTTATGAAAAAGAAAAGTGAATTTGAACTTCCGAAAATCGAAGTAATAATGTTTTCCCCCGATGAAATTGTAGGAACTTATTGGACAGTAAGCGGCAAATGGGAAGAAGAGGACGATTGGATCGACCCGGAAGATAACATTTACTGATAAAATGCTTTTTTGTTAAACTATAAAAAATCCGTAAGTATCGAACTTACGGATTTTTATTGTGTCAAAGTATTTTCGACAGCCCATGGCTCCCCTTATCAAGGGGAGATGTCACCATAGGTGACAGAGGGGATAGTCGTTAGTGCTTAGAATGCTGTTCAAAACAGTCAGGCGAACCCACAGCATTATTTATTATTCTGTTGTTTGAATCAGTTTTATGTAACTGTCGATTATATCAGCCGCATTTTGTATACCCACTCTGGATGAATTGATAATCAAATCATAGTGGCGTGAGTCGCCCCACTTTTCCTTGCAGTAGTAGTTGTGGTACTGCTTTCTCTGCTTATTTACCTTTTCTACCATTGCCTCGCCCTCAACCTCTGTTATGCGATACAGTTTAGAGATTCTTGTAGCCTCGTAAACTAAATCGCCTGTTACAAAGATTGAAACCATATTTTCGTTGTCTTTGAGGATTGATGTAGCACATCTGCCGACTACAACAAAACTTTCGCCCGAATTTGCTTTTTCACGCAAAAAGTCAAATTGCATCTGGCTTATTGTTTCTTCGGGAGAATTGGTGAAGCCGTTTACGGTTCTGGAAAACAATCTGTTTCTCGGAATCTCGTCATATTTCTTCAGCTCGTCTAAGTCAAGATTTTTTTCCTTTGCGATTAGTTCAATCATTTCCTTATCATAGAGCGGAATACCGTATTTTTTCGCCAAAATTTCGCCGATTTTGTGACCGCCCGAGCCGTATTCACGACCGATTGCAATGATTCTTTGCTTAGCCATGTTGTCTCCTCCTTAAAAATTAAAAATATCTTACCTTAATTATAAGCATTGCTATTACTAAAACAATAATTGTTGCGGGAATTGCGGTCTTGCAGTATTTGCCCCAGCCTACCGGGTGTCCTGCTTTTGCCGCAACGGATGTACCTACAACGTTTGCGCTTGCGCCGATCGGAGTAGCCGAGCCGCCTATGTCTGTACCGATTGACAGCGCATATGCGAGAACGCCGAGGTCTGCGCCGGGTGTTGTCACCGCAAGGCTCTTGATTACCGGCACCATTGTTGCCGCAAACGGAATGTTGTCAACCACCGCACTTGCCATAGCGCTTATCCACATAATGATAAATACCATAGCCAGGAAGTTGCCCTTGCAGAGTTTTTCGATAAACGATGCGATTACTTCCAGTACGCCTGTTTGCTCCAGTCCGCCTACTACTATAAACAGACCTATGAAGAAAAGAAGCGTTTTGTAGTCAACTCTCTTGAGTATGTGACCTACGTGCTTTGGCGATGTAATCAGCGTAAGCAGTGCGATAAATACGCCGATGAACGCAACGGTAAGACCCGACTGTGCGTGAGTTATAAGCAACACAACAGCGGTTAAAAAGATGATTGTCGAGATGATGAAATCACGCTTGTTTTCGATAGCCTCTTTGGGGTCGGGATAAGTTACCGCCTCTCCTGTGCCCGAGCCTGCGTTTGCCGTAAGCTCTTTTTTGAATGCAAGCGAGAAGAAGACAACCATTACCACAAGTCCGACACCTGCGATGAGACCTGTGTTTGAAAGGAAGTCGCCGAAGCTGTAACCTAAGGCCGTACCTATGATAATGTTAGGCGGGTCACCGCACATTGTTGCCGAGCCGCCGAGATTTGCACAGAAAATTTCGCTTAGTATCATCGGCACGGGGTCGAATTTCAAAAGTTGCGAAAGTTCTACGGTTACTGCGGCAAGGAACAGTATTACCGTGATGCTGTCGATAAACATTGAAAGTACCGCACTCATAATCATAAATGTTACGAGTATGGGCATTACTTTGTACTTTACTGCCTTTGCTATGGTAAGGCACAGCCAGCGGAAAAATCCTGCTTTAGCCATTCCCTCTACCATTACCATCATTCCGGCGATAAATATTATTGTTGCCCAGTTAATTCCGCTTGATTCCTCGGTGGAATTTCCGCTGACATGCCAAAATTCTGCGGTAAATATGCTTTTGACATTCAGCGTGTCCATTATCGCAGACGGAGATCTCATACATATGCCGAACACTATGACGATTGTAGCGAGACCGCATCCGAGAGTAACCCATTGCCTCGGAATTTTGTCCATGATAATCAGCGCAAACATAAGAATAAAGATTATGATTGCAAAAATTTTTGCCGTCACCATTTTTGTTCTCCTCCTTATGGTGAAGTGTTTTCCGGATGGGTAAAAGTAACCCCTATCCAACAAGATAATTATATCACATTTTGCATAAAAGAGAATATAAATATTGATTTTTATAAAATATTTTCTTAAATTTCAAAAAAACACTTGTCAAATTCAAAATATGTGTTATAATAACATAGCAAAAGCGATATTGTGCGTGTACAGCCGTGTGTTTTGCGTAAATTTAATAATATAGAGGTATAGTGTAACGGTAACACTCCGGACTCTGACTCCGTCATTTAAGGTTCGAATCCTTATACCTCTGCCACAGGCTTGGAATTTAGATGTTCCAAGCCTTTTTTCTATGCAAAATAGTCTTAAAAAGTCCAAAATCGCCCTCAATCTTCTGTGGATTTAAGGGCGATTTTTTCTTTTCTGTTTTGTCGGGAATTTTTGTGAGACTTTCAGAGACCTAAAATTGTTGATTTTCCAAAACCTACTGAGAGCGACTGGGAGCGTTTAGGTGAGAGACTTTTGAGAGATAAAGGCAAGGAATATTTAATTATCCCTTGCCTTATCTTTTGGTTTCGCGACTATCAGAGCCTGCGTTTCCGCAACACAACACATATCACACTTTTCTGCCAAAGTCCAGATTAAAATAATAACAAATTTTTATTATATCCATAAAATGATAACAACTAATTATAAGGAGTTTTTTTATGTGTGATAATTTTGATTACGGACCAGAACCGTTTACGATTAACATTCAAAAGTCAACCTGTAAAAACAATAATTTCAGGACTGCACTATGGACCGGCAATCATTTGCAATTAACATTGATGAGCATACCTGTCGGCGGCGAAATCGGTCTTGAAATGCACGAAGATACTGATCAATTTCTGCGCCTTGAGTCGGGCAGAGCTGTGGTTAAAATGGGTTCCTGCAAAGATAAATTGAATTTTCAAAAATGTATAAGTGCAAACGAAGCAGTATTTGTTCCTGCCGGTACCTGGCATAATATCATAAATTCAGGACAACAACAGCTCAAAATGTACTCAATTTATGCACCGCCGAAACATCCGCACGGTACTGTGCACAAAGCAAAAGCCGATGCAGATAAGTCTGAATATTAAAAGAAAAATTATTATATATTTAATGAGTCTGATTCGCTTTTTATTATGAGTGAGTTATTATATTGTTTGTCACCAAAATTTGAGGTGGGGTACTGCAAAATATGCAGGACCCCCACCTCATTTTTCTTTTTTACTCGTTAACTGCTTTTTGTTCTTTTTGATTAGCATATTCAGCTAATCATTTCTGTTTTGCTCGAACACTTCGTCTACCATGTGAGTATATATTTTAGCAGTTACGGATATATCTGAATGACCCATAAGTTCTTTTGCCACATTGATTGGCACTCCGGCTGCCTGACAATCGGTGCAGAAAGTGTGGCGCAGTAGGTATGGCTCGAAGTCGGGTGCTATGATTGAGTTCTTTACTTGATTGCGATATAGGTGAGCTCCGTTTGCCAAGTCCATTTCTTTTACGAAGTTTTTCCAGCTTTGATAGAAGGCATTGTCATCCATTCGTGTGTGCTTTTCGTACTTTACGAATACATATTCGTTGTTGAGTTCTTTTGCTTTATGTTTCTTTAATGCATCTAAAAGCACAGGCGGAATTGGTATCTTTCTTCCTGTTCCTGCTTCCGTTTTGGATTTGCCGACTGTCAGAATTGCGTTTTCAAAATCTATTCAATCCCACTTCATTCTTCGGATTTCTATCGGTCGAAGTCCGCAGCATAACATTGTAAGCACCATTGTTCCGGCATAGTGTTTTGGTATGGTTTCAAGTATCATTCGGCGTTCGTCATCGGTGATTGGTCTGTGCTTGTTCTCGTACACAGTCGGCAGAACAATGTCCTTTGCTACATTGGTTTTGATGAGTTCCTGCTTTTCAGCCTTTGTAAGTATACGCCTTAACACCATGCGTACCTTTGATGCAAATGTCTTACTCCATCCTGCATATTCGTTTATGAATCTTTGGCAGTCATCCTCAGTCAAGTTGCATAACTTTATCGAACCGAGGTGTTCAATGATGTGGTTGTAGACGATGTTTTTGTACATGTATTTGTTTTTCTTCGTGCAGTTCGCTTTCTCGATATTAAGGTGATACCAGTTATCTGCATAGTCTTTTAATTTCATTTCGGAGAAGACGCCGCCACTCTTTTTCTTTTCTTGGAGTTGATAATACTTCTTGACCATGTCATCAAGTTTCTTTCGGCAATCCTTTTCACTCGTCTTTGATCGAGCAGTCAATACATCGTATTTGCCATCTTCATTTTTAATTCTTTTGGTCATTCGGTAGCCGATTTGGTTACCGTTTTTGTCGTATAATTCGTACATAATTTACCTCCGTATAGTAATTTCTTTACCTTTTGGCAACACCAACACTACCACACAGTTTTGCAAATAGCCAGACCAATACCTGACAAAAAAGAGACACATTTTTTGTGAGATTTTGACCTGTATGCCGAGTTGGAATTATATATTTCATCAAGAATTGTAGAGATAATTTAATACATCTTTGATGAAATATAACTTAACTCTGCTGTCGCAGGCTGCAGGAATGTTCTCGCAGAGCTCTGCAACCTTGTCTTTGCATAACCCGGTAATGATTCCGATTTCTTTTTTGTTGAACATATACTGTCCTTTTTCACGGCAAATGAAACTCGCCATTTGCTCAATTTCCGCTTTCGTTTTGTTCATCATACGCACTCCTTTCCGTGAATACTCAAAAACCTTGATTTTCTGCGAAAAACACCCCTAACTGCATACGAATTTGGAATCATACGCAAAAGTATTACGAATCGAAAAGCCGACAGGCTTTGCCGGACGGCGTTTTCGGGCATTTCAATGCCCGAAAATCATACCCCTTTATCCTGCTTTAAAATCGACGGCTTGAAATCCGCCTCAAAATCGATCCAAAAGCCGCAGATTTTCATTAAAAAATCATCGTTTTTTTCATTCACTTTTTTCATTCCGGGCTTTTATATTGTTTATGCATCAAAAATGCAAAAGTAGAAACCAAAAAACAATAAACCATAAACACGACTGTTCAATTTATATTTTTCAAAAAAGTCATTTGGCATAATCCAAAATCTTCCGCTTGGAATTTTTTGATATAACATTTTTCATTCTCCTTTCTAAAAATAAAAACAAAAAACCTATACGCATCTCAAAATAAAAATGCATATAGGTTCATCATAGTCTTATTGAATTTTCTCTCCGCTTTCATATTAGCAAATTCATAATTTTCTGTCAAGACCCCTTGCAGTTAAAAAAATAACTTGAATTCAAATTCAAACAGAGTTAACATCACCACAACCTAAAACGAAAGGTGGTGAGGATATGAAAGAGATGACCGAACTTAAAATGGTATATGAGCTTGTGATTTCGAGAGCTAACCCTCTTGACAACTGCGCGTTGAATTCGATAACATCTAAAACTGCCGTTTTTGTTATACATTTCATACACAATTTTCACCGAAATTCAAAATACCACAAATGGTTTTCAATATCCAGATAATAATATTTTTTTGCTTGTTTCAAACGATTTATAGTTGTTTAACAATACGTCTTATTGGTGATTTTCAGAAGTTTATATTGCGTATTGTTAGTGATTCGTTTGATTCTATATCGAGTTTTGTTAAATATCTATGTGTAAAATAATAATACTTTGTTGTACTTTGAATTAAAATATGATATAATAACATATGAAATATAGTTCATGAACATAGTAGCAATAATTCTATCAAGTATATCATTTACCATTTCCAAAGAATTCAGAGACAATGCTAAGATTGAATTTGAGTTTAATTTTAGAGGAGATGATTTAATGAAATTTATTTCGTTGGTTTTTACTGGGGCTTATACAGGTGTATGTGGGGTGGTATCAGTAATCCTTTGATAGAGCTATTATGATTTATGAGATATACACCGAGGGTTCAACTCCCTCCGCCCTACCACAAAACCGAAGGTTTGCCTTCGGTTTTTTCTTTGTTGAAGACCAATCGAAATTTTAAACTGGTCAAATTCGACCAGTTTAAATCATAAGATGATTCAAATTTTTTTTGATGCCTCTTTTGTAATACTTTCATTATCGTCACATACAAGAATATTAATCAAAAAAATCCCCTCCAATAATATAATTATACATTAATTGAAGAGGATTGGCATCATTTTGGTTTATTATACATTGAATAATGTCATTAATAAGTTTTAATGAATTATTATCACATAGTTTTAAATTATCTATAATTGATTGAGGTATATCATTTGTTTTTATCGTACCAAGTAAGAACATATCAGGTGTTGTTTCTAATTGTATGCATATATTAGCAAAGGTTGTTAAACTTGGAATTCAGTAGGTTAAAGCAGTAACGAATCTGAAACAATATTCGATTGCCGACAACAAACATGTAAAAAGGCTAAAGAAAAATTTTCTAATTAATTTAAAAGCTGAAGGCAAACATAAAATATAAAGCGAAGCGAAAAAGTCTATGTCTGCCTTCTAATTTTTCTTTCTTATTTAGATTTAGAAGAAAATGTTTTCTTTGTATATCCCATATAATTTTCTTTTCGTTGTTTGTCAGAAATATACAAAGGGCTAATATTATTGTTATTTTTTAGCCATTCATTATATCCCTCAATAGAGGAACCAGCCATATTAATTGCATACTCTATTCCAAACATAGCAATAACAAAATACACTTCACCATTTGGTGTAAACAAAAAATCAAATTCCCAACTAATAGAACTTTGAGGATCACCTTTATACGCTTCTGCTCGAGAATATATTCTTCTTGCAGAATAGTTCCATATTTTTCTACCGTCATACCGTACATGGGTTCGTAATGCTTTAAAGGCATCATCTTCTCTTACATAATCACAAACTCCAGAATTGACACCGCAGCGATAAATAAAGGCTTCTATTGCTATTTTAGCCAATAATCTTGACATGCATATATTTGGAGATAGCAAAGCAGAATCGGTCCTATTAACATATTCTATATATTCTGCGACTGAACTTTTTATTTCTGTTTCATTTTTATCTTCTTGAGAAAAAACAAAATAATAATTAGGAGAAACCTGTTGAACGATTTCATTTGCCTTAGGGTAGTCAAATTGATTAATTGTTTTATTGTTTTTGTTTTCTAAAGCTAATTCTTGTCTTAGCAATAAAATCGCTTCCGAATTAAGGAATGGCGATTCAATTTTTCTTCCAATGTAATTGTTACATTTATCGCACACAACACCTTTCGGTAAAATGGCTGTAGAGTTACCAAATGACTCTGGTATTATGTGCTCTACGCTTCTTGAATCTCTTGAATCATTTCCACAAAAAATACATTTCATATCAATTCTATTAAATATAGACGAATGATTGCGGAGCTGCTTTTACACCGTAATCACTGAGTACTTTAGGTTGTTTGTATACTTTTATCTTACCCAACTTATATGCATAAGCCATTTTTCGCCCCTCAAAATAAGCATCGAAGAAATCTTTGCTGATTCCGGAACCTTCCTTAGTTTGTTGCCAAAGTTCTTCGGGTGAATTCATCAACACTTTTATAATCTCCGCTTCTGCAACAACACGCTTTATTGGAGTTGTTTCATAAATAATAATTGAAGATATATCTTGTTTTGCTGCAATTTTTCTGTATTCATATTTCTTTGTACCATTAACAATGTTTTTTACATGTTCAGGATTAATCGATATTAAGATTTTTCTTTTCAAGATTACTCCTCCATTCCTAGTTTATATATTATCTCAAAGTGTTCTTTTGAAACAGTGGCAAACGATCTAGGTCCAGTTCCACCTTGTATAATACCGTAGTCGAACAATTGATAATTTTTCACCTTGTTTTTGAAGGGAATATAATCCAACAATTTTACAACAGTAGGGCGGCGACAATGTTGTTTGCGAATTTCATCCTTACTAAATATCGACCTGTTTTTACATATCTCAATACATTCTTCAACATTTTTTGTTGGATGTATTTCTTGAATAATAGCTATACCTGAGACGACAGAAGAGTATTTTTTAGGATATCTTTCACCGGTTCGGTATATTAACACCACATCCCCTGGTTTTGCGGCAATATTTGGAGAGCCTGTTAGATATATTTTTTCTATTGCATAGCGATGTGCTATATTTTCCTGATATAAATGCATATTTTCATTTCTTAGAATCATATCAGGAAAAAGGTCGGTATGATACTCTGGATATATTGGTAAGAAAAAATATTGTATGTTATTTTTAAGTAAAGGATAGTTGTATTTCGGATCTTGTAATATATCATATTTTTCCATAGATTTAACCAATACTGTTTCCCCGTTATCCTTATATCCGTACTTTTTGAATCCCCATTGTTCCATTAATTTTTGTAACGTTTTGACATCATCACGTTTATCTTCAAATAAGGTGACATATATTTCATCAACACCATAATTTCGAGCGTTATCAAATATAATCTTTAGAAATCTTTCACCCAACCTAAAACCTGTCCGTTTAATTTTAAAAGTACCCACTTTTAATCGCTTTTTTGGTGACAAATTGGGCGTTACTTTTAAATAGTCTGGTTCATTAGGAAATTCAACTTTTACATATAAAAATCCTTTCAGTTCATTTTTTTCTTCAAATACATAGGCTTTTTCCTTTCCTTTACGTTTGAACCAGTTATCAAATTTTCTTCCTTCGTAATCTTCGCGTAAAGTGTCAAAAAATTCGGAGTTCAAATCAACCTCATCAAAGTTTTTTAATTTTACAGCTAGCATTTTATATTCTATGTTTTGAGGATAATTCTTTTCAAAAAAAGCAAGCAGTTCGGCAGAGGTTAATACTCTGTCTCGGATGTAAAGTTCTTCCGCTTTTTTTAAAATTAAGTTATCATCGGTCAGCAATAGCCCGACATTATCATTATAAACCTCTCGAATTAGAGCATTATCTACTTGACCGTTTTTGTCACTTGAATATCGCGAAATAACACTGTTAAAATATGCATCCACATCTGTAGCGAAAGAGGGAAGAAAATCATATGAGTTTAGTTTTGTTAGAATAGTTGCTTTAACCGTTTCATCTTTATATCCTTCTAGTTCTTTTTTTGTAAGAGGGTGTACGAATGTTTTAATATTCTTATTTCCAAACCAATTAAATAGTTTAGCAACCTCAAAAGATACACCTTTACTGCTTTCCCTTTTTATTACAATATTTGTATCCAATAATACATCGCACTTGACATAATCAGTTTTGATAGGCTCAATATCAAAAGAAACAATGCCATATTGTTCAACCTCTTCTCGTCTATAAAACTTATAACATTCATGCAATGCCTCATCAAGGGTGGTATACAAGTTCTTAAAATCTTCTTGCCAATTATCCTGCAAGGCTTCTTTCCAACTTTTGTATATTCTGACTGCTTTTATTGTTGTTTTAATAAAAATCTTTTTGTTTTGGTTAGATATTAATACCAAGGTGTCTCCAACTTTTGCCTGTAGTCGTTCTGGTGAAGCCAACCTATATTCATGTTTTTTTATTCCTGCACATATCTCTGATATGAATTTTTCTCTGATTTTCAAATAATATGTTTTCATGAATTGCCTCTTTAAATTAAAAAGAACAAAACAGAGTTTCGATTCTTTTAATATCTTGCTTTGTTAATGTTTTACCTGTAAGTAGTTTTAAAGTATTACCTAGTCCATCGTGATTTAGTATAACTTCACATACATCTGGAGGTGGTACATTTCTTATTGTGGAATATAATTTATCCATTTCCATATGTTCCTCAATTGTTGGATTGAGCACTTTAATGATTTTTGCATAAACATCCGGAGATGGGACATTTACTCCATTTTCGATATAAGTAAGATTTGAAGGTGGTATACCAATTGCTTTTGCCAATTTTCTTTGACTCATGCCACACCTACATTGAATAATCATTCGTCCAAGGGCTTGCTTATTTTTCCATTCACTTGCAAAATCTTTTTTTGCCATTTTTGCCTCCGATTGTTATATGTTCTAAAACATATAACAATATATCATATTTACACTTTTTTGTCAATGAACCTGAATCGGTTTAATCTTTCGAATCACTATGTTCGATTGATTACCGATTCCTTTGATTTTTAGGGGACTAAATGATAACATAGAGGTTTATGCTATTTTGATACCATGAGCGGTACGCCTGCAACCCAATAATCGGTGTAGAATATGTGGCGGGGTAAGTATGGTTCAAGAACATCGGCGAGTGTTAATTATGCAATCCGATTTCTTTATATGTTACGCCTTTGGCAATATCCATTTGATGATAGAAACTGTGCTATGCGTAATGTAAAGCATTAATGTCCATACAACGGCTACAAACGTGTCAAATTTGCAGAAATATCAGCAGTTCGTCTGTTTATCTGATTCACTTAGAAAGTAGTCTACAATCGGCACACAAGGTGCTATTAAACAACAAAATGCTATTATTTACAATTTTGCATAAAAGAGCATAATCACATCATAAAATCAGAAACTATGTTTAATAATATTGACATTATTTCATTTTGCGTTTATAATATTAAACATAGGGAGTGATGTTATGGGAAAGAAATCCATTGAATTATTACCTCAAACTATGGAAATATTAGAAACGATGGGCGAACAAATTAAAATGGCTCGCTTGAGAAGGGACATATCGGCTGAATTGGTTGCCGAAAGAGCGAATATCAGCAGAGCAACCCTTTGGAATATAGAAAAAGGCAGTCCGTCTGTTGCGATAGGAAATTATGCTGCTGTTCTTCACGCACTTAATAATATGGACAGAGATTTGCTAAAAGTTGCAAAAGATGATGAGTTTGGCAGAAAGCTTCAAGATTTGAATATTTCAACTAAAAAACGGGCTTCAAACAAGGAGAAATAAATTATGGAAATTTATGTTTATGAATGTTTCAGTTCTTCAGAGTCAAAATTCATGGGCACTTTGTTTGTTGACACTGCAAAAAGAAATGAACATTATTCATTTGAATATTCTGACAAATGGTTGAAAGAAACGAAGTTCTCTTATCAGCTTGATCCCGATATTTTCTTTTATTCAGGCAGACAATTTCCGTCAAAAAATGAGTTTGGTGTTTTTGCCGATTCTTGTCCTGACAGATGGGGCAGAGCTTTGATAAATAGGCGTGAGAGAATTCAAGCCGACAGAGAAAAAAGAAAGCCTCGAGAACTTCACACAAGTGATTATTTACTTGGTGTTTATGACGAAACACGAATGGGAGCTTTGCGATTTAAAACTGATAAGGACGGGGAGTTTTTATCTAATGACTCTGATGTGGCGGCACCGCCATGGACAACACTGAGAACGCTTGAAGAAGCTTCACGAAATTATGAAATTGATGAAGACTTTTTGAATGATAAATGGCTAAAACAACTGATAAAACCCGGTTCATCACTCGGCGGTGCACGACCAAAGGCAAATATTGAAGCACCTGACGGCAGTCTTTGGATAGCCAAGTTTCCGTCAAAAAATGATGAATGTAATATTGGTGCTTGGGAAAAAGTCACTCATGATTTAGCAAAATTGTGCGGTCTTAATGTACCTGAGTCAAAACTTGAAACATTTTCTAAATTAGGCAGTACTTTTTTAGTAAAACGCTTTGACAGAGACGGTAAAAAAAGAATTCATTTTTCTTCTGCAATGACTATGCTCGGCAAAACAGACGGAGCAAATGCAGATGACGGAAGCAGCTATTTAGACATTGTTTCATTTCTTAAATCATATGGAGCAAATCCTAAACAAGATATTATTGAATTATGGAAACGAATTGTATTTAATATGGCGGTTAACAATACGGATGACCATTTAAGAAATCATGGATTTATTCTAACGAAATCCGGATGGGTGTTGTCGCCATTATATGATGTAAATCCTGTTCCGTTCGGAGATGAATTATCACTAAATGTTGATGCAAATGATAATAGAGTTTCCGCTGATTTAGCCATTAAATCTGCATCATATTATAATCTTAAAGAACAAGAAGCGATAGAATACGCTAATGAGATTATCGGCATTGTAAATTCTAATTGGGAAAAAATTGCCGCACAATACGGTTTGAGCAGAAGTTCAATAGAATATATGAGACCTGCATTCAGTTTGAATCCGATTGAATAATGACCTTTTATATTATTCGTCATCAAATTGCATAGTACCCTACTGTAAATGATAATGCGGATTTAGAGTTTCTTTATACACCTCAGTGTAAGGTTCGCAATTCCTCATACGAATTTGCTATTCAAAGCAAAAATAAAATTCTGAGAGATTTTTGAGAGACGCAAAGTTTGAAAAATGGCTTAAATAGGCG